>Ga0334901_1002342_pt1 | contig 16479 bp, 12 predicted proteins | sample GraSluR3_MG_3_FD_207216 | JGI IMG/M metagenome (GOLD analysis project Ga0334901, IMG submission 207216) | Sludge microbial communities from methane-producing bioreactor in Wageningen University, Netherlands - Granular Sludge_15_08-R3 | ecosystem: Engineered > Bioreactor > Anaerobic >... | reverse complement strand
CACACACCATGCTCATCCCCTACTGGGCAGAACGATTGGAAAAAATTGAACTGATAGCCCGACAAATTTCAAAGCGGGGTGGTATTCTCCATTGCAAGCACCGGGGAGAAAGGGTTGAAATTGGAGGAAAGGCGGTAACTTATCTCGCAGGTGAAATTTACATCGCTTAACCTGCAGCTATTTTCTGAGCCGATCGCTTCGGCACGTGATTATTTCTTTGAATTTTTCCGATCACCGGCCATTTCGAAAATTAATGAAACACATGCCCGGGATTGATCAAAACATGGACAAGGCCCCGCATCTTCCACTGCTTCAAAACCATAATCCCTGATTAGTTTGTTTTCTGCAAACCGGTTTCCGGTTTCTCGAAAGCATCGCTGTCTCCCCAAATGAAGCGTATCGGCATGCCGGTTATTTGGCCGGAATCATGTCGTGCATGGTAACCCGGTAAACCAGCGTAGTAAAAGGCGGGATTCCCGAAGTTCCCTTCGAGCCGTATGCGAAGTCGGAATGAATAAACATATCCACTTCGGCGCCTTTGTTCATATATCCTATTCCATCGATTAACCCGCCAACATCGTAGGGCGGTTTGTAAATAAATTTCCAGATACCGTTTTTATAAATATCCTTTGAATCTTCAAACTTAGTGCCGTTCGGTTTATACCCGATATAAGAAACTGCACAGGAGTCTCCTGTTTGAGGGAACGGGCCTTCTCCTTTTTTTCTTACAATATAAAATACCATTAAACCTGTTGTATCTATATCTTCTCCTTCAGCTTCGAGTCTCTGCATCCAGGCATCCAGTTCTTCCCACTCCTTTTCTCTTGTTCTCGGTTCTTCCTCTTCTTCGGGTGTGCAGGAAAAAGCTGTCGCCAGCAGAAAAACGATTGTAACAATAAGAAACCTGCAGTTTAATTTCGACATAATTTAAAAATGTTGAATTTTCCGGTGGAAAGTTACAATTTTCAATGAAATCCGCAATTTTTTTGCATTGCCGGGAAAACACAGTGGTTGCCTGTAAAAAGTGTAAAAGAACTTAAATCCACCTGTTTTGTTTGAGAAATAAAAGAATAAAAAACAGGTTAAAAATGAAAAAATATACCAACGCACTTATTAATTCCAACTCTCCTTATTTGCTGCAACATGCCCGCAATCCGGTAAACTGGCAGCCATGGAGCGAAAATTTAATCGAAAAGGCTAAAAAAGAAAACAAGCTGCTTTTAGTAAGTATTGGCTATGCCGCGTGTCACTGGTGTCATGTGATGGAACACGAAAGTTTTGAAGACGAGGAAGTTGCCTCGGTAATGAACGCACATTTCGTGTGCATTAAAGTGGACCGCGAGGAACGTCCCGATGTGGACCAGTATTACATGACAGCGGTTCATCTGATGGGACTGCAGGGAGGGTGGCCGTTAAATGTAATTGCGCTGCCCGACGGCCGGCCTGTGTGGGGAGGTACCTATTTTCCGAAAGAAACGTGGTTAAAAACCATTTCTTCAGTGGCCCGGTTTTGGAAGGAAAATCCTGAAAAAACACAGGAATATGCAGAAAGTCTGCAACAGGGAATCACACAGGCTTTACTTCCGGTAGAAACGGAAACTGTTTTCCCGGCAACACGGCAAATAGTTGCCCGGGCCGTGGAAAACTGGAAACAACATTTCGATAATGAAAACGGAGGCCGGCTGGGTTACCCGAAATTTCCCATGCCCGTGAATCTTGGTTTTCTGTTTAATTTTGGTATGATTCACCAGGACAAACATGCGCTCGGTTGTGTGCAGCTGACCCTCGAAAAAATGGCGCGCGGAGGAATTTACGACCAGGTGGGCGGCGGTTTTGCCCGTTATGCGGTTGATGAAAAGTGGAAAGTTCCCCATTTTGAAAAAATGCTGTACGACAACGGGCAGTTAATCGGCATCTGTTCAAAAGCTTTCCAGCATTTTAAAAGCGATGAGTTGAAAGCGGTGGTTTACGAAACGGTTCAGTTTATCGAACGGGAGCTGATGGACGACTCCGGAGCATTTTACTCCTCGCTCGATGCCGACAGCGACGGCGAAGAGGGAAAATTTTATGTGTGGAAAGAAAAAGAACTTAAAACCATTTTAAAAGATGATTTCGAACTGTTTGCGAAATATTTCAATGTGAATTCGAAGGGGTTTTGGGAAAAAGGGAATTATATTCTTTTAAGGGAATTCGCTCCTGAAGAATTTGCCCGGAAAAATGGTTTGACTGTTGCAGACCTGCATAACAAAATTGCCCTGTGTAAAAAACAGTTGCTCGAAGAACGTTCGCGAAGAGTCCGTCCCGGCCTCGACGATAAAACGCTTGCGTCGTGGAATGCCTTGGTAATTCAGGGCCTTGCCGATGCCAGCAAAGCTTTTGGCGAAAACCGGTTTAAAGACCTGGCTTTAAAAAACGGCCGGTTTATTAAAACAAATATGATAAAAAACGGAATGTTGTTTCACACCTGGAAAAACGGGAAAAGTGCCGTTGCCGGATTTCTGGAAGATTATGCCCTGGTTATCCAGGCGTTTATTGCTTTATTCGAAATTTCGGGTGAAACAGAGTGGCTGAAATCTGCCGAGCAGCTTCTGAAATACACAGAAGATCATTTTTACGATGATGCTGCAGGTCTTTTTTTCTTTTCTGAAAAAGAGAACAGCGCGGTTTTAACCAATCACTTTCAAAACGAAGACAATGTTGTTCCGGCAGCCAATTCAGTGATGGCCAACAATCTCCATGCCCTGTATTTACTATTGGGAAAACCGGAATACCTCACCCGTGCAAAAAAAATGATCTACCATATTACACCCCATTTTTCGAAATATCCACATGCCTTTGCCAACTGGGGAAATCTGATGCTGAAACTTATTGAACCTCACTACGAAATTGTAGTCATCGGGGAAAATGCACCGGTGAAGTTTCTGGAGATTCAAAATTCGTTTCACCCCAATGTGATCTGGGCTTATTCGGAGAAAAAAAGCAGCCTGCCGCTGTTTAAAGGAAGGTTTGTTAGGGGTAAAACCCTGATTTACGTCTGTCGCGAAGGAGCCTGTCAACTGCCAGTGGAAAGCGCCGCCGAGGCCGTGAAAATGCTGGACTATGAAAAAAATTGAATTTTTGATTGTTGGAAACGGTTTGGCGGGAACAATGCTGGCGTTTGAAATGCTGCAAAGGCACATCGATTTTCGAATTTTGGCTTCACCCCTGAAATCGCGTGCTTCCGAAGTTGCTGCCGGAATGTTCAATCCGCTGGTTTTTAAACGCCTGACAAAAAGCTGGATGGCGGATGAATTGCTTCCAGTGATGAACAATAAATTCAGGGCGCTTGAAAACCTTTTGGAAAGTCGGTTTTATTTTGAAAAACCCATTTTAAAACCGTTATCGGAACAGGAAAAGCAGTTATGGATAGCAAAAAAAACAGACCCGGAATTTTCAAAATACATCGCTTCCGTAAAAAACAATAGCCCTGAAAAGCGAGTGAAACCTGCTGCCGGCTATGGGATTGTGGAAGGTTCGGGCTATGTGAATTTAACACGGTTTTTGGACCTTTCCGACCGGTATTTTCGCGAGAAAGGAGTTTTGATTCAAACTGAATTCGATTCAAATAAAATTAACCCGGGAGAAAAATATTTTGATGCGGAACATGGGAGGGCTGAAAAGATTGTATTTTGCGAAGGCGCCCATTTGATTGACAATCCTTTTTTTCCGTTTATCCGTCTTGTACCCACAAAGGGAGAAGTGCTTCAGGTGGTTACGCCGGAACTGGCTGAGAACTTCATCCTGACTAAAAAGGTGTTTGTTTTACCTGTCGGAAATCATCGTTTTAAAGTTGGTTCGACCTATGAATGGAAAGACTTGTCGGAGTTGCCCACCCAAAAGGGGAAGCGTTCGATAATTGAACGTTTTGAAAAGCTGGTAGCTGTCGATCATGCGGTGGAGCAGCATTGGGCGGGTATCCGTCCGGCAGTTTCCGATCGCCGTCCGGTTTTGGGAGTTCACCCCAAATACAGAAACTTATCGGTTTTTAACGGGTTGGGAACCAAAGGCGTAATGCTGGCACCATATTTTGCTGAAGAGATGGTAAAGCACTTGCTTGTAAAAGATTATGAACTAAAACAAGAAGTGGATATCCGAAGGTTTTTGTGAAATGGATAAAAGCGGTAAAAGGCAAAATACAGGACAAAAAAATAATCCCGGCGCGTCATGCCGGGATTACTCAATAACCTTCAAAAGCGTCTAACTGATTTTGTATCCTGGGTTTGTATGCAGCAAACATAGTTGAAAATCAAAGATGTCCGGCAATCAAATGGATGATTTTGATTGGTAAGGAATGCTGATATTTTACCTTCAAAAAAACTGATTACTCCGTTAATCCATCAGTTTCATCTGCAGATAGGAATACAGTTGCGCGTTCATTTGTGCCCGCTGTTCGTTGGTGGAAGCGCCGGCATGCCCGCCTTCGGTATTTTCAAAATAGTAGATTTTATAGCCCAGGTCGTTCATTTTTGCTACCATTTTTCGCGCATGCCCCGGGTGCACGCGATCGTCGCGGGTTGAAGTGTAAAAATATACTTCGGGATATTCCATTTCTTTTTTCAGGTTTTGGTAAGGCGAATATTTACGAATATATTCCCACTCTTCGGGGATGTCGGGATTTCCATATTCAGCCATCCAGCTTGCACCTGCCAATAATTTATTGTAGCGTTTCATATCCAGCAACGGAACCGCGCAAACAACGGCATTGTACAACTCCGGGCGCTGAGTAAATGCCACGCCAACAAGCAATCCGCCATTACTACCGCCATAAATTCCCAGTTTTTTGGGCGACGTAATTTTTTTGTCAATAAGATCTTCTGCAACTGCATAAAAATCGTCGAACACCCGTTGCCGGTTTTCTTTTAACCCTGACTGGTGCCATTTCGGTCCGAATTCTCCACCGCCGCGCAGGTTGGCCAGCACATAAACGCCACCTTGTTCGAGCCACGAAGCTCCGATTGTCGCTGAATAACGGGGAAGCTGCGGAATTTCAAATCCTCCGTAGGCATAAAGTAATGTGGGATTATTCCCATCAAACTCCATTGATTTTTGATGCACCACAAAATAAGGAATACGTGTTCCGTCTTTCGATGTGGCTTCAAACTGTTGAACCTGATAATTTTCGGTTGAAAACCACGAAGGAAGTGCTTGAACCTTTTCTGTTTCTCCGGTTTCTGCATCGGCATAGTAAAGGGTGCCGGGCGCTAAAAAGTTCTGAAAATTAAAAAAGAATTTGTTGCTGAATTCACCGGCTGAACCTAACGAGATGTTGCCAAAATCCGGTGCATTTATTTTTTCTTTTCTCCATCCGTTTTCGTACCGGTAAGCATAGAGTTCACTTTTTACATTTTCGAGCATATTTATAAGTAAACGGTCTTTGCTGTGTGAAATTTCGGCAACGCTTGACCGTTCGTTCGGTTTAACCACAAGCTCAAAATTCTTTTTCCCGGCGAGCAAGTCATCGTATCCAATACTGATTACTGCACCCTGTGGAAAGTTTTGGCCATTTGTGTTCCATTCAGATTTTAATTGAAAAATTACCAGGCCCTTAAAAATTGTATTCAGCTCAATATCATCAGGAACATCCGGTTTTACAGTTTCGCCCTTTTCAATAAAAAAGTAATCGCCTGAATAAAATGACGTACGCCGGGTTATTACCTGGTAAACCCGTTCGGGATTTTGCTGCGCATAGCCCCAAATACCCATGTCGTTTTCAAGCCCTTTATAAACTTCCCGTGCGTTTTCGAGTTGGGCGCCTCTTTCCCAAATTTTAACCTGTGTCGGATAACCCGATGTGGTAACTCCTTCGCCGAAATCGGTAGAAACCATCAGAGTGTTTTCGTCAATCCAACTGGCGCCTCCTTTGGCTTCGGGAAGATAAAAACCATTTTCGACAAACGATTTCGAACGTACATCAAATTCCCTGATGATAATTGCATCGCCTCCTCCTTTTGAAAGGCTGACCAGGAATTTGTTGTAATCGGGATAAAGTCCGCTTGCTCCTTTAAAAACCCACTTCTCGCCATCTTTTTCCGAAAGTTCATCTATATTCAGTAAAATTTCCCATTCGGGATTTCCACTCAGGTAATTTTCCAAATGGGCCCGTCGCCAAATTCCGCGCTGGTATTGCTGGTCTTGCCAGAAATTGTAAACAAATTTTCCACGGATAGCTGGTTCGGCAATCCTATCGGTGGAATTCAGTATTTCCAGGTTTTTTTCATAAAGTGCATCGTATCCAGGTTGCGATGAAAGCACTTCCAGCGATTTTTTGTTCCAGTTTTCTACCCATTCGAGAGCCTTGGGGCTTTCTACTTCTTCGAGCCATTGGTAAGGATCGGTGTTTTGTGCAAAATTAGTGTGAACAGCCATACAAAAAATTAATAGTAAAAAATTACTTTTCATGGTTTTTCAATTTTTATGGTTTCTAACAAAATTTACTAAGCGACGGTTTCGTCACAGATGAAACAAAAATAATGTTTCATCTATTAATTTTTTATGACATACATTTCAATTGACGGCTGAATTATTTATTTTCGTAGGTTAAAAAATTCCTGAAAGGAAAAACGGGCAATAAAGTTGAACTTAAGATATTTTACAGCAACTTTTCGGGACTAAAATAAGTATATGGCAACCTTGATATTCTTTTTTCTTGTATCCATTTTTATATCATTTTTTTGTTCGTTGTGGGAGGCGGTTTTGTTGAGTATTACTCCGTCCTATATCAGCCGGTTGCAAAACGATAACCCATCGGTTGGCCACATGCTTAATAAAATGAAGGACGATATCGACAGACCTTTATCGGCCATTCTTACCCTAAATACAATAGCACATACAGTAGGCGCATTGGGCGTGGGTGTGCAGGCAGGCAAATTGTTCGGAGCCACCCGTATCGACTTTTTTTTCATTCATATTACTTTTGAATCGTTGATAGCCGGTGGAATGACACTTGCCATATTGATTCTTTCTGAAATAATTCCGAAAACTATCGGTGCTAATCTTTGGAAACAATTTGCACCGTTTACTGTACGTTCGCTTCGCATTTTAATGTTTGTACTGGCCCCGTTTGTATGGATGAGTAAACGAATTACCCGCATGTTAAAAACCGAAAAGGGACGAAGTGTATTGAGCCGTGCCGATTTTGCAGCCATGGCCGACGCCGGGCTTAAAAGCGGGGCAATCGACCGTGAAGAGAAGTCGATTATTCAAAATCTGTTGCGTCTCGAAAACCTGAAAGTACGGGATATTATGACGCCACGCTCGGTTATTATGATGATTGATGAAGAACAGCCCCTGAGTGCAATTTATGAAGAATTCAATCCTATGGTTTTTTCGCGTATTCCGGTGTATCACCAACATCCTGATAATATTACCGGAGTAATTTTGAAGGACAATATTCTGGAAAACCTGGCGCAAGACAAACATTCGCTTAAAGCAAAAGAGATTAAACGCGATATTTTGTTTGTGGAAGATAATTTTACCGTTGCCAAACTCATGGATACCCTGATACTGAACCGCGAACATTTGGCAGTGGTAACAGATGATTTTGGGAGCGTGGTAGGACTTGTAACCATGGAAGATTTGTTTGAAACGTTGCTGGGGCTCGAAATTGTGGATGAATCGGACAAAGTGGAAGATTTGCAAAAACTCGCTTTGGAGAAATGGAAAAAACGCACCGATAAACAACGCTTTAAACCCTGAATCCTTTTAAGTTTTCTTTAAATCGGACGAAGAAAAAATTCTTCAATATTTTATACGCTTAAAATGCATTACTTTTGATGCAGCAGTTAATGAAATTTAAAATAAAATAAATATGAATATCAGCGCATTACAAAAAGAAAGAGCCAAATACCAACCCAAACTTCCCCTTTCGTTAAAAGGAGCGGTAAAATTGGTCGAAGGTACACAAACAGAATCGGTTGCCAACCAGAAAGAAGTTAAAGAATTGTTTCCAAACACCTATGGGATGCCTTTAATTTCCTTTGAATCAGGAGAAACGGAAAAAAACAGAAAACCGGTAAACGTGGGCGTTATTCTGTCAGGAGGACAGGCTCCGGGAGGTCACAATGTAATTTCAGGTATTTTCGACGGAATAAAAAAAATCAATGCCGAAAGCCAGTTGTACGGTTTTCTTGGTGGTCCCGGGGGATTAGTGGACCATAAATACGTGGAACTCACAGCGGAAATTATTGACGAATACCGCAATACCGGCGGTTTCGATATTATTGGTTCGGGCCGCACAAAACTCGAAGAAGAATGGCAGTTCGACAAAGGTTTGGAAATTGCAAATGACCTCGATCTCAATGCACTGGTTATTATTGGCGGAGACGATTCCAATACCAACGCATGTGTTTTGGCAGAATATTATTTGCGGAAAAATGCCGGAGTGCAGGTAATTGGTTGCCCAAAAACCATCGATGGCGACTTGAAAAATGAAATGATTGAAGCTTCGTTTGGTTTCGATACGGCTACAAAAGTCTATTCCGAATTGATTGGAAATATTCAGCGCGATGCCAATTCGGCAAAAAAATACTGGCACTTTATAAAACTGATGGGGCGTTCTGCGTCGCATATCGGACTGGAATGTGCGTTGAAAACCCAACCTAATATTGCCATTATCTCGGAAGAAGTGGCCGCAAAACAACATACGCTCGAAGACATTGTGGATTATATGGCAAGCGTTGTTGCCCAGCGTGCCGATAACGGCGAAAATTTTGGCGTTGCCCTTATTCCTGAAGGTTTGATTGAGTTTATTCCGGAGATGAAAATTTTGATTACGGAACTCAACGATTTGCTGGCCGAAGGAACCGAAACCGAAAAGGAATTTAAAATGCTGCGAAAAAGCCACCGGCTGGAGTGGGTGGCGTCTCAACTGAGTAAAGAATCGGCAAAAGTATTTAAATCGTTGCCGGCAGGAATTGCCACGCAGTTGACGCTCGATCGCGATCCGCACGGCAATGTGCAGGTTTCGTTAATTGAGACTGAAAAACTTCTGGGAGAAATGGTTGCCGAAAAACTTTCCAAACTAAAAAAAGCCGGTAAATTCTCTGGTAAATTCAGTACCCAATATCACTTTTTTGGCTACGAAGGACGTTGTGCGGCACCGTCAAATTTCGATGCCGATTATTGCTATTCATTAGGATACACCGCTTCAGTTTTGGTTTCCGAAGAAAAAACAGGTTACATGTCGTCGGTGAGAAATCTTACTGCACCTGCCGACGAATGGATTGCCGGCGGTGTTCCCATTACCATGATGATGAATATGGAAAAAAGGCACGGTCATATGAAACCGGTAATTCAAAAAGCACTGGTTGAACTCGACGGTGCGCCTTTTAAATATTTTGTTTCGAAACGCGGCGAATGGGCGCATGGAACACAATATATTTATCCCGGTCCGATTCAATATTTTGGACCTTCGGAAGTATGCGACCAGCCAACAGAAACATTAAAACTTGAAAAGGCATAAGCCGGTAAATTCTTTTACTGATAATGATAAAGAAAAAGCCCTCCCGACTTTCGGGAGGGCTTTTGTATATTAGCCTGCTTTAATTATTCTTTAGAAAATAAAACGGATGGAAAGAGCGACTTCATCGGCCCAAAAACCTGTATAGCCAATGAGGTTTAAGCCCGGTTTCCAGTCTAAACTAATATTGAACGGAATAGGTTCGATATTATACTCAATCCCAATAATTCCGTCAACACCAATAACGGTATGCGAACCATTATTATCAAACCAGGGATGCCGGTCGTAGTCGTCCCAAAAACCAACATGGCCGCCAACACCATAATACCAGTGAAGCCTTGGGGTATCGAAAGCAGGAGCATGGATTTCATACAAGCCCGTTATGTGAAAACCCCTCCAGCGCGTCGATAAAAGCCCTTCAACAGCTTTGTTACTCCCGATAAAGTGTTTTACCGTTAATCCGTTTGATAATCCGCCACGAACACCAATACCGGTGTTGTAATCCTGGGCGTTAACTGCAACAGCAGTTGCGAGAAACAGTGTCAATGCAAAAATTAACTTTTTCATTTTTTTCTGTTTTAATTAATCTAATAGTTAATATAACGCAAAAGTAAACTTTTAGTTGTATGTCAAATCAAACTATTGATTAAAAACAAATGCTATGATATTGGCACCCATTTTTAATGCTTTTTCCCGGAGTTCCGGCGGGTTGTTGTGTACGGCCGCATCTTCCCATCCGTCACTAATGTCTGATTCGTAGGTGTAAAGACAAACCACCCGGTCTTCGATAAAAATTCCAAAAGCCTGGGGTGGTTTATTATCGTGTTCGTGAATTTTCGGCAATCCTTCGTTAAAGGTGAATTTTTGATGGAATATCGGGTGAGATGGGGGCAGTTCAACGAGTTCGGAGTCCGGGAACACTTTTTTTATTTCGCGCCTGAAGTATTCATCCATGCCGTAATTATCGTCAACATGCAGGAACCCACCGGCTTCGAGATAAGTTCTCAGATTTATTGCGTCATTTTCGGAAAGAATAATATTACCATGGCCTGTCATGTGAACAAACGGGAAATTAAATATTTCAGGACTTCCTGTTTCAACAGTGGAAGGTTCAGGATGAATATTGGTTTTTAATTGCTGATTACAGTAAGCGATGAGGTTGGGAAGAGCAGTGGGATCGGCATACCAGTCACCACCCCCGCCGTATTTTACCAGTCCTATTCTTACCGGTTGCGCCAGACTACCGGCAGTTGCCGATAAAAACAGAATTAAAATGAGCGCGATTCTCATAACTAAAAATTTTTCGAAAATTACAATTCCCTTCTGAAACTAAAAAATAGCGACAAAGATTTGTTGTTATTCGTTAACAAGATTAACAATGTGGCAGGCCACAATACCTGCAGTTTCGGTACGCAGTCGCGACGAGCCGAGCGAAATTTCCCTGAATCCGGCAGCCCGGGCCTGTTCAACTTCTTTCAGGCTGAAATCACCCTCTGGACCAATGAGCAGCGTTACGTTTTCACCTTTTTTTATTTCTTCTTTTAAATGTGCTTTTTTCCCTTCGTTACAATGGGCAATAAATTTCTGCGAGCCTTCATTTATTTGCAGGAATTCATTTAACGGAATGAGCGGATTAAGTTTTGGTAACCAGGATTTTAGTGATTGTTTCATCGCCGAAACCAAAATTTTTTCCAACCGGTCGGGTTTGATGGTTTTTCGTTCGCTGTGTTCGCAAAAAAGGGGTGTAATTTCATCGATTCCAATTTCAGTCGCCTTCTCCAGGAACCACTCAAAACGGTCGTTGTTTTTGGTAGGAGCAATGGCAATATGAAGCCGGAACGAATGCCTGCCAAAATCTTTTTGGGCATCAAGGACTGAAACTTTACATTTTTTGGGGTGAGGTTCGGTGATTTCAGCGGTATAAAATCCACCTGCACCATCCACCACCTGCACCTTGTCGCCGGTATTTAATCGCAAAACCCGGATGGCATGTTTCGATTCACTTTCATCCAGTACAATTTCATTACCTGTAATTTCCCGAACATAAAAAAGCTGCATGGCTTTCAATTTTTACTTCGTGCAAATGTAGTTCTCCTCCGGCATAATTACAAAAACGGACATGATGGATTCTACGTGGAACCGATGAAAATTTGTGCAAACATCAGGCTGTTTAAAAGTGTTTATACACAGCTGTCTGTAATCGGATTCCGGATGCCTTCGGTTTTTTCGAAAACTTTATCCCATGATCACTTTAACGTCACAAATTGTTTGTTTTTGTAGTGGAATTATATTGCTTTTCATCTTTTTTCCGTCAATCCACAACTCTTTTACGCCTTTTGAAACGTGATCCGGATTGATTACCTCGATGCGATATTCCGTTCCCCTGAATTTGCGCTGAATGGAAAAACTATCCCAATTTTTTGGAATGCACGGATTTACAGTCAATCCGTCATAGCCAGGCTGAATACCGAGAATGTACTGCGAAATGGCAAAAAAGTTCCATGCCGCTGTTCCCGTAAGCCACGAGTTTTTGGCCTCGCCGGGTTTCCAGGCGTCTTTTCCTGCAATCATTTGCGCATAAACATAAGGTTCGGTGCGGTGCAAGTCGCTGATTTCTTCCAGGTACGACGGACAAATTTTACGGTAATATTCGAATGCGCGGTCACCGTTTCCGGCAGTGGTTTCGCCTATCATTATCCACGGATTGTTATGGCAGAAAATACCTGCATTCTCCTTATAGCCTTCCGGGTAACTGGTAATCTCGCCTTTGCTCAAATCGTATTCGGTGTAGGCCGGATTGTTCAACACAATTCCGAATTTGCAATCCAGGTGTTTTTTTACCGAATTGAGCGCCTGTTGCGGCCAGCCGTTTTCGGCGCCAATACCGGCCATGGTGCAAAAACCGTTGGATTCAATAAAAATTTTCCCCTCTTCGTTTTCACGACTGCCCACTTTTTGGCCAAAAAAATCGTAAGCCCTTAAAAACCATTCGCCATCCCATGCATAATTTGCGACAGCATTTTTCATTTTTTCAACCTCGCTCAGAATATTATTTGCTTCCGCTGTTTTTTCCAGCCGCTGAAGCAATTCGGCATAATCGTTTCCGTACAAAACAAACATTCCGGCAATCATTACCGATTCTGCCTTGCCATTCGACTTATTTTCAGTGGTTTGAAACGCTTCGTCGGGATTGGTTGAAAAACAGTTCAGGTTCAGGCAGTCGTTCCAGTCGGCACGGCCAATGAGCGGCAGTCCGTGCGGCCCCAGGTTGTTTACCACATGCAAAAACGACCGGTTGAGGTGATCGAGTAACGGCTCCGCTTTCGTTTCGTCGTGGTTGTAGGGAACCCTTTCATTTAGAATGGAAAAATCGCCGGTTTCTTTGATGTACTGGATTGTGGAAAGAATCAGCCACAGCGGATCATCGTTAAAATTACCGCCAATTTCGGAGTTTCCTTTTTTTGAAAGCGGTTGGTACTGGTGCCAGGCGCTGCCGTTTTCCAGTTGGGTAGCTGCCAAATCGAGGATACGTTCGCGGGCTTTTTCGGGAATCAGATGTACAAAGCCAATCAAATCCTGGTTTGAATCGCGAAACCCCATTCCTCGTCCAATTCCGGATTCGAAGTAGGAAGCCGAACGCGACAGGTTAAACGTAACCATGTTCTGGTACTGGTTCCAGATGTTCACCATCCGATCGAGCCGCTCGTCATGGCTTTTTACCTGGTAATTCGAGAGCAGACCGTCCCAGTATTTTTTAAGGCGATCGAGTTCTGTTTCAACCGCTTCAGAAGTGGAAAACTTCTGAATTAAAACTTTGGCTTTAGTTTTATCGATGACTTTTTTCGATTCCCATTTTTCTTCCTGTTCATTTTCAATGTATCCCAGCACAAAAATGAGTTCGGTTGTTTCGTCGGCGTTCAGTTCCAGTTCAAAATAATGCGATGCAATTGGCGACCAGCCGTGTGCCGTCGAGTTTTTTGCTCTTCCTTCCTGCACGGCCTCCGGATCAGCATAAGAATTGTATAATCCTGCAAACGATTCGCGATCGGTATCGAATCCGTCAGTTTTTCGGTTTGCCGCGTAAAATGCATAGTGGTTACGGCGTTCGCGGTATTCGGTTTTGTGGTATATCACCGGGGCTTCAATTTCAACTTCGGCTGTACTGTAATTTCGCTGAAAGTTGGTCATATCGTCCAGCGCATTCCAAAGGTTCCATTCAACAAATGAAAACAGTTTAAAATTCTTTTTCGAAGTACTGAGGTTCTTCAGTTTTACCCGATGAATTTCAGCAGGAAAACCGAGCGGAACAAAGTAAGTCACTTCAGTAGAAAGACTATTTTTTATTCCTTTGATTACGGTGTAACCCAACCCGTGGCGGCATTCATACCGGTCAAGCTTTGTTTTTACCGGTTTCCAGCCCGGCGACCAAATGGTTCCGTTGTCGTTGATGTAAAAATATTTCCCGTTATCGTCGAGGGGAACATTGTTGTACCGGAAGCGGGTAATCCGCCGGAAACGAGGATCTTTAAAAAAACTGTAACCTCCTCCGGTGTTGGAAACCAGGCTAAAAAAATCCTCGTTTCCCAAATAATTTATCCATGGCCACGGGGTTTTAGGCTGAGTTATTATATACTCGCGGTTTTTGTCATCGAAAAAGCCGAATTTCATTAAAATTACATTTGTTTAGTTTCTGTAAGCAAATGTAATTCTTATTGTCACTTAAACAAAATGAAAATTGAAAAATACCCTAAAAAGTTCAAAAAATATTTTTTGTTAATGTTGATGAAACCCATCGGATATAAACCGAAGCACTTCAGGAAGTGATTCGCGCCAGTAGGTCCAGTTATGTGCGCCGTCGCGAACCCTGTATTCATGCGGAATATTTCGTTTTTTTAATGCAATATGCACAAGCGCATTACCTTCGAAAAGAAAATCGTCGTCGCCACAGTCGATATACCACCGAACCGCTTTTAAATCCTCTTCAGGCAGATTTTCAACCATTTCGGTTACACTGTATTTTTCGAACCAGTCATTCATTTTTGCTTCGGATGCATCCGGCATTCCGCGGCGTTGCATGTAGTTTTTAACCTCATCGCGATTCAGCGGGCCGGTTGAAGCACTTAACGGACAGGCTGCCGAAAACAGATCGGGGCGGTGCAAAGCAAAATAAAAAGTTCCGCCGCCACCCATGGAAAGACCAGCAACAGCCCGGTAGCGTTTTTCTGCCCTTATGCGATATTTCCCTTCAATAAACGGCATAAATTCTTCGAAAAAGAAATCTTCGTAGCGCCAGTTTCCGGTCACATCGTTGGTGTATCCCCGCTGGCCTTCGTTGGCATCGGGCATTACAATTATCATAGCAGTCGAAACACCGTTTTTAATGGCTGTATCAGTGATATGCAAAACTTCACCGAACTGAATCCAGCCTGTTTGGTCATCGCCACCGCCATGCAACAGGTAAAGCACCGGGTAGCTTCTTTCGGAGGTTTCATAATCAGGAGGCAGATAAATGGCATACTTACGCTCCATGTTCAAAATTTCACTTTTCATGGAAAGATTGTCGAAAACCTTACCGGTTTGGGCAAACGCATTAACAAAACAAAATGTAAAAAGAAATACTGTACTAACAAGTTTGTTCATTTGATTCAAATTTTGTGGATTTCAGGTTCTAAAAATAGCGATTAAATAGATTTCACGGAAAGAATATTTCGTTAATTTGATTTAGTAAAACGAATGGCTTTTTGTGGTTTTATTCTGTTGAACTGAAAAATTTATAGTGAATTAAATGAAATACGTAGAAGTAATTACAGGAGTCCGCAGCACCAACACGGTTCTGGCTGTGGCACAGAAAGAAAAATCCTTTGATACCCGGATTGGTATTGAAGATGAAAATGGGTTACAGAAATTCAGGTTGCTGATAGACGACAACAGATTGCAGTCGTTGCTCGACACCTTGCAGAATGTGTTGGGGGCTCAGCCATCTACCCGCATTGTGGTTTTACCGGTGGAAGCCTCGCTGCCCATTACAGAGGCAGAAAAAAACAGAAAGGAAAAGTCGACCACCGCCGCACGGGAATCGCTTTACGATGGTGTGAAAAAAAATGCCCGGCTGGACTGGAACTATGTGGTTTTGGTTTTTCTGTCAACCGTTGTGGCATCCATCGGGCTCATTAACAGCAATGTGGCTGTGGTTATTGGCGCTATGGTAATTGCGCCTTTGCTGGGACCTAACCTGGCTTTGAGTCTGGGCACTGCTTTGGGCGATTTGCAACTGATGCGCCGTTCGTTGCAAACCAACCTGGCAGGCATTTTCCTTGCGGTTTTTCTGTCGGCTGTTTTGGGTATTTTCTGGCCTTCGGAATTGGATTCCCCGGAGTTATTATTACGCGCCGAAGCAGAATTCGATTCCATTGCGCTGGCACTTGCGTCAGGAGCTGCTGCCGCGTTGTCGCTCATTACCGGTTTGTCGAGTGTTTTGGTAGGAGTGATGGTGGCAGTGGCACTGCTTCCGCCGGCTGCAACTCTTGGTCTGATGCTGGGCAGCGGAAATTTTTCTATGGCTGCCGGCGCCGGTTTGTTGCTGGCCAATGGCTGCCGGCGCCGGTTTGTTGCTGGCCATTAACATTGTGTGTGTAAACCTGGCAAGCAACCTTGTTTTTCTGGTAAAAGGCATCAGCCCCCGGGCGTGGATGGAAAAGCAAAAAGCAAAAAAAACGATGGTTTTTTATGTGCTGGGCTGGCTGGCTGTTCTGCTAATTTTAGCCTGGTTTATCTTTTTGCGTGGTACCATTTCGCTGGATTGAGAACCTGCGAGGAAAGGGTTTCTGTTTTCCGAAGTTTACTATACAAAAAAAGCTGCACTGTGGCAGCTTTTTTCAGTATTACATATCGGAGTATTACAAACTTTTCTTAGCAAGGTAAAAGTCAACCATTTCGTAGTCGCTTTTTTCGCGTTCTTCCATATCCTGAACTGTTTTTGGCGG
>Ga0334901_1002339_pt1 | contig 16496 bp, 9 predicted proteins | sample GraSluR3_MG_3_FD_207216 | JGI IMG/M metagenome (GOLD analysis project Ga0334901, IMG submission 207216) | Sludge microbial communities from methane-producing bioreactor in Wageningen University, Netherlands - Granular Sludge_15_08-R3 | ecosystem: Engineered > Bioreactor > Anaerobic > Unclassified... | reverse complement strand
GTCCATCAGGACCACCTCGATCATCTCCAAAAGCTCGGTGATGCCCTCATTTTGGGCTGCACTGATCGCCACAGCAGTGCCATAGTGACGCTCCATCAGCTTGCTAAAGCGTTCATCCACACGGTCTTTCTTGTTTAAGACCAGGATCTGTCCGATCTCAGAAGCTCCAATCGATGTCAAAACCTGATTTACCTGCTCCACATAGTAATCGTGTCTGTCGTCGGAAATATCCACTACATGCAAGAGCAGATCTGCATCCACGGCTTCCATCAGAGTGGCCCGGAAAGATGCGACCAGGTGGTGGGGGAGATCTGAGATAAAGCCGACAGTATCCGAGATCACGGTGGGTGCACCGGTGCTGAGCTTGAGCTGCCTGCTGGTGGAATCCAAGGTGGCAAAGAGGCGGTCTTCCACCAGGACTCCGGCATCAGTAAGCCGGTTAAAGAGGGTGGATTTACCGGCGTTTGTATAGCCCACCAGGCAGATCTTCTTGGTGCTATCCCGCTGTTTGCGTTGGGTTTCTTTGTGTGCGCTGATGCGATCTATGGCGTTGTTTATCTTGCGGATCTGGGTGCGGATGAGGCGTTTATCGATCTCGATCTGTTTTTCGCCCATGCCTCTACTGGCGGAGCCGCCCGTGCTACGCATGCTGCCGCGCTCTTTGTCAAAGTGCCCCCAAAGGCGTCTGAGCCGGGGAAGCTGATATTGCAGTTCTGCGAGCTTCACCTGCAGCTTGGCTTCCCGGCTGCGGGCGTGGTCGTGAAAGATGCTCAGGATCACTTCGGTGCGGTCTATAACCTTGATCTCAAATTGCTTTTCGATGTTTCTGCCTTGCATGGGCGAAAGCTCTGCATTCACGATCAGCATATCTGCCCCGGCTTGTGAGAGACGCAGCGAGAGATCCTCCAAAAATCCTTTGCCGAAGTAGGTACCGCGATCCGGGTTGGGGCGCTTTTGAGTGTAGCGTCCCAGGATGGCGATGCCAGCGGTGTCTGCCAGGCGTTCGAGCTCGTCCAGAGAGGCTTCCACCTCGGCGGCACTGTCTTTTTGGCGGACTACCGCTGCGATGAAGGCACTCTTTTCTTCCTTCTCCAGCTCGTCCCAGCTTTCGTCTTCTGTGCCCAGTTCAAGTTCTTCCCAGTTTAGTTCGCTATTCATATCCTGTCCTTTAATTGATGACGGCAAATTTGCCTCGCGCGCGCTGATTGTCCATCTCTATTACGTAGAAATAGATTCCGCTTGATATCCTTTTGCCGCTGCTGTTTGTGGCGTCCCAGCGCCAGATGATATTGTTGTTTTCCGGATTGAAGGGGCCGATGTCGGCTTTGAATACAAGGGAACCTACAGCGTCATAGATGGCGATCCTACCCTTTTTTTGGGTGGGGAAATTCATGAAGAGGATCTCGGAGTTGAGGGTGTGTCTAAATGGATTGGGGAAGACCACAAGATCCTTGAGATCGGAGAAATCCCGCACAGCAAATCTGGCGAGATTGTGCAGAGGGGAGATCCTGTTGCCAAAGAGATCGGCTACGTTTTCCACCCGGACGAAGTACGCATTGTTACTGTGTTTGAGGGCTTTGGCAAAGCTTAATGTCACGATGTTTTGGTCTGCCGATACTGTGGCGATGCTGTTGTCGGGGTCATTATCCGGGCCATGTAAACTGTAGTTGCCAAGATGCGTTGCACTCAGCGGCTCTAAGTCCTCGCTAAATATGATCTTAACGGCTTTGTTATTGTCGGTCAGGAGCACATCCACGATGCGAGGAGGATCCATATCTGCGATATAGGGGAAATGATATTCATTATGGACGATCTCAATGCCGCTGGTTCCTCTGAGTCCATGCACTGAGAGCGTAAAGAGGCTGTCTATCTGGGGGAAGGCATCTCGAAAGCGGATTTGTACTCCATGCTGTTGGGCAGTGCTATTGACCGAAAGCGGTTGTTTGAGATTGTGGGATAGTGAGTAAAGAGTTGGGTTTAGCGCAGAGGCGTCCAATTGCTGGTTGAAGAGGGCGCGCAATTCGTGACTTCCCACCATAAAAAGTTCTAGAATCTCGGGTATCGGCAGGGGAATCGCTTCTTGCCAGGGGGAGAGCATGCTCTCGGAGGGATTAAAGGCGGGATCCACAGCGCTGAGCGCATATTCATAGCGTTGTCCGGTCTCGAGCCCGGTATCCAGAAAGGTGTTTCCCAAGATATTGTCTATCATGACTATGTCATCGGCTGCATCCTTGCGATAGAGGCGAAAGTGAGATCCGCTATCGCCCAGCCAGGAGAGCTGCACGCTGTGGTCATCCACAGCTTGGGCCAGGAAGTTTACAGGGATTGGCGCACCGGTATATGAAGCATCGATGCCCCACTTCACCGCGATGAGGGAATCCGGACTTACTCTGTAATTGCTCATGATCCAGGGAGAATCATTGGCATCATGCCAGGCGGCAAGCCGGTAGTTTGCATAGCTATCGCCCATAAAGATCGGCTTGAGCTTGCCCTCGATATACTTGATGATATAGAGGCTGGGGGAGATCCCGAGTACTATCTCCTCCTGCCCATCACCATCAATGTCGATCACGGTGATACCGCTTTGGGATTCCACATTGTTAAACTGAATGGAGCCCAGGGAAGAAAATGTGGTATCATTGGTGGCAGTGAAAGCTTCAAAGTGCCAGAAATTCAGATCGGGATTTACGATGTCGGTGTTGTATCCACCTACGATAAAATCTTGCTTGAGATCGCCATTAAAATCTCCCTTTGCCAATTGATAGGCATTGGCCACGGGAAGGCGATGGTTCCAGATCATTTCCGAGCTATTGCTTTGGGCATGGAAGATCATGACATCCCCATCTGTATCTGCTGTGAGGATCTCCTTTTGGCCGTTTTCGGTAAAATCTTCCACAATGATTGTGGGCACAAAGTTGTTTCTCAACGAAGTTTGGGTGCTATTGATCAGCTTGGCCTGGGGGACCATGATGCCTTGGTTGTTTCGGCTGTAGATCTGTACCACACGGGCAGCGGGCTCGTTTTTCACCAGCAGGATATCCGTGCGTCCATTGCCGTTGTAATCGGCCAGGATGCCGCCGGTGATGCCCACATCGTTGAAGATCAGGGAATCCGGACTGGGATAGAACTCACCTGTTTTTGTCTCCCAAAGCTTGCCTATCTCAGATTGAATCGCGAGCAGTTCCATGCCCTCGTCGTTTGTTGTCCCGATATCCAGAGGCCAGAAGTTCTGATCAAACTGGTGAGTCACGACGTGACCTCCGGGATGCGGCTCATAGCTGCGCACCATCCCATATCCCGCAACGGGGATGTCCATTGCCAGATACTCAGCCGTACCAGAGCCGTTGAAATCGTGCCACTTATTCAGCGGAACCCGAGCTGTCCCAATGGGTTGCATAGACAATCCATAGGTGGGCACGGCTTCATAGGCTATCTCCATAAAATCTGGGTAGAGCGGGCTTTCGAAGCTTAGATTACCATGACTGACTGCTTTGATGCGAATGTCGATGGATCCCGGGGGAAGATCCGGGGGCAACGCCCAGATCTGCAGGCTATCGTTTACAGCTCCATACACGACGCGGCTGTCTCCGGAGGGCAGCAGAATCTCTAGCTGACTATTCACCTTCTGGTCGAAAGCGGCATGAATGTAGTGCCGGTTGATGGCTCGATCATAGCGAGAGAAGCTATGCAGGCTGCCGGGCTTGATTTGCGGAGCGCTACGGTTTAGAGTGACGGTGCGATAGTAATTGTACTTCATCAGGTTATTTTGCCGCTTCTCATATTGCAGGCGCAAGAGATAGGTGCCATCGGGAAAACTGGATGGGATGCGAAACTCACCCAGGATTCCATTATGAACCTCAGCTGTGTAGTATCGAGGCTGTGCTGTATGCTCGCTGGCATCCATCCACTGGATGCTACCCTGGATGGGCAAGGGTATGTACATCAGCGTATAACGGGCAAAATCAGCCCCATACACGCTGCCGTGAATGTCGGTGCTGGCGGTGATGCCGGATTGATCCAAAGGATAGTCTATTTTTACAAAAGGGGGATCAAGATTTTCCAGAAGCTTACGGGTATTGAGGAGGCCATGGCCGGTAAACTGGTCGTATCCGGGACTATTGATATCGTCGGTGGAGCTCAGCAAGCGGGCACGAACTTCGGCAGGGCTCAAGCCTGGTACCAGAGAGAGTAAAAGAGCTATGCTGCCGGATACCATGGGAGCGCTCATCGAAGTCCCGCTCATTTCCATATACATATCAGCGCCGCTATCTTTGTATGTCGATAGGATCGCCTCTCCCGGGGCCACGAGATCCAATTCAGGGCCAAAACTGGAGAAATTGGATAGTACCTTAGCATGATTGACACTGCCCACAGAGATTACATTCGAGAGCTTGGCGGGGTAGCTGATCCCTCGGGAGCCGTCGTTTCCCGAAGATGCCACGAGGACAACTCCTTTGTCGTAAGCATAGTCACAAGCATCTGCGATGATGGCGGAGTAATTTGGGTCTCCCCAGCTCATATTGATCACATGGGCTCCGTTGTCTGCCGCATAGATGATCGCCGCCGCCGCATCGTCATCTTGCAGATAGCCGGCATCAACAGTGCGGAAACCTGCTCTAAGCGGCATAATCCGTACGTTCCATGCCACGCCTGAGATCCCGATTTCATTGTTTCCTTCTGCGCCAATGATTCCCGAGACATGAGTGCCGTGAAAGTTCTCATCGGTGACGTCATTGTCCTGCTCCAGATAGTCGCCCAGAGCCACTGCTGCCATTTCCGGGGCGTCCACAAAGTCCCAGCCGCACCAGTCGTCGATGTAGCCATTCCCGTCGTCGTCGATGCCGTTATCCGGGATCTCCCCGGTATTGATATAGACGTTTGCAGCGATATCCGGATGGTCGATTAAAAGACCGCTATCGATCACTGCTACGATGATCTGCCGGTTTCCGGTAGTATAATCCCACGCCTGATCGATGCTGCTCAGGTGCAGAAGTTGCCGCGGGAAGAGCGGGTCATTGGGCACGCTATGCAGCTTTCTGAGATAGTTTGGCTCGATATATTCGATCCCGGCAAAGCTTTGGCTCTTCATCTCTGCGATATCAGGCATCGTGCTGAGATCTACTTGGAAATACTGCTGTGATGGCATTCCCTTGATTGGCTTGATCCCCTTCACACCGTGTCCGCTGAGATAACTGTCAAAGGCGCTCAAACCAGTCTTACCTTCAGATAACTGGGCGGGAGCGCTGGTCTTGAATAGTAGCTGTCCAGGAGTATACTGCGGCACGGCAGATAGTGCAGTATACAAAAAGACAAAGACACCACAAAGCACAGTTTTGTATAGATAATGAAGCTTAAATCTTGCTCGTAGCTTAGTATTCATAGCTATCCCAGTGTCTAAAAGTGGTAGCTGAGCCCAAAGCTATGGACGTCTTGCAGTCCTTCTTTGTATGCGGCAAAGCCGTAGTCAAGATTGAATCTTGAGATCTGAAAGCCCAATCCTGCGGAAAAATTGGTGGCATCGGCATTTTGGTATCCGCCGCGGATGAGGAAATTGCCAAGAAGGGTCAGTTCTGCACCCAGCGAATAGCGGATGTCGTCGTCCACAGCCTTGCTGAGCGATCCTTCCAATCCGATATGTTGCTCACCCAGATCAAAGCCCTTGTAGAGATCAAGGTCCATGGTAAGCGGGAATTTAACCTTTTCATCAGCCATCTTGCCGGAAACACCCAGATTTCTCATTGCCAAAGAGAGTTTGCTGTCTTGCAGAGGTGTGAACCAGGTTGCGCCAAGATCTGTGAATGCGCCCAAGGCGGATGCTGTGTCGATCTTTTGGTAGACCACGCCCATGTTTGTTCCCAGATACAGGCTCGGAGTCATTCTCAGAGAGTAGTTTCCCTTTACTGCAAGATCCGCAGGAGCATATTCGCCGATCAAAAGCCCGGTTTCATCGCGTTTGTCGATCTTGCCATAATTGAGGTTGATCAAAGCTATGCCAAAATGATTCTTTCGCTGCGAAATGGAGTATAGCAGTGAGGTATAGGCAGTATCGCCAATCCAGGTGTGATGGGCGGCACTCACGCTTTTTGCCCTGTCGGCCGTGGCGGCGGCAGGCTGCCAAAGCCAATTTGCCTGATTGCCCTGAGAGTGGATCCCTCTGCCTGCCAGAGCAAGACTCACAGGGTTTACCGGGATGTTTAAAAACTGGTAGCCATATTCTCCAGAATTGAAGTGGGTCTCTGCGGTCAAGCCGAGGATCATGATGCTGATGAGCAGGGTGATGATGTATCTTTTCATGAGGCAGTGCTCCTTATTTTTCTATGCCAAAGCGCAAACGGTGGGTCTCACCTTTGCCGCTGACGATCGCGAAGTAGACTCCGCTGCTGAGTTTATCTACAGGTATCTGAAAGACATCCATATTGCGCAGATAGGCATATGCCATTGCGCTGTAGTCATATACTAATTTACCGGAGACATCAAAGATCTTGAGATTGACCATCATATCTTCAGTAGGCATCAGGGACAGCCTGAGCATGGGCTCGTAAAAACTTTTGAGCGGATTGGGGAAGATATACAGCTCGCTTTTTACAAATCTATCTTGACTGATATACTGATTTTGCAGATCAGAGCCGGGATGAAAGGCGGTGCGCTGGAGATTGGCATACTCATGCTGCCAGAGGGCTTGAGGCTTGCTGTGATCATATACCGGGAGGGCAACCCGGTAGATCCGCCCCTTATCGGCTGCAATCCAAAGGTAGTATGTACTATCCAATCCGGCAGCCACAAAGGGCATGTTGCGTCCCCGCTCACTGAAGGAAACCGGGAAGTCACGTTTGATGCGGAAGTTCTCTTCCCATACGGCGAGGCGGTTGAAGTTGAATGAACCAGCCATTTCGAAGTGGCCATCGCCATCCAAATCTGCCACGAGGATACCGGATGATGCAGAGTCTTCAGCGAGACCCAGATCCAGCGCTGCACGGGAGATATCGCTACCCCGGTGATCAATGATGCTGATGCCTGTGGAGCTGCCGCGGATGATATTCAGAGCACCGTTTTTGTCTGTATCCGCCAGAGTGATCGCAGCAGAACTGCTATCCGGCAGCACGACGGGGAAGCCGGTTCTGATCCTTGGTCCGCTGGTCAGAAGATCGAAGACATAGATGCTCTGGGGGCATTGCACAATGAGGTTCATCGTATCATCAAGGCGTGCGGTATAGAGCCCAATCGCCAGAGAGTCTGAGGGAATTGGCAATTGGCTCAGCTCAGCTTCCTGGGTTTCCAGATCCAACTCGATCAAACTATAAAAGGAGTCGCCCGGTTTTTTCCCGATAGCCCGCAGGCTTTGGGGGCTCAGGCTGAGATTTGCCACCAGCTCGCCTTGATAACGGAAGAGATCGCTATACTCATAGCTGTCTTTGTCGTAGCTCAGGATCCGGGAATCATGGTTATTTTCCAGCATCGGAAGAAAGAGGCGGTCTCCGGCGTCAACGGGGTGACTGAGCCACAAGTGATTGTTCAGATTGAGCGTGAATTGGCGTCTATCTTTGCTCATTACATAGAGTCTGGCCAGATTCTGGATCTGCATTGGAATATACAAGTGGCTTTCGTCCGCAGCATATAGATGTGGAATTGCCTGCATCTTGATCGGGAATCCGGGAGCCATGACTTCATCATGAAAAAGAGCAATCCTACCATCGGGCATGGGGTAGAAGATCTCGCTTGAGATCTCGTCGTCCAGATTGATCGCGGCTGCGGGCAGAGTGCTGATATCATCATATCCGGCGTCAAGATTCCAGGCGAATCTCACGCTAAAACTCATCTTGTTTCTACTCTCGCTGATATCATAGATCTCGAGGGGAATGCCGCCATAGTAGCTTTCGGCTGTGGGGAGCCAGGTGAGCCCCTGGTAAGTACTATTACCGAAGTAGTCGTTGTTGCCAGCACGATAGCTGTCATCCGGCCCACCATATTTGTAATCATCCATCAGAGAAGTATCCAGATGCTGATATCCATCCGCTTCTTCCAGATCCACTCCTTTGTGGGGGGCATAGCCGTTTACCCGGTTGATATCGAAATTGGGGCTAAACTTCTCTGCGATTACGTTTTCATCGATATGCCAGATCAGGATGCCGCTGCCGTCGGTTTCAGGACTCATGCCAAAGCCGGGCAGGAAAAAATCCCACTCACTTCCGACATAGCGGTTTTTCATGAAGTTGAAGTATGGGCGCAGGGGAGCATATTCATAGTATTCCTGCTCGTCTTCGGGCAGCAATTTGAAGCTATAGCTGGGCATATTGGTATAGGGATCCAGGCTGCCATCAGGGTTTTGCTGACGGTTCTCGATCAGAAAATACTCCTGTTCTGAGATCGGGACTTTATATAGCCTCAGAGCATCCTCCTGGTGATTGAGGAAATGATCTATCTCGAAATCCTGCCCATCCTGAGTGATGGTGACATAGTCTTCCCAGCCCAGATAATAGCGACACCAGGCACTTAGCTGTGCGGGCACATAGCCGCTGCCGTTCCACACTCCGGTTCCCATCAAGCCCCAGTTCCCGATGCCCTGGCTTGCTCCATTGGAAGAGTCGTTGTCAAAGAGGGTGGGTAGCCCCAGGATGTGTCCAAATTGGTGAGCGAGCACTCCGTACAAGCTAAATAGATAAAGATCCGCATCTTCCTCGCCTTCGCCAGGGAAATAATCGTGGTATTCGTCCTCGGGAACTATCACCACATTGGTCAATATGGCGCCATCAGGAGTCTCAAAGCCGGGATAGTCATCGTTATCCGGATCAAAGTATGCCTGCATTGCCCGACGAGTGAGGAAGGTGCTCCAGATGCTCTCGGTGCTGGCGCGGCCAACATCTGTCTCCTGTCCTGCTCCGGCATGAAAGATGATCAAGCCGTCAAAATCACTGTAATTGATCTGAGAGCTGCCATACTGCATTAGATCCGGAAGAATATCCATCAGGCGGGCATCAGTGCGGGTGGCGGAATCGGAGCCATACCATGCCATGCTGCGCGGCATGCGGAAGACTTCGGGATGCACAGTATATTGCATCTCATATCTGCCATGGGAAGCATCGAGGAACAAATCCGAAAGATGCAGCATCCAGCGCTCAAAAAACTCTTGGTCGTGGGGTAGATAGTCCGGATACTGTGGCTCTGTCTTAAACCGAACGTCGTCAAACTCCACCATTACTGCCAGAATATTGGCGGGCAGTTCCCCGATTCTTTTTCCCGTAAAGCCAGTCTGGGGTGTAGAATTACTTCCACCCTTGATTTGAGGGTTATGCATCTGTTCCGGGCGAATGCCTTGCCAATCCACCGGAGCTTCCCCATAAAGCGGGTGTGGAGGTACCATGGCATAGAGCTGCATGCAAAACAGCATGAGCATGGCTAAGTGTATATGTTTTGCCCATTTCGGCATAAATCTTTCGTCTCCCATCAGCTATTTCTAAAGATTAAAAATGTTAATTGAACATTATGCAAGCTATTTCAGCCTCAAAATATAGTCAAGCAGAAAGACAAGGCAGTCTTCCCGCTTCTGCTCTGATGACTTCCCCTGGCACGAAAAAGCCGCCCTGGATGAGCGGCCTTTTATGCAACACGTTTGGGAAACGCTGATTTAGGATTCTATTACTTCGACATTTGCACGAGGGATGCGAATGCGGGTGCCATCTTCCACCTCTGCTTCGAGGATCCTGACCATGGTCTCGGATTCGACCTTGGTGAGCTCTTCGGGCAGGGCTGTCACTTTGGCGATTCTGCCAAAATGCGGCTGGCGGATGATGCGCACAAGAGTACCGATTTCGAGCACCGGCATGCTTGCTTCCTCAGTGACCAGTTCGTCTTCTTTAAATTCCATGGGGATAATGATCTCAGGACGGATCACGCCGGCACGGATCTGGGTGTGGCCGTGCACGGATGCTTTTTTGCCATCAAATTTCTTGAGCAAGTCAAAGGTCTTTTTAGCCATGGTGATCTTGCCGAAACCTTCAGTACAGACGATGGTAAGCCCCACCTTTTCGTGTCCGGTGATGGCGACTCCGATGTCATAGCCAAGGAGTTTTTTGATGTCCTGATCGTCGATACCGCCGGTGATGATGCCTTTGACCCCATGTTTGCGGGCAATCTCGATCACGTGGAAGGGTACAAAGCAGCCAGCGATGATGATTTTATCCCGGCAGGATTCATCGATCTTTCCGGCATCAAGCTCGTCTTCGGGAGTAGTGGCCAGCATTTTGAGCTCACCATTGATCTCGTCGCCAATGCCGAAGATGCCCTGGATGTAAGCGCTCTTGTTTTCGATGACTACCCCTTCTTCGGGGCGCACTTCGGTTACGATGCCATCGATGAAGGCTTTTACCTGCACCGGGATTCTGGGTTCGCGCAAGAGGACCTGTCCAGTGACCGCGGAGATGTTTTCCACTTCACCTTCGATCGGTGAGCGTACTTCACTTTTGAAGATGCCCAGGCCAAAGAGTCCGGAGTTCTCGGCGAGAACGGTCTTTTTGGTGATCTTATCTCCGGCTTTGATCTTGATGTATTTCTCCAATTGAGAGGGTGTCACCCCCAGTTTATTGGCAAGATTGAAAGGTAATACTTTTCCCGGCAGGAGGGTCTCTGCTACGACCTCTTCGCCTTTGATCTTGGTGCTTTTCTTCACCAGCACCTGTCCTTTCAGCGGCAGTATGCGTTCTTTGCGTAATATAATGCTATCAGTTACGGTTAATCCGGCAGAATATGCTTGTCCCATTCTTTCCTCCTATACCAAGATGTCTTCAGGGTAGGCTTTGAGTTCGCGCATCCACTTCTTCAGATATTTGATGCGTTCATTGATATCTGTGGGCAGAGCAAAGGGCTGACGACCTCTGGTGTCCAAAACGATACCCACTGTGCCGCCATGCAGATCGACAGTGAGTTCTTTTGCCTTGGTTTCATCCAGAATCAAGCCACCATGGGTCTTCAGAGTGGCTTTGGCTACTTTGCCGATTTCGCAAGGGATCAGTCGGATTTCACCAAAGGGGATGTTTTCTTCAAAGACGCTGCCATCGGGTAATTCCAGCTTGGCTGAGAGAGCGGGTTTGCCATATTTGCCTTTGCCAACTGGGGCTACGCAGCTGCCCAGATACACCATGCAGTCTTTACGGAAAACTTCGGTCGCTGCTTTGGCATTGATCTCGGAGAGCACGCCCAAATGGGGCATCATGAAGATGCTGTCAACGGCTAGACGGGTGATTCCTTCGGGCAGGAAGGCATCGATCAGCATCATCACGGTCTGATATCTTCTGGGTGCGTGGGAGAGAACTCCACCGCTGCCTACCAGGAGATCCAGGGTCATCAGGTTCACGATCGAAGCCCCTGAGGTGGATTGGCTGAATGCCTCTGAGATATCGCGCTGACGCTGCATACCCTTCAGGCTGCTGGCAAATTCTTTGTGTTGCTCGAACGCCAGACGCAGAGCTTCTTTTGCAATTGCCTGCTCCAGGACCAATTCTTCCAATAAGGAAGGAATAGTGGTGGGCCGGATCATCTTGTTCTTGATCATGTTGCGCAGCTCACTCTCATCGATTGAGAAAGGAACCCAACGCATGATATTGGCGAGTCCGCTGGAAGCCAGCACGTTTGAGATGCTATAGCTCATACCGAGGTTTGCACTCACGGTACGGTTGAAAATATACTCATCGGTAAAGACGCTGAATACGTCCGTAGTTGCCCCACCGATATCCACGCCTACCACTTCGATGTCATCATTTTTGGCGATGGTCTGCATGATGTTTCCCACAGCAGCGGGAGTAGGCATGATCGGCACTTGTTTGTGATCTGGACCCTGAGTCCATTCCATGAGTTTGTTATAGCCGGGAGCTTGCTGCATCACGTGTTCCATAAAGATATCATGGATCTTGTCGCGGGCTGGGCCAAGATTCTCGGTTTCCAGCTTCGGACGCAGATTATCTGTGACGATGAGGTCAACTTTTTGGGCGAGGGTCTTTTTGATTTCTTCGACCGCTTCTTTGTTGCCCGCATAGATCACGGGAAGTTTGTACGAAGAACCCAAACGCGGCTTGGGATCTGCACCGGAGACAAGCTCTGCCATTTCCACGACGTGCTTGATGGTGCCGCCGTCTTCTCCGCCTGCCATCAGGATCATATCCGGACGCAGGTGGCGAATTCGCTCGATCTTCTCATGGTTCATGCGTTTGTCGTTACTGGAGATGAGGTCCATCACGATAGCTCCGGCACCCAGGGCTGCGCGCTCAGCACTTTCTCCGGTCATCGAAGCCACCACTCCGGTAACCATCATCTGCAAGCCACCGCCCGCGGATGATGTGGAAACGTAGGCATCCACTCCGATGTCGCCGTTTCTGGGTATAACAAACTCACCATTTTCCATAAACTTGATATTGGGGTTATTATACTTGAGGCGGGCGAGCTCTTCCAGTTCTTGTGTGGCATTGATTACACCCTTGGTTACGTCGTTCAAAGGCGCTTCCACCGTCGTTGGGGCTTCGCCACGGATAGTTTGACGGAATTCACCGTCCACATACTCGATCAAGATCGCCTTGGTTGTAGTGCTGCCACAGTCTGTGGCAACGATGCGGGTAAGGCGTTTTTCATCGTATTGCATATATCCTCCGCTTATTCAGCTTTTTATGTTTTTCTTTCGTAATTTATCCATGAAAGCTTTCAGCTTTGCTTTGCGTCGTTTTTTGCGCAGCTTGGCTTCTGCCCTACGCTCACGGTTCAGCTCTTCGTCCAGTTCGTCGATACGCTTTACCAAAGCACGGATGTTCTCATCCTTTTGGATCATCAAGGCAAACTTCTGGTATCTGGCACTATCAAAGATGACCTCGGCAAAAGGCATAATAAAATACAGGGCCTGGCTCCCCAAACTGTGCAGGGGATGCAGAGATTCAATCGCCAATATACCGGCAGGAGCCAGGTGACGCGTCACGATAAAACGCGCTACCTTCTCGATCATCTCTTGCGCTTCATCGTCGCTGATCTCGGTAATAATCTTCTGATATTTATAATTCATAGTTTTTTTACGCTCTGGTGGCGGTTAAACACGCTACCTTGCCAGCACCAGCTTTATACAGCTCCAGGCTGATCTCGTTCAATGTGCTGCCAGTTGTAAAAACATCATCGATGATAATGATGTTCTTGCCCTGCACTTGTGTGGGTTCCTTCACAATAAATGCACCAGCCAGATTTGTCAACCTATTACTGCGGCTAAGCTGCGTCTGACTTTTAGTATAGCGTTTTCGCTCGATCGGGCGTATGGCTTCTTTGCCGCTTAGATGAGCGAGTCTTTTGGCGATTAACGCACTTTGGTTATACCCTCTTTCACGCCTTCGAACCTTGTGCAAGGGCACAGCCATGAGATATGGGTAATCCTCAAACTCGGGATAAAGCTTGAGGCTCTCATTCATGCGATCTGCAAAAAAATGTGCCAACCCGCGATAATCTTCGTATTTGAGCTTGTGTATGAGCTCCACTACCGGCTCTTGGTAGAGCAGGGCACTGCGGGAAAACTCAAAGATGTATTTGGTCTCGGAACAGCTCAGGCAATAGCCCTCGCTGAGATCAGAGCCACATTTGTCACAAAAACCTGTCTGAATCGCAACCAGCTGTGCAAAACAATTCTCGCAGAGATACTTCTCTTGCGAGCCCAAGTGCGCATTGCAGCTCAAGCATGCCGGCGGGATCAAGAGATCAAGCGCTGCCGGTAAAGTATCTTTCAATAGCGCTAAAGATCTGCCTGCCATCTTGGCTGCATACACTATCTGTGGCCGAACGTTCCGGATGAGGCATCATCCCGAGAATGTTTCTGCCTTTGTTTGTGATCCCGGCGATCATATCCAGCGATCCGTTTGGATTAGCCTCTTGGGAGACCACTCCGTTTTCATCACAATAGCGGAAGAGGATCCTGTCTGTATCCTGCAAGAGTTTTAAACCGTCCGGATCTATGAAGTAATTGCCCTCTTTATGGGCGATCGGTATATCTAAGATGCTGCCGGGAACGATCCCGGTAGTAAAGGGACTGTCAGAGCTTTCCACTCTCAAATGCTGATGGCGGCAGATGAAGCGCAGAGAATCGTTCATCATCAAGGTTCCAGGAAGAAGACCTGTCTCGGTCAGGACTTGAAATCCATTGCAGATTCCCAGCACTAACCCGCCCCGCCTGGCAAAGGCTATGACGTCTGTAACAATCGGGGAAAAGCGCGCTAATGCGCCACAACGGAGATAATCCCCGTAAGAAAACCCGCCAGGGAGGATCACCAGATCAGGATCTTCCAGAGAGTGATCCTTGTGCCAGATCATCCGGGTCTCGTGCCCGCGATCCGCAAAAACTTCATAGGCGTCATGATCGCAATTTGAACCGGGGAAAGTGATCACACTTACTTTCAAGATTCGATCTCCTCCAGTTCAAAGCGATAGGTCTCGGTATTGGGATTTGCCAGAAGGCTGTCACAGATCCTGGTAGTCTGTGTGCTGACGAAATCGCGATCGTCAGAATCAAAGTTTATCTCGATGTATTTACTGATTCGGGTCTGCAAGACTTTGTCAAAACCAAGGTTATGCAGAGAATTGGTGACAGCTTTACCCTGCGGATCCAATACGCTGGGCTTGAGCTGAACAAAGATTTTGGCTTTTAACATGGCACTTCCAAGTAGTTTTTTTCTGAGAAATCCATGTTTTCAGTAAAAGATATTTAGTCAACTGATTTATTTAAGATCTTGAAAAATTGGCTGCTTGCAGGCTTTGGCTGAGAATCTCGGGCTAAAAAGATCGCTTTGATGAGCGGCGTTGAAGTATCGGGCACCGCAGCTTTTTGCCTCCAGCGATCCAAACAGCGCTCTTTCGCCAATGACAGCCCCTGATAGCCTGCTATCTCTCCGGCTAATCGACGACCTCATCCTTGTTCTGGATCCGCAAAGAGGTCTTTGCACAGCAGAGAATTAGCGCTATCTCAGTCGGGCGGGACTAAGCGGATGCTAACTCGAAGAGCTCGAGTTGGGAAAATGATTGACAAGATGTGGCTTCAAGAAAAAATCACTCAAAATTACGATGATTTAAGGCGATTTGCAGCCTGCGTCGGCAGTTGGTCGCCTTCATCCAATTCAAATATTGCTCAAGGAGTTACTGGTGAAAATTGGCATTATGCTATTATTGTTTTTCTTTGGCATTGCGAGCTTGAGTTTTGCCTCCAGCATTAGTGGTTTTGTGACCCGGGCTGATAGTGGTGAGCCCATGCAATATGTAAACGTGCGAGTGCTTGAGACCCAAGCTGGGATGCAGACCAACAAGCAGGGCTATTATGCCGTCAATCTTCCGGGTCCAGGCAGCTACACTCTCGAGTATCGTTTGATCTCCTTTGCCCGGGCAACGCGTGAGATTACGATCCATAGCAATGATGAACATCAAAACATGAATGTTCAATTGCAAGATGCAGCGATCCAGATGGCAACCGTTCATGTGAGCGGCAGCCATGTGGATGATAGCCGCGAGATTCGTCCCGGTCTCATTCGTCGTAATACTGAGGATATCAAAAGCGTGGTATCGCCGATCGAGGCAGATGTGTTTCGGGCAGTCTTGACCCTTCCCGGAGTGGCACCGATTTCGGATTTTTCCTCCGGCTTGTATGTACGGGGTGGCTCTCCGGACCAAAACTTGATCCTATTGGATGATATCGACGTCTACAATCCCAACCATTTTGGCGGAGTATTCAGCACTTTCAACAGCGATGCAGTCCAGAGCATAGAGCTCATCAAAGGAGCATATCCAGCCAAATATGGCGGCAGGCTGTCCAGTGTCCTGGACGTTACAAACCGGCAGGGAAATCGCCATCATCACCAGGGAGTAGCCCGCTGGTCTTTGATCTCATCTTCTGCAACCTTGGAAGGCCCCTGGCATATCGGCAATCAGAGCGGAAGCTATATGGGATCCTTCCGGCGCACCTACCTGGAGCTGCTCAAGGCGGCTTATGATGAACTGCCGGATTACTATTTCTATGACGGACATTTCAAGCTAAACTGGGATCCAAACCCCAAGAATAAGATCTCGGCCAGTGCATATTTTGGCAGAGATAAACTTAGTTTCGACGTTGGCAACACTCTCAACCTGGACTGGGGGAATCGTACTTTTACCACCCAATGGGTCAGGCTCATGGGCCCCCGGCTCTTCTCTCAGTTCATCATCGCGGGGAGTGATTTTTCCAGCAACTTCGATCAGATCTCAGAAGAAGGATCTGTGATTTTCAGTCGTGATAACGGCATTAACGATCTCAGCGTGAAGGGCAGCCTGAGCTGGAATCCTTCAAACGATCATCAGGCGGAGTTTGGTTTTGACCTGAAGCTCAACAATACTTGGCTGAGATCCGATACCAGCTATCAATACGATCCAAATTCCCTGCCGGATGTAGAGCTGAGATCCATCACCGGAGCCTTGTATGCCCAGGATAGCTGGGATCTCAACGAGCTTTGGACGGTGCAGCC
>Ga0334901_1002333_pt1 | contig 16540 bp, 11 predicted proteins | sample GraSluR3_MG_3_FD_207216 | JGI IMG/M metagenome (GOLD analysis project Ga0334901, IMG submission 207216) | Sludge microbial communities from methane-producing bioreactor in Wageningen University, Netherlands - Granular Sludge_15_08-R3 | ecosystem: Engineered > Bioreactor > Anaerobic >... | reverse complement strand
TTCAACAATAAAAAGAAAATTCAACGGCACAAACCACAGTAGAAGCACACAACTATCAAACAAAGAAACCAAACTCAAAAACACAATATACAACATCTACAGAACAACACAAATCAACTAAAAAAAAAGGGTTTCTACAAAACCCAAATTAAATAATAATCTACGTTTTCCTTAATTTTTAATGAATCAACCATAAACATTAGGAAAATTATAAATTTTGATTTTTAACCTTTAACCCATGGCCATTGTTTTATTTCATTTAAAAGATCCTCTTTCGTTTTTATTTGTTCAACTTTTCTTGTTTGTTCGACATTATTTTTAGTTCTTATTTGAGGACGATCATGGTAAAGGTGATATAAAGTTTCATCTATTCTAACTTGTTTTAATTGACATAAATTAGCCCGGAGTATGATTTCATTGTCTTCACCACCCCATCCACTAAAGTATTCATTTTTCATACCTATTCCTATAAATGCACTTTTATTCCAAAAAACGATACCACCATCGGCCCAATCTCGGTATTGGGGTGGTGATTCTACTGTTTGGAAATCATGTTCCTTCCTGAAACTACCTTTATTTACTATGTCCTTAATTACCCTATTAAAAGGATGGACTACTTCAAAACCTTTCTCCAATAAATAAATAGCCAAATCGATATTTTCTTTTTTTGTCAAACAATCAATATCCACAATGGAAAAATAGGGAGTTTTAGATGCAACAACCCCTTTATTAATAGCATGGGCTTTGTTAAACAAATCACCATTAGCATTATTAAAAATAAATCTAAAAGAATCAAATAAATTTCCATACTTGTTCATAAAATAATTTTGGGACGTTTCATCAGCATGTTCGGATAATATTAGATTTTTTATCCCTATTTTACTTAAATACCTCAAAGTAATATCCACGTTCTCTTCCCTTTCAGGATCATCAGTTTTACGATAAGGTATTATAATAGTTAATTTTCCATAGTCCTGTGAGGTTATAACATTATTTTCAAGATAAACTTGTTTAAGACTCTTATTTTCAGCTTTCAAATTGTTAATCAGCTGTTTAAGTTCTAATTTTTCGTTGTGTATACGCTTAACATGATCTTTCAGATTTTGAATTTCTATCAACTTATCCGAATAATAATTATCTTTGTCTTTTTGGAGCTTATTCACTTGAGTTTCCAAACGGTTCTTCTCTATTTCAAGGGCTCGATACGTTCCCGTTTTCCTGATCTGGTTCTTAATTAATTTTTTGATCATTGCTTCACAACATTTTTCAGTCATTCATTTCTTTGAAGTTCCACTGAACCATTTTCACACAAATCCAATAACTTCATTATGAATTCTGCCCGCTTTTCAAAGGTGAATTCAAGAATATCATTTTCCATTAATGATTTGGATTTCATTCCAGTTCCATTATCCAAATAATAGTCTATTAATAATTTAAGATCCTCATGATCTTCATACGTCACTAAATCATCACCAAACAGATCTTCTACACCTTTAACTTTATCAGATATTACAAAAGCCCCACAGGCAAAGGCATCAAACAAACGGTTGGAAACAAAACCTTTTTCCCTCATATCGTCCCAGTGATCACAAAGTAAAATTTTACATGACGAATACGCCTTCCTCAATTCATTATTGGGTATATGTTCACCTTTAATGTATTTTTCATCAATTAATCCTTCCCAACCTGCCCCATACACTGCCAGGTCCTTATCTGTAGGTAATAAATCTTTGAGTATCTTCCGATACACTCCTCTGGAGTTTCCCACAAAAAGTAGGTCATGTTTATATTTATCATCAGGGTCAGGGTAAAAGAGTTCTGGGTCAGTGCATTGTAGCATAGCTTCCACTGGAACATCCACTTTTTGGGCTATTTCATCTGCCCAGAACTCTGAGGCTATAAACACGTGTTGATACTGATTGTACTCCTCAACTGTTACTTCATCCGGGTGGGATATGTTCCACATTATATTGAAGTGTTGTGGTTTAGGCTGATACCTGCTTAAACCCCTTAAAACCAGGACCACATCACAACGGGCATCACCATCACCATCCCATTCTGGAAGAACCTGCAGAACCACATCACAACCTTTCCTCTCCAGTTCTTTCTTAAGACCCAGAGCCATATGGTAATCACCCCATTCCTGAGCTTCGTCCCAATTCGGTGCTGGTATCTTAATTGCCATCTTCCTTTTAACAATATAACCTTTCAAAAGATCCTTAATCTCTTGGGCCCGGTGATCATAGGTATGGTTGGACAGTACAAACTCCTCCAGTTCCCTGATCTTAGCCAGCCTCTCATCCTCATGGGACAAATAATGATTTAAAAGATTGTTAAGTTCTTCTGTAGATTTATAAACTGGTAATATTCCTTTAAAGGTTTCTTCTGCACCTATATCTCCATTGGTAACCACCAGAACCCCACTGGCAATAGCATCAAAAACCCGGCTGTTCACAGACCCGTATTCCTTGGTCACCCGGTTGGCATCATCCACCACTACACAAGTGGATCTGTAAACTCGGGGTATGTCCTGGTAATTAATGAAACCCTGATAATAATCTTTCAACTTTTCAAACTCATCCCAATTTTTACCAAAAAGCTTAAAAGTATAGGGCAAGCTTTCAGGATCCACTATATCAACTATTTCACGGGGATCTTTCCAGTAACTACCCGTGAAACAGTAATCACATTCCCATCTATCTTCTCCTTTTATGGATCTGTTGAACATATCTGGATCCGTGGCCAGGGGTAGAAGATGAACATTCATCCCTGTTTTTTCTTCTATGTATCTGCAGGCAGTTTCACTGGTGGCCATTACTATATCAAAATCCACAAAATCAGGGTGAGATATCCATCTACTCAACCAGTTACGTGGCCAGGCCACTTTAATGAGTAAATTATTTTCTGACCGGATTTTACGGATGTCATAGGCATCCAGTAAGGATACTACCACATCAACATCCCTATCAATTTCATACCAATCCTCGGATCCTGTCCTGGAAAGGAAACTTATTTCCCAACCAAATTTTCTAAAACTTTTCCCCATGGAGGTGGCAGTGAAGTAATCCCCTGCAGAACAGTTTTCACCTGTCTCAGTAACCACGAAGGCAACCTTCAAGGGTTTATCAGAAAATAACACATTAGAGTTTAATTTATCCATCAAAAGTTCCCTACGGAGCCATTTATTCCATTTTTCCCTGAAAATCTTCATATTATTTAAACGTCTGTTTCTAACTTCTTTTTTCTTGTTTTTTTCCTGTGTTCCGAATTCATAGTGGAATAAAAGTGCTTTAGGACAGTAAATATTCTCGTAACCTTTTTTAAGTAACTTCAAACAGAAATCAACATCTTCATATCCATAGTTGTAGCTTTCATCTAATCCATCCACCTGGAAATATTTGTCCCGAGAAACAAGCATTGCTGCAGCTGTGACTGCAGCCCGTATTTCATCCATTTCACCTTCAACTTGGAAAGGATCTCCATTACCCATATTGTAGGGTTTGATGAAACCATCTTCCTCCATGAATGCTATTCCAGTGTGTTGAATCTTGAAAGACTTTTTTTTATTTAAAGGGGAAGTAGAACAGTCAGGATAAACCAGTTTCGCCCCTACAGCACCCACATTATCTGATTGAAGCTGGGATTTCATCATCTGATTTAACCAGCCATAGGTTGGTTCAACATCATTGTTCAAAAGAAGTAAATATTCTCCCTGGGCAATTTCTGCTGCCTGATTATTTGCCCTTGCAAAGGACTCATTTTCTTTATTTTTAATAATTTTCAGAGGTAAATCACTTGAAATATTCTCTAAAAAAGAAACCGACCCATCATGGGATGAATTGTCAACCACTATAATTTCATAGGAAGGATACTTGATATTCTCTTCAAAATTCTTAAACAACCTCTTTAAATAGTTTAAACCATTCCTGTTAATGATTATAATTGAAACCAGAGGAGCATTATCATCAAAATTTTCTAAATCAACCACTGAAATATTCTTATTTATGATTGTTTCATAAAATTCTTTTTTCTGGTTTTCCGTGAGTTTATAATCATCTTTAATGTATTCCTTTATCTGTACGGTTAAATGTTTAGACTTGGAAGCTGTTCTATGTTTTAAAGAGTTGTAGTTATCCCTGATATGATTTCTGAATCTTCTTAATTCTTCAAATCCTCTTAACTTTCTTATTCTCGGTGGAATCTTCACCATTAAAACCTCAGTGATGGTATTAATTGTTTCTTTTAATACACAATTTTTAATAAAATTATTTTTGCTTTAAATGAAATTAGTTTCAAGTTAATTCATATACTGATAAAAAGAACATATCGTACTGTTATCCTTTTTTAAGACTTGTTTATTAACTTGTTTTATATAAATCTTTATTATGAAAAATAGAGGGTTGTGCTCATAATCGATCTTAAGCGAAAAGTTTAATAATATGCCTTAGAAAAATAGTCAAGTTATACTGTAAAAAAATGAATTGTTTTTTAGATTAAATATGATTTCTGGAAGATATATTTATTCTCTCTAGAAACTTACTAAAACATACCAAACTTCATTATAACCTGAAATCAACTTACTAAACTATTTGAAAAACCAAATAATTTAAAAATTAATCAGATGAAGAGTGATTGGAAATGTCAAAGAAATTAATTGCCCTTATAATATTACTCCTGATTATTGGAAGTGCAGGAGTAGTTGTATTCCACTTTTATTCCCAGGGAAAAGAGAAATTTGATGGAAACTATAGTGTACTACTTTTATGTGTGGATCCATCTGAACAAAGGCCTGGTGTCGGGGCAGTGGACATGGCATTTGTAATTAATGTTAATGGGGGAAAAATAGTTAATATGACTCCTGTTTATCCTGGAGGCCTGGCTCATCCCACTTTATCTCCCAATGCTGAACTTCGAAGTTATGGTGCGGACAAACTCTACCTCCATGACTCTTTATGGAGTTCTGATGTAGAAGAAGGTGCTGAAATAGCTCAAGAGATCGTAAAATACAATACTGGTCTGGAAACTAATCTGGTGGTTATTGTAACCCCTGATGCAATTGATGCTATTATCCAGGCTGTTGGCCCGATTTACGTGGAAGGTCAGGGATATGTTAATGGTAGTTCCATAGATTTCCTACGGGAAGAACAGGATGAAAATGGTATGTCCCGGGGTAGTGCTGTGGAATCCCTTATGGGAGGCATCAAAACCGCAGTCCAGGAACAAAATAACCGTGCAACACTCATACAAACCGTGAGCACCCAGTATGCACAGGGTAACATATATGTAATCCCCTCTGATGCTTTCACAGAGTTTATAACCTATGAAGGTATAAACAACCTGTTTTAACCGTTTATATAGTGAAGATTCTGGCCGGGATTCCTTATCCCTTATTTTCCTATTTTTTTAAACCCTATAAAATCAGATGATTAATTGGAAAATTTACATTTGATATAAAGAATCAGATGGAATAAATATCAAATGAAATAAATAATGGTGTATAAATTATTTAGAATTATTTAAAACTTTTTTTATTTCTTCATTACCAAAACGCAGTATTATCAACCGAGTGTTACCCCTCACACCTTTACCAGTGAATTTGGTGTCGATTAACCGTACAAATTCCAGTTTTTTAAGTGCCCGGTCAAATGTGGCGTAACTTAAAGATTTTTTTCCTTCTTCTTTAAGGAGATTGAATAGGTTCCCTGCTGTAGGATGATCTTCCCCTGCCAGGACTATGGCCAGTAGAATGTTTTTCTCATCCTCGGATAGTTTGTTTATAGTGTCTTGAAGGTGATGGGAGTCAAAGTCTTGCATTGCCTTTGTTAGATGTTCTTTCATGATGGTTCGAGATGCATCAGCCTCAGCAAAATTCCCACTGGTACGGAGAAGATCAATTCCCACCCTTAAGTCTCCAGTAGAATGAGTGGCATCCACAATTTCATCTAAAAGTTCATCTGAAATTACCGAAGGATAAAAACCCACTTTCACCCTGTCTTTGAGTATATCTTTAATATCCTGCCAGGTATAGGGTTCAAATACGATTTCTTGTGGTATGAAAATCGAACTAACATTTTTATCCAGCATGTAACGGAATTCTATATCGGATATTATGGCAAAAACACCGGTTCTAACACCTGGAAAAACTTCATGAGCACGTAGAATATCATATAATATTTGATTAGCATTTTTAGTGTAAAAAAGATGATTAACATCGTCCAGGGCAACTACCAATGCTTTCCCTTCATTGGAAAGCTTTTTCATGATCTCACCATAAATTCGGGAAAAGGGGACACCGGTTTCTGCAGGCAGGAACCCAAACAGGCGCTGGTATATCTGGGAGAATATATTGAAACGGGTGTTGTACAGTTGGCAGTTAACATAGGCACAGACCATCTTTTCAGATCGCGCTTCTACCATTTCAAAGATTTTATGGATAGCTGTGGTTTTTCCAGTAGCTGGGGATCCCATCACCAAAGCATTAACCGGTTTACCTCCCTTTAAAGCAGGTCTGAGACATAAAGCCAGGGCTTCCATTTGTGCCTCTCGGTGCAGATAATTTTCAGGAATAAAATCTGGATTAAATGCAGTTATGTTCCTGAAAAGAGTTTCCTCACCCATTAAAATGTCTTCCACACGGCTTGGCATGTTTTTTACCCCTCATGTATTTCATATTGCACTATGCGAGTTCATATATTTATTCTATTTCCCTATAAATCTGATAATAGTCTATTTGTAGTGGAATTACCTTTAGTTAAGTAGTTCTGGATTTATGTTTTCCACACCCTCCAACTCTTCTCCTGTAGAAATACTAAAGAACTGAATATCAGAGTTGAAAGCTGCCCATTCAACCAGTTTCTTGGCCCAAACAAGTTTTTTCTGTTTTATCTGGTCTGCGGGACCATCTTCCTGATCCGGGCGAGAATAATGAGTCACTATCTTTCCAAAATCCATGCCTGAAAGTACTATGCTACGTGCTCCTAAAGCCATGGCCAGGAAAACACAACGATCACCATCGGTAAACCCTCCGAAGTTATAAACACTTGCCAAAGGCCTACTCTGAGTAGTTCCCAGAACATTTACCAGTTTAGGTGTGTATTTTTCAATCTGTTCCTGGTTGTTTCCATGAGCATGGACCACCATCACCGCCCCTTTACGGTTAGCCTCCAACAGGTCATCCATACGACCATCCAGGTCGGTTACTATGATATCCGGAACCATATCTTCTTCTAGGAGGGCTGTGGTAGCTCCATCAGCAGCTATGAGGGTGAACTTATCCAGATCCACTGATTTTAAAATGGACAGATTGGGTTTCAGGGAGGGTCCTGCTCCAAAAACAATGACTTTATCCTTAATATCAATGTCTTGAGGTAGTAACGCACCAATATCATCCAATATGTTGTTTAATGACTTTGCAGATTGTTCATCATCCTCCTGGATGAAGCCAAAGTCTTCTAAGATGAGTTTGTACCATTGCATCCATAGGGTTAGTTCCATACATAAGGTATATAATTAGTATATACATAATAAAGTTTGGAGGATAATCTTCAAATTGGAGTTGAAAAAGATGGATGAAACTTTACTGATGATTCCCGGACCCACCCGTGTGGCACCCAGGGTCCTGAAGGCCATGTCAGAAAACATTGTTAATCATAGAAGCGCCCTTTTCGGTGAAATTCTCACTGAAACCAACCAGATGATGTCTGAAGTGTTCCAGACTGAAAATCAGTCCTACCTTATCACTGGCTCCGGCACAGCAGCCATGGAAGCTGCTCTGGCCAACACCATCAGTAAGGGAGACCGTGTGCTGAATATCGTGGGAGGTAAATTCGGACAACGTTTTATGCAGATAACCGAAACCCACGGTGGAATTCCTGTAGAACTGGAAGTGGAATGGGGACATGCTGTTAACCCTGATGATGTGCGTTACATCCTGGAAGAGGAAGAAGATATTAAGGCAGTGACCCTTGTACATAATGAAACATCCACTGGTGTGGCTAACCCCATCGAAGAGGTGGGTCGTGTTATGAGGGACTTTGATGCCCTTTATGTTGTGGACACTGTATCATCCCTGGGTGGGGATGATGTGTTTGTGGATGGTTATGGTATTGATATTTGTGTCACCGGCTCTCAGAAGTGCCTAGCTGCCCCTCCAGGTATGGCTGCTATCACCCTAAATGATGATGCATGGGATGTGGTGGATAAAACTGAAAATCAAACTTACTACCTTAACATGAAAAAATACAGGAAAAGTGGAGATGCAAAACCCCCAGAAACACCTTACACTCCTGCAGTTTCATTGATGTATGCCATGCAGGAAGCTCTCAGGGTGATCATGGAAGAAGGTCTGGAAGAACGAATCAACAGACATAAACTTGCAGCTAAAGCTACTCGAAATGGTGTTGCTGCTCTGGGATTAGAATTATTCGCCCAGAAAGACGCAGCCAGTAACACAGTAACCTCAATCATGATGCCTGAAGGTATAACTGACAAAGAACTTCGTGGCACTATGAGGGAGCGTTACCGGATTGAACTAGCCGGAGGCCAGGACCACCTTAAAGGTAATGTCTTCCGTATCGGCCATATGGGTAACATAACCCACCGAGAAATAATAAGCACAATCGCCGCCCTGGAGATGACCATGCAAGGTCTAGGACTGGATGTGGAGATTGGAGCAGGTGTGGCTGCTGTGGCAGATACTTATTTAACGGGAAGCTTTTAAGTACTCTTTTTTTATTTCCCCTATTTTTCTAATTTTTTATTATACTAAACCTTATTTTAACAGGACAATACTAACTAAACTGGAAAAGGTAAGGATTAATTCCAATAAATAAAAATTTTCATACCTTTTTTTTACACAGCTTTTTCATGTTTTAAAAATAATGAAATCACCAATGTGGCTGCCAGTAAAATTCCTCCTATTAAAAATGATATATCCACCCCATAGACCATTGCTTGGATATTTTGCACTTGATTTGGATGATATATATTGCTTAGGTAACTGTTCTGACCAAGGGACATGAAGCTCACAAATAAAGATGAACCGATTGCTCCACCTATCTGCTGCAGGGAAGTCATTAGGGCAGAACCAGACGGATAATACTCTTTGGGTAGGTTACCCAGAGTGTTTGTCTGGTTAGGTGCCATTATTAGTGCACTTCCAGTTAAAAACACGCAGTGAATCAGAACAATTAGAAGTAGAACCGTTGTGGTGGTGATCTGTGAAAATGCCAGCATTCCAATGCATGCAATGGCAATACCCCCTGATATAACCATTCTTGGGCCGTGTTCATCATAGATACGACCAGATACAATGGAAAGTAAAGAGTTGATAATTCCTCCAGGTAACATGACCAGACTGGCCATGAATGCTGTGATTCCCAGGGCTGTTTGTAGGTATATGGGTAATATGACAACCACTGCAAATACCATCATTACATTGATAGAGTTTATCACTACCCCTATGGCAAATGAAGAGTATTTGAAGGGATGAAGATCTAACAAAGGATGGTCAAGACTTAACTGGCGTTTACCGAATATTAAAAGGCTTAAAATACCTATGATAAACGGAGTTATTACCTGCAGATTTAAAAAACCGTTATCTCCCAGGTTACTCAAGGCTATTATAACTCCCCCAAATCCAAGTGTTGCCAGTATAACTGATGCAACATCAAGTTGAGGATGGTTCAATTCTGTTACATTCCTTACAAAGGATATCCCAGTAATTGTTGTACCTGCAAAAAACAGGAATAACAGGAGAAAGAGCCAGTGCCAGTCCATGAAGTTCATTAATAAACCAGTGCCTACCGGGGCAATCACCGTTGCAGAGATAATTACCAGGGTTACTAATCCCATAACAAAACCTCTTTTTTCAGGGTCAATCAAAATAAGTACTGTGTTAAACATTAGTGGAACTAGGATACCAGTCCCAACAGCTTGGATTATTCTCCCTAAAAGTAGCAGTGCAAAGTTTGGTGAAATACCACTTACAATTGTTCCTATGATCAAAAATACCATTGCACTTAAAAATAATTTTTTTGTTGAAAAACGTTGAATGAGAAATGCACTTACCAGAAACACGATCCCAGAAACAAGAACATAGACTGTGGTGAGCCATTGCACTGTTCCAGCCGAAACACTGAATTCGATCATTATCTGTGGGAATGCTATGTTCAATGCGGTTTCATTGAGCATAGACATGAATCCTGCAAGTAGAAGTATTATTAAGATTTTATTTGCATTTATTTTTCCATTATCTTCATTTGGTATCATCTTGAATGCTCCTTTAATTAGACCGGTCTATATAATTTGGTGGGAAAATAAGAACCTAGTACATGTCTAGCAAACTAATTAGACAAGTTAATTTAGTACCATACTAGGAATTCATAGAAAAAGTCTCAAGATCCATCAATTCATTGTTTTAATATGGATGGGATAGCTTTTGCAACTTCAAAAAAGGGTTTGTCGCTTTTTCTGGTTATAGATAAAACTATAGCTCCCTCTATCATTGATTGAATCACTGTGCTCAAGGCTTCAGCTTTTTCTTTGCTGAAACCTCCTTGGATCAGTTTTTCAGCATAAACACGTTCCCATGCATCAAAAGCAGATTTGCAGGCTTTTCTTAAATTTTCACTGCTCGAAAAAGTTTCAAGTGCCATTAAATTAACAGAAACCTTTTTAGTACTTTTAAGAGATATTTTCTCGTTTTCCTCCATGTCAAGGTTATCTGCCATTTCCTGAATGGCATTTTTAATGGATTCAACTGGATCCTGAATTTTTGAAAGTTTTTCTCTTATGGTTTCTTCAACAAAGATCTTGGTTAACTCAATTGATTCCAGGGCCAGTTGTTCTTTTCCATTGGGAAAATAATAGTACAGGGAACCTTTAGGGGCATTACTCTCCCTTAAAATTTCATTTAAGCCTGTGGCATGATAGCCCTTTAACTGAAAAAGGCGTGTTGCGGCCTTAAGTATCCGGTCACGTGTACTGATCTTGTCATCCATGTAAACCACATTATATTGACTGGTCTATATAAAATTGGTTATGGTTATATCAACTACACTATTTAAAGTTTGGTACTATCTAAAAATATAATTAAAAAAAAGATTGGATCCTTATTAACACTCCCTAAGAGTATAAGAAATCCAATTTAGTTACCGTAAATTTACTTTCCCATTTTTAATAGATTAAAACTTAATTTTTTTATTCAAATAACTTCCCTAATAACCCCAGCAATAGTTTTAAGGAGTATAGGTCCATCCATCCATGCCTGGCGGATTATGTAACCTGGTCTGAGGTAGAAGTTCCGGAAAGCTTTGTACTGTATTTTCCGTAATTCGTCTAAGGAACAGTCAACTGTCTCTAAAACTGGTGCAACGAGAGTGTACTTAGACCAGTCTTTCACCTTTATCAGGTTCTTTTCAAATGATTCCTTGTAGAATCTGGTTCCAGGATAAGGTGTGGCCAGACTGAAAACTGCATAGGAGGGGTTGAGTTCTCTTACAAACTTCACAGTCCTTTTAATGCTTTCTTTGGTGTCCCCTGGCATTCCCAGTACTACGGAGGCTATGGTGCGGATTTTATGTTTTCTGGATAGCCAGAATGCCTGGCGTATCTTTTCAATGGTTATGTTTTTATTGGTGGAGTCCAGCATCTGCTGGTCTGCAGATTCCACACCTAAAAATATGGTGATACAACCTGCTTTCCTCATTTTTTCCAGTATATCATCAGATAAAGTGTCCACCCTGGCTGTGCATCCCCAAAACACGTTCAGGTTCCTTTTCTGGATTTCGTCACAGATAGCTTCTACCCGGCGGTGGTTAAGGGTGAAGGTATCATCCATGAAGGCTATGGTCCCCACATGATGGTCACGTACCAATTGTTCCATTTCATCCACTACATTTTCTGGTGAACGTAATCGTAATTTAGGGCCATGTAGAGCGGCTGATGCGCAGAATGAGCATTGCATTGGGCAGCCACGGCTGGTGATCATGGTGGCCATACCTGTTTTCATGTTCAGTAACTTGTAACAATCCATGGGTAACAAATGCCTGGCTGGGAATGGTAATGCATCCATATCTGTTATGAGTGGTCGGGGTGGGTTTACCTGGTTTTCCAGGGCTAGTCCCCTAACCTGGGATAGATCTCCATTGTGTTCCAGGGTTTCTACCAACTCCAGCATGGTGTATTCTCCCTCACCCATAACCACCACATCCACATAATCTGTTTTTAGAAGTTCCTGATGGTTGAAGGTAGGATGGTATCCTCCCATAACTACGGTAGCATGGGGACAGGTTTCTTTCACTATCTGGGCGGTTTTTTTAGCCTGTTCTATGGTAGGGGTGAGGGCGGTGATGGCCACCACTTGGGGTGAACTATCCTTTAACTCCTCTTCTAAGTCTTCCCAGGTCATTTCCAGGGCAGAAGCATCTATTATATTCACATCATAACCATTTTCTTCTAAAACCGCAGCCATATATGATATTCCCAGTGGCGGAGCTACCACTCCAATAAATTTATATTTGGAGTTGGTTTGGGGAGGATTTATAAAAGTTACACGCATTTTCTCTGCTTTGACTATTTCATTCTGATTTTTTTCCATTTCCATCATCATCTTCATTACCTTTATTTAATCAGTTTTAAAACCTATTCCTGAATTCTAGAATGGAGGTTTCACATTACATCCTTGAATGTCTTTTAATAACTGATATTATCAGAAAAAAAATAATTAAGAAGATAATGTGCCAGTGCTTGGCTTAAGGGGGTGTAAAAAGATAAATAATATTGTTTTATAATTGATGAAAATATTGGAAGGATATAATATTTATGTTTAATTTATTGAAATGACATATATTATTTTTAATTGACCTTCTATTTAAACTTCTTTTATCATGGTGGCAACTGTCTTCAGAAGAACAGGGCCATCCATGCGGACCTGCTTCATTAGATAGACCGGCCGTAAATAAAACTGTCGGAAGGCTTTTTTCTGCATGGACTTAAGCTCATCCAAAGAGCAATCCACAGTATCCAACACTGGAGAAAGGAGAGTATACTTAGACCAGTCTTTAACCTTGATAAGGTTATCCTGCACTGCTTCCTGATAAAATCTGGTTCCAGGATATGGTGTGGCCAGACTGAAAACTGCATAGGACGGGTTGAGTTCTTTAGTGAATTTAATGGTTCTTTCAATACTTTCCCGGGTATCTCCAGGCATACCCAGAACTACAGAGGCAATGGTGCGAATATCATTTTCCCGGGCCAGGGCAAATGCCCGTCGGATCTTTTCAATGGTGATCTGTTTATTCACCCGATCCAATTGTTGCTGATCAGCAGACTCCACTCCCAAGAACAGGGTTATACAACCAGCATCACTCAGTTTACGAAGCATTTTCTCAGATAAAGTGTCAACTCTGGCTGTGCATCCCCAATAAATATCAATACCTCTTTTTATAATTTCGTCACAGATTTCTTCCACCCGATTGGGTTTCAGGGTGAAGGTGTCATCCATGAAGGCGATCATGGCTGCATTATGGTCTTTAATGAGGTGTTCCATCTCATCCACCACACTGTTGGATGATCTCATGCGAAGCCTGTTTCCGTGCAGTGCTGCCGATGCACAGAAAGAACACTGCATGGGACATCCTCTGCCTGATATCAATGTGGCAGTGTCCAGTTTCATGTTCAAGATCTTGTAATGGTCCATAGGCAACAGGTGTCGGGCAGGGAAGGGTAGTTCATCCAGATCCTGAATAAGGGGTCGAGGAGGTGTTACCACACCCTCACCATAGGCTATGCCTTTAACATTTTTAAGATCCCCTCCTTCTTCCAGGGTTTTCACCAGTTCCAGCATGGTGTATTCTCCTTCACCTATAACTACCAGGTCAACATAGTCTTTTTCCAGGATTTCCTGGTGATTGAAGCTGGGATGGTATCCTCCCATGATCACCATGGCCTCAGGACAGGTTTTTTTGGCCAGTTCTGCAGTTTGCAAACCATGATAAATTGTGGGAGTTAAAGCCGTGACCGCTATTATTTGGGGAGATATTCGTCTGATCTCAGATTCCAGGGTTTCCCAGCTCATTTCCATGGCTGCAGCATCGATGATTTCAACATCTATATCATTTTCCTCTAAAACTGCTGCCATATAAGCTATGCCTAACGGAGGTGCTACTAATCCTATGAACTTGTACTTAGAATTAAAATAGGGAGGATTAATGAACAGGACTTTCATGTGATCACCATGAGGGTTGAAGACTTAAAAAACTTACGGTTAGGTGTGATAATTTACTCAGGGAGTGGGATGTTTTCATTTTCATCAACTATAATCTCTATTAGTACTGGTTTATTAACTTTCAGTGCCTCTCCCACTGCCAGTAGAACATCACCTGGAGAATTCGCCATTTTAGCCTTTATATGGTAAGCCTTGGCTAGTTTCACAAAATCAGGATTATCAAGCTCCACTTGGAAAGGAGTATCATAATATAGTTCCTGCCATTGTCTGATGATGCCCAGAGATCGATTATTAATCAGACAGATGGTGATGGGTAGATCTAATTCAGCAATGGTTGCCAGTTCCTGGAGGGTCATCTGGAAACCACCATCACCCACCACTACCACCACCTTCTTATCTGGTCGGGCCAGACTGACACCCACAGCCGCGGGAACTCCGTATCCCATAGGCCCTAATCCACCAGAAAAGATTAACGAAGAAGGTTCCAATGCTTTTATAAGCAGATTTACCCAGGTAGTGTGACTTCCTGCATCATTAACCACAATTGAATCACCCTTACCTTCCAAAATTTCTTTAATAGCACTTTGTGGTTTTAATGGAGTTTTTTCAAAGTCTGTTATGATTTTATGAGTTTTTGAATATTTAGATAATTCCTTCAACCATTTATCTGTATTTTCAGGTGATATTTCCCTGATTTTGGTCAGGAATTTCTTAACATCTCTCTGGATATTTACCTTGCCACTTAAAACCTTCCCATCCAGATTCACCTGTATGATTGGCACTTCACCAAGGCCTTTACGTGTTCTTTCTGATAATCGGCACCCTAAGGCCATAACAAGGTCTGAGTTTCTTCCAGCGAAGTTAGCTGCTTCTGTACCTCGCAGACCTAAAAGTCCCAGAGAAAGGGGATGGTCTTCACTGAGCACCCCTCGGGCAGGGTAAGTAGTAGCCACCGGGATCTGATGTTTTTCTGCAAAGATACGTAAATCATTAACTGCATGAGCCCATAGAACTCCAGCTCCAGCAAGTATCAGGGGTTTTTTTGATTTTTTCAGTAGTTCTTCTGCCTGTTTAAAGTTACCCCCATCAGTAGGAGGATTTAATTTTACAGTTTCATCCAGCAGAGACTGATCAATTTCTAGTTGGAGAACGTCACGTGGGAAATTCAGATGTATAGGGCCTGTTTTTCCTGTTTTAAGGGTTGAAATTGCCTTTTTAATAAGTTTAATTCCTTCCTCTGGTTTTCGTATAAGGTGGCTTTGTAGGGTTATGGGTGCAAAAACATCGTTTATGTCAATATCCTGGAAGACGTTTTCACCCTTAAAATGGCAGGGAACATCACCAGTGATAACCAGTAGAGGTATTGAGTCTTTATAAGCTGTGGCCACTCCCATTACCAGGTTTAAAGCCCCTGGTCCTGCGGATGCTACGCATACTCCTGGTTGGAATGAGCTCCTAGCATATCCATCTGCAGCGTGAGCTGCACCCTGTTCATGGCGCATTAGAACATGTTTTATAGAGGATTTACGTAGTGCCTGGTAAAATGGGAGAATTTGTTCCCCAGGATGTCCAAATATAAATTTAATTCCTTCTTTTTCCAGTATTTTAACCAGGGCATCGTTTAATCTAATCTTGGCCACAGTTTGCATGATTATAGGTATGGTGTTAACTGATTATTAAATGATAGTTGGGCTGGGATTTAGAAAGGGAATAGGTGTAAGGTAAGTGTGAGATGGGGTATAGTGTAAAAATTTATGACATTGATGTAACATAATAAGAGGTAGTAAAAATTTGTTTAATTAACTAAGGGGTTTGTAGGAGGGGTTATTATTTCCAGTGAATTAGATGCCCTGCTTAAGGAGAACAGATTATTCCCACCATCTGAAGAGTTTATGGAAAATAGCAACATCCAGAAGTGGATGGAACGTTATGGTATCCAAAATTATGATGAACTTATTAATAGGGCTTTAGAAGACCGTGAATGGTTCTGGGATGAGTTTGCAAGAGAGTTAGAATGGTTCCAACCCTATCAAGATGTTCTAAAATGGGATCCGCCCCATGCAAAATGGTTTTCCAGGGGCAAATTTAACATCACCCATAATGCCCTGGATCGGCATGTTAAAACCTGGCGTAAAAATAAGGTAGCCTACATATGGGAAGGTGAATTAGGAGAGGTTAAGAAACTTACCTACCATGATCTTTACCGGAAGGTTAACCAGATGGCCAATGCCCTGCGTAGTCTTGGTGTTAAAAAGGGGGATCGTGTGAGTATTTACCTGCCCATGATCTTGGAGTTACCCATTGCCATGTTGG
>Ga0334901_1002332_pt1 | contig 16543 bp, 14 predicted proteins | sample GraSluR3_MG_3_FD_207216 | JGI IMG/M metagenome (GOLD analysis project Ga0334901, IMG submission 207216) | Sludge microbial communities from methane-producing bioreactor in Wageningen University, Netherlands - Granular Sludge_15_08-R3 | ecosystem: Engineered > Bioreactor > Anaerobic >... | reverse complement strand
GATAAGCTGGATGAGATACGCAGAACCTATCAAATTAAAGGTCTTAGTGCACTTAAGAAAGCAGAATTGGCTTCAGAGCTGTCCCGTGGCATTCCTATAGTCTTTCATAATGTTCTCAACACCTTGGATCAAGGCAGGTATGACCTGATTAAAGGTATTGCAAGTCATTCAGGCATGATTGCTGATCGAGGTCTGCCTGCCTCGAAGATCGAGACATTGATGAAGCACAGTATCCTCTTTCCTGGAAGTTATGAAAATAAAAAGGTTCTCTTTATGCCGCATGAGTTAATCAGCATCTTTGAAGAAAGCGATGGCGACGCGCTGCAGCAAGTTGTTCGCCGCAATACAGAGTGGATTCAATTAACGCACGGCCTGCTTCATTACTTTGGTGTGATGGATACAGGGCGCATTATGGATAAGCTTGAAAGGCTGACTGGGCATTCCGTTGGTATCCATGATTTTCTGAGTGTGATGACTTTTGCCTGTGATTTTTACGGACAGGCAAGCCTAACTGCTACGGGTATGCGCGATTGCAGAGCCTTTGACGCAGCAAAGATTATCGAAGCTTACCTCATGCGCCCGGATGTGGAGGACTATCCGTTTACGAAAGAACAGCTCATGAAAGCCGCTGATCCGGATTATGTTGAGCGCTCTCCGCAGATGAATCGATTAATCCAACTCCTATTGGACTATTATCAATTGTCTAAGGGAGAAATTGACGAACTCGTGCTGCAGATCAGCGCAATCATTCAATCGGATGCAAGCCCCTCAAAGGTGATTCAATTTCTGCAGATGCGGATGGAATTTCCTTCATTTGATTTTGTGCAGCAGCTACTAGCTGAAGTAACCAAGGTTTACAATCATACACGTCAGTGGGTGCTAAAAGGTCATACGCCACAGGAGTTGTTTCAGAAAGAAAAGGAACATCTGATACCCTTGCCGGATCAACCGCTTGCGCCGGTTCGTTCCCAACTGCCGACCACCAGCAACTCGGTAACCCACGCTAAGATCGGCCGCAATGATCCTTGCCCATGTGGCAGTGGCAAGAAATATAAGAAATGCTGCGGGAAGTGATGAACAAGTTTTCCCAGTAGAACCAAATACGATATAATTAGTAACAATTGTAAACCATGTCTAACAGCTGAGGTCAACAATGATTAAAGATATTTCTCATTGGGAAAAAGATGAAACGATAGGTGCATCAGGAACTAGAGAAAAATTCTGGCTTATTCATCCGAACATAGAAGAACAATTTTTGTTTAAACTGCCAAAAGAAGGAACCGGTGAGATTTGGGCTGAAAAAATAAGCTCGGATATAGGGAAATTACTTGAATACGATATGATGGATACTTCAATAGCTATTTATCATAATCGACAAGGAATCCTAATGAAAAAATTTACAAAAGGGAAAAATGAAGAATTTTTTGATGGCGGCGATTTATTGAAAACTGTTGTGGAGGATTTTGATCCTGAAGATTTACATGGGTATACACTTGAAAATATTTGTAGGTGTTTACAGCCGATAGGACTTGTAGAGAATTTTATAAGCATGATTGTTTTTGATGCTTTAATTGGAAATCAAGATCGTCACTGTGAGAATTGGGGTATTATACAGACAAGAGATACTATCAGATTGACTCCTTTTTTCGATAATGGATCTTCTTTGGGGTTTAATAAAACCGAAGGACGCATGGATAAAATGTTTAAGGATGAGCGTATGTTTAAGGCTTTTACTAATAAAGCGAGATCTTTAATTGGCGTTGAGAAAATAAAAAAGCCAAGAGTTAAAGTACTTTTAAGTCAGCTTCAAAAATTATTTCCGACAATTTTTAAAAATGAACTATTGCGTTTGGAATCTTTACAAGAGGCTGCAGTTGTGCATATATTAGAAACAATTGAAAATGAAGCAATGTCTGATATTCAAAAAAAATGGGTGCTTAAACTCGTTATGTATCGAAAAAAATGGTTATTGGATTTGCTTAAAGGAGAGACGGATCATGTCTAAGTTGAATTTGCTTTGGCTGATTTGGCAAAATGCGGAAACTAGGCAGAGATATCATGTGGGTAACTTAATCAAATCTAACGGTCACTATATCTTCTATTATGATCGGACAAATAAGCATCGTGGATTAAAAGATGCATTATCAAATGGATATTACCCACATATTGCATTTCCTGATCTGAAAAAGTTTTACGTTTCAGATAAATTATTTGGACCGTTTTTAAGAAGAATACCTAATACCAGAAGGCCGGATTTTTCATCATTACTCATTAAATTAGGGCTAGCAAAAGCTTTTGATGATATGGATCTTCTTCAGGCAACAGGGGGGAGACTAGCTACGGATACCTATGAATTTGTTTCCCCGATTCTGATCAATGATGGAAACTTTAAGCTGAACTTTTACATTGCAGGTTTAAGACACTATCATTCAGGAGCGATTCGTGATCTTTCCTTGAAAAATAGATTGCTACTTGAGAAGGATCCTGAGAACAAATATGATCCATATGCAGTAAAAATTAAACTGTGTGATGGGGTAATGTTAGGATTCGTTCCGGCGTTTTATAGTGAATTTGTCACCAAAGTAATTGATCACCAATGTCGATTCCAGCTTGAAATCGACCGATTTGACTCATTTGCAATGCCGCAATTACAAGTGCATGTTTCGTTTTTTGGTTCGTTAAACGAGAGTTCATCAGAAATTGAAAATTATTATGTTGGTACTACACCGTGATAGCCGATGAGCAGCCATTGCTCTATCAATTTATTTTACAAAAGAAATCGACTAGTTAAGCATACGTTATGCCAGCTGGTCGATTTTTGCTTTCTTTATTTGTCACCATCTTTCACTCTGTACCATCCGGTCGGTTTCAACACGTCTATACCTTTCATTTCAAATTGAACGTATTAAAGCAGATCAAAAAAATCTACTCCTTTTTTGCTATACAAATTGTTAGCATGATTTTTTTAATTTTCATACATATTGTAGGTAAAAATGAAAAGCTAAATCGTATACGATGGGTATAATCAATAAGCGATGACTTGATGTGAACGAAAAATGACAAAGTGGAAGAAACTTTCACTTGAATAAGGAGTGCATTCATTTGACTATTAATACTGATGTTCTTCATGCAGAACAAGCGCATGATCCTGTATACGGGTCGCATGTTAGTCCTTTATACCAGACGTCGACATTTGTCCTTCCCAATTTCGATGAGGCGGTCCGGTTAAATCAAAATATTGATCAAGGTTTCGTATACAGCCGATTTGGTAATCCGACGGTAAATGAACTAGAGCGGAAAATTGCCTATTTGGAGCATGCAGAGGAGGCACTTGGTTTAGCGTCGGGTCTCGGCGCTATTTCTACTGCGGTGATGTCGGTGATCAAGGGTGGGCAACATATTATTTTTGGTGATGTTATCTATGGCTGCACCTTCGCGTTGTTTACTAAGATCCTTCCGGAATTTAATGTCACATATTCGATCGTGGATACTACAAATCCTGCGGCTGTGAAAGCGGCTATGAAGCCGAATACATCGCTGATCTATGTTGAAACACCGGCTAATCCGACGCTGAAGATCAGTGATATTGAAGCAATTGCTGAAGTTGCCCATCAACAAGAAGGCGTAAAACTGATTGTTGACAGTACGTTTGCCTCGCCGTATCTTCAGAATCCACTTGATTTTGGAGCAGATCTGGTCGTTCACAGCGCGACTAAATATCTTTGTGGGCATGGAACGGTTACAGCAGGGGTGATTGCAGGCGGCAAAAAGCTGATTGATAAGGCGAGAATGCCTTATTTGCAATGCTTTGGCGCAGTACTCGATCCGTTTGCAGCATGGCAAATTATGCAAGGCATGAAGACGTTGGGAATACGTATGGAACGGCATTGTGAAAATGCAATGAAGGTGGCGCAATTTCTGGAAAACCATCCGATGGTCGACCATGTTTACTATCCAGGTCTGACGTCCCACCCGAGTCATGAAACGGCAAAGAAACAAATGAGAGGTTACGGGGGTATGATGAGTGTTGACATTAAGGGTGGTATTGCAGCCGTGCGAAAAGTTATGAATGCTACGCAAGTGTTCAGCTTGGCAACTAGTCTCGGAAATGTCGATTCACTGATCCAACACTCGCCTTCAATGAGCCATTTTGACATGACACAGGAAGAGCGGCACCGTGTCAGCATCTTTGACGGTCAGGTGCGCCTGTCGGTCGGTATTGAAGATGCTGATGACCTGATCCATGATTTGGATCAGGCACTGAGCAAAATTAATGAAGGAACTAAAGTGAATAACTGATTGATCGATGAGGATGATCAACGCAAAGAATCGGAGAGGGAAGCTGCAGCTTCTCTCTCCGATTCTTTTTACTGTGTAGACAGGAAATTACCGAACATTAATGGTCCACAACTTGATGCAGAGTTGAAGGAGAAAGAGATCATCCGATTTAGAAAGCGACTTTCCCGTCAATGTCTCAATTTTTTGAAGCCGATAGATCAGCGACTGACGCTGAAGCGATAAGGCACGTGCAGTCTGGCTGACATTCCCGTTGTGATTCATATAGGCAGTCAGTGTTAGAAAAAGGTCGAGCCCGCGTTCTTTGTTGTAGGTGACTAGCGGTTCGATGACTTTTCGTATGGTTTCTTTAGTGACTTCATCCTTGGACAGCTGGGAAAGCATGCGAAATTCGGATGTGTCAGCAAATGTGCTTCGATTGCCGGAACCATGCTGACTTCTTCCGGTATCAAGCGCGATACGAGCATTTTTGTAGCTTCTATAGAGCGATTTGATCTCAGTGGGTCGGTCACTGATGCCCCATGAAAAGGAAGGAAAATCATACGTGTTGACTTTTTCTTCAATCAAATCAATGAGTGCGTGATAAACGTCGAGTTGTTCATCCTTAATCTGCACGAAAATAACAAGATAGGTCGAGTAGAAGGCACATAAATTGGATGGTTCGATTTGCTTGGCACAGCTGGATGCTAGCTGTGCCAGATCATTTTTTTCATCGCTGCTCTCATTACTGCCGGCTCTCTGTTCGGGAAGCCCTACAATACATTGATACTTTCCTGGACCATTGAAATCGGTGCTCGCTGTTTTAGCGATTAAATGATCAAAGTCGTTCCAGTCCTGATTGATAACAGCATTAATCAGGCCCTCTCTTTCCTTAATCTCTTCTTCAACGAGCAGCTGATTTTTCTTAAACCACAATTGTAAAACAATGATCACTTGTTCCAAAGCGGACCGGGGGATGATCCGTGCAAGCGAAGGATCAGAATCAATCACCAATGCTGCCTGTTTCTGATTGAGAATGTGGAAAGGGTACACTTGCGCGTGCGTGCCCCATTGTGTCGTTATGACGGAAGGCTTATCCAAGATTAATTGATTCAGATGAAGATGTTGCGCGTGTTGGGCATTTGGATTAGATGAAAGAATGGCCTCACTTTTTCTTTGCAGGATGTAGATGCAACTCTTTGAGTGCTCTTCCATTAATGCGAGTGCGTCATTCAGTGTTTTTTCTTCTAAATATAAAGCGATGATCGTTCGTTGAAGCTGTTTGTATTCTTCTAACAGCACATCTTCTTGATGATGAATCCCGCTGATGACTGTTTTGATGACATCAGAAAAGCGGATTTCCCAAGGCATGTGAATGAGAGGAAAATTATTTTTTTCTGCAAAAGCAATGATCCGTTTCGGAATGGTCTTGACATGCCTCCCGGTCGCGATCGCGAGAGCAGAGGCTTGAGATGCGTAGATTTCTTGAACAAATGCGTCAAAGATTTTCGGATTATCTTCAAACCCGATGCCCGTTGTCAGTACAAATTCATTCTTTCGAACAAACTTTTCGACAGGCAGTTCAATAACGGACACCGATTCGATGGGACGCGTCGTCAAAAGATGCTCTCCTGAGAGTATCTCTGCTTTTTGCATGATTGGACTGGCAAGTATCTGGTGCAAGGTATAAAACAAGATTGAGTACCCCCTGTCGTTTGGTCAAAGCTCATTGCTTTTTATTTGTTGCCGAGATAGGGTTGAATGGCTGAAGCATGTTCCTGCAAATCAACATTGCATCCGCTGATGACCAGCACAACATTGGATGAAGGGGCTATGGAAACGTTATGGTCTAAAAGTGCTCCGGTCGAAATTGCGCCGGCGCCTTCGATCACCATATGATGATGGCTATAGAGATGGGCCATCCCTCTGGCGATCGTTGTCTCCGGAATAAGCAGGGCGTCATCAAGATATTTTTGAATCAATGGAAACGTAAATTGATTATCGTAGCCGATTCCGCCAAGAAGACTGTCGGCCAGGGTAGCGGATTCTTCGACAATGACTGGTTTGCCGGCATGTAGGCTTTGGTACATCGCGGCCCCTTTTTCCATCGACAGACCGACCACACGTATGCGCGGATCCGTCTGTTTCATCACGAGGCTGATACCTGAGAGCAGACCTCCGCCCGATAATCCGGCAAGTACGCAGTCAACATCCGGGAGCTCTTCCAAAATTTCAAGTGCCATGGTTCCCTGTCCGGCAATAATGTCCGGATGATCAAAAGGGGGGATAATGGACAGCCCTTGTTCACGTTCTAACTTATAGCAATAGGCTTCCGCATCATCCTGAGATTCTCCGGCAATTTTCAGTTCGGCGCCTAAAGATTGAATCAATTGCGACTTGGCTTCCGGTACATGCTTCGACACACAGATGGTTGCCTGTATACCCAACTTTTTTGCAGCTGTCGCTACCGCAATTCCATGATTTCCTGTTGAAAAGGTCGTGACTCCATGCGCTTTCTGCTCTGGTGACAGATGTACGAGGGCGTTGACCGCACCGCGTAATTTAAAGGCACCGCTCACATGGAGATGTTCGCATTTTAAATAGACATTTGCTTGAGTGGCTGAAGAGAGCGACTGAGAATAGAGCAAAGGCGTTTTTTGAACAATCGGCGCTATAGCCTTTTTCGCTTTCCATACATCCTGCAACGTGATTTTTTTGCTTGTGGAACTTTGCGTTTCTGCTTTCATTTGAAATCCCCTCTATTCTTAATTTACATGAAGCAAGTAGATGAAATCAACAACATCGAAGCAACTGGAAATATGTGTGTGATATTTCCTGACATGAATAAATCGTTTTTGGCTGACTATTCAGTTAACCTATACATTTTATAAGGAGATCGGAATTGAATCCATGATATAAAGTGACAAAACCCATATCTAAATGTTCTTACAATTTTGACGATAGTTATCATTCACTGTTTTCGATAAAATTAAGTCATCAATTAGAACACAACGTGTAATTAAATTTAACGCTGGAAGGAAGAGGAACAAATGTTATCTTTCGAATTAGCAGAATACAAAGAGCGTCTTAAGAAGACAAAAGCCAGTATGCAGGATAAGGGCATTGACGTTCTTTTGGTCACTAATCCGGCCAATATGAACTATTTATCCGGTTATGATGGCTGGTCGTTCTATGTCCACCAAATGATCATTGTCGTTATTGATGAAGAGCAGCCCTTTTGGATCGGCCGTATGCAGGATGGGAATGGAGCGCGTTTCACTACTTGGCTTGATGACAATCATATCATTCCATATCCGGAAGACCATATCCAGTCTACTGAAAAACATCCGATGGATTTTGTTTGTAATATTTTAAAGGAGATCGGGCAGACAAAACGAACGATCGGTCTGGAAATGGATGCTTATTATTTTACCGCTGCCTGTTATGTGAAGTTAAATGAAGGACTGCCGGAAGCGACCTTTAAGGACGCAACAACACTTGTAAACTTTGTTCGTATCATTAAGTCGGATCAAGAGATCGCTTACATGCGGCGAGCGGCGAGAATTGTTGAAAAATCGATGCAGCAAGCGATCGATCATATTCAGGAAGGCGTGCGCGAATGCGATGTCGCTGCTGCGATTGTTCATCAGCAAATTGCCGGAACAGAGGAATTCGGGGGTGATTATACTGCGATCGCGCCAATCCTTCCTGCTGGGGAGCATACATCCACTTCTCACTTGAATTGGTCGGATGAACGTTACACGAACAACATTCCTGTATTGATTGAAATTGCCGGTGCTTATAAACACTATCATTCGCCGCTGGCGCGCACCGTTTATATTGGCGAGCCGGACCCAAAAATGAACGATCTGTCTAAAGCGTGTATTGAAGGAATCAATACTACGATTGAGGCAATAAAACCGGGTATGACCGGTGAAGCGGTAGAACAGGTTTGGCGGAAAGTGATTCATAAATATGGATTTGAAAAAGAATCACGTGCCGGTTACTCGATTGGTGTGAACTATCCGCCGGATTGGGGCGAACATACCGCAAGCTTCAGACCGGGCGATCAAACGGTGCTTAAGCCCAATATGACGTTCCATTTGATGCCGGGAATTTGGATGGATGACATCGGTTTTGAATGTACCGAAGCGATCCGCATCACGGAAAATGGTTGCGAAACGCTTGCTGATTTTCCTCGCAAATTATTTCTTAAGTAAAAGGAGGAGATCTGCTGTGCACCTCTACTATGAAGATACTATTCGAAGATGCGTTGCCCTTGACCGAACCGTGATTAACAAGGTGGAGGAGGGATTCACGCAGCTTAATCAAGGAAATGCAGTAATGCCCCCGATTATGAGTATCGATATTCCTGAGAACAACGGGGAGGTCGATATCAAGTCGGCCTATATTAAGGGATTAGATACATTTGCGATCAAACTATCATCCGGATTCTTTAATAATAAAGCGCTTGGTCTGCCGAGTCTGAGTGGAATGATGCTCCTGATGAGTGCCGTGACCGGATCGCCGGAAGCGATGCTGATGGATAATGGCTATCTTACCGATATTCGGACTGCCGCGGCCGGCGCGATTGCGGCAAACTACTTGGCAAAGCCGCATGTTGATACCGTGGGCGTGATCGGTACAGGCTTGCAGGCACGTATGCAGATGGAGGCTTTGCATTTAGTTCGACCGTACAAAAAGCTTCTTGTTTATGGTCGCAGAAAGGAAGCCGTAGACACGTATATTGCGGAGATGAGCGCGAATTTAGGCATTGTAGTGGAGAGCGTCCCGACGCCGGAACAACTTGTGAAGCAGGCTGAAGTGGTTGTGACAACGACACCGGCTAAAGCACCGATTATTAAATCTGAATGGCTGCATAAGGGACTGCATATCACCGCGATGGGCGCGGATACAGATGTCAAGCATGAGGTTGATGAGACAATTTTTCGTTATGCTGATTTAATTGTCTGCGATGTAATCAGGCAATGCAAACAATGCGGTGAACTGCATCATGCATTAGAGCATGGGGTTCTGAGTCTGAATGATCCGCGAATCATTGAAATCGGCGCTTTAACGTCAGGCAGTGCCCTCGGAAGAGAAAACGACGATCAAATCACGATTTGCGATTTAACCGGGACGGGCGTGCAGGATACAGCAATTGCTCGATACGCTTTGCGGCAATTAACGGCAGAAGCAAAAGCATAATCTAAGAAACCAAGAAATGGAGAGATTCTTTGTGAGCAAAAATCAAGAAGCAGATTTGGGCACCCAAGCGGTCTGGGCCGGTGAAAAAGATGTGCTTGTACATCATGCGACACAGGTTCCTGTTATTGTCAGTGTGGCTTATAACTACGATGACATGGATGAATGGTATGACGTCGCTATTGGAAAGAAACCGGGGCACATTTATGGTCGGAACACGAATCCGACTGTGCAAGCGTTTGAAGATAAGGTCAAAGTACTTGAAGGTGCAGATGACGCGACTAGCTTTTCCACTGGAATGGCGGCAATCAGCAATACGTTGTACACCTTCTTGACCCCGGGAGACCGTGTCGTTTCAATTAAGGATACTTACGGCGGAACCAATAAAATTTTTACAGAATTTCTTCCGAAAATAGGCGTGGAGGTTGCCCTATGCACAACGGGTGATCACGAAGCGATTGAGAGTGAAGTCGCTAAAGGATGCAAGATTTTATATCTGGAGACTCCGACAAACCCGACGGTCAAAATTACCGATATTGAACGGATGGCAAAGGCTGGACATGCGGTCGGCGCACTGGTTGTTGTGGATAATACCTTTGCGACACCGATTAATCAGCATCCGCTCGTGCTGGGAGCTGACCTTGTTTTGCATAGTGCGACCAAGTTTCTCGGTGGACATGCTGATGCACTTGGCGGTGTCGTTTGCGGTTCACGTGAGCTTGTAGAACCGATCTATCATTACCGGGAAATTAACGGTGCGTCGCTTGATCCATGGGCTGCTTATTTACTCTTGCGCGGGATGAAGACCTTGAAGCTTCGCGTGCTGCAGCAGGCGAAGAGTGCCATGACCATTGCCAAACTTCTGCAGAAACAGGAGTGGGTTGAGGATGTCTTTTATCCGGGGCTTGAATCGCATGTCAATCATGATATTGCGAAAAAACAGATGGATGGCTACGGAGCGATGCTCAGTTTTTCACTTAAAGGGGGCATGGATTCGGTAAAAGTTCTGCTTCCTGCCTTAACGTATGCCAATCGCGCAGCAAACCTTGGCGCAGTTGAAACCACCTATGGCCCGGCACGTACGACCAGTCATGTCGAATGTACTGCCGAAGAACGAAAAGCGATGGGTATTCCCGATGGGTTGATTCGTATTTCCGTTGGTATTGAGGATACGGATGATCTGGTTGCTGACTTGGAACAAGCTTTTGAGAAGCTTAATCAATCTCAATCATTAACCTTATAGGAGTGAGCGGCGTGACGGATTTGTGGGTATATAATCGGGCGCAGGCACTATTTTCGAAAACAGTTTACTACCGCAGAACATTGCATGAGCATCCAGAACTGAGCTTTCATGAAGTTGAAACGGCGAACTTTATCGCAAACGAGTTGTCAACAATCGAAGGTATGGACGTTCAAATAGGAATTGGACTGAAGACTGCGGTGATCGGAACGATTAGCGGTGGGAAAGGTCCTATTGTCGGTATACGATCAGATATCGATGCCTTACCAATTCATGAACAAAATGATTGTGCCTATTGTTCACGAAATGAAGGAGTCATGCATGCATGCGGTCATGATGCACATATGTCGATTGCTCTGAGCGTTGCCCACTTGATTGGCGAGGCTTGGAAGCTTGGGAAACTACAGGGAACGGTTCGTTTTCTTTTTCAGCCCGCTGAAGAAACCACCAATGAGACGGGAAAAACTGGTGCGCAATATCTCATTGAAGCCGGAGTGCTCGATGATCTTGATGCCCTGTTTGCTTTGCATATGATGCCTCAGTATCCGGTGGGGAATGTATTGGTACCAGACGGATATTGCACGGCAAATGTTGATGAATTTACAGTGAAAATACAGGGAGCAGGCGGACACGGTGCCTATCCGCATCTTGGAAAAGATCCGATCTGGATGCTGGGATCTGTGCTGCAGACGATGCAGGGGATTGTCGCCAGAGAAATATCTCCGCTCGAACCGGCTGTTGTCAGTGTTTGTCATGTTCATGCAGGCGATGAGAAAACGAATAATGTGATTCCGTCTGAAGTGACGCTTGGAGGAACATTCAGAAGCTATTCACCGGCTGTTCGTCAGCGACTTGTTCAACGGTTCGAGGATGTCTTGTCGATCGTTAAGCCGCTCGGCGGTACGTACGCGCTGCAAGTCAATCACGGCGAACCGTCCGTCTACAATCATCCACAACTCGCAGATGTTCTTCGTTCGACTATTGAGAAGCAGTTGCCGACGATACGGATTTTGCCGGACACATTTGGACTCGGCGGCGAAGATTTTGCCCATATGGCGAGACTAGTTCCGTCAGCGATGTTTTTCTTGGGCTGCGCGAAGGATGACGGCGTCAGGAGGGATCTGCATGCGCCAATCTTTGATTTGGATGAACGTAGTCTATTGACCGGTGTAACTGTGCTGGCGGGGGCGCTCCTGAATCTGTTTGACCATCCCGAACGAATTCCAAGGAAACAAAAGGCAACGCAGAAGTAATGTTACGAACGATAAAGACCGTGTCTAAGGTTCAAGGTGATGGATATGGGATCGGTAGAAGCTGATCCTCTTATAGCTATAATATATTGAATTTTAAATATATTAAACACACAAAAATAGGAGTGAACTGAATGAAAAAGTGGGTTATGGCAGTAATGATTGCTCTGTTGGCATTTGGTCTTGTCGGTTGCGGAAATTCGGGAAGTGGTTCATCAGATTCCGGTTCAAAGATGACAACCTTTGAAAAAGCGAAGAAATCCGGCCATATCACTGTCGGATTTGCCAATGAAAAGCCTTACGCCTATGCGACTACAGATGGGAAACTTGAAGGAGAAGCGGTAGAAGTAGCACGGGTGGTATTGAAACGATTGGGCATCAAAGAAATGGATGGCGTGCTCACACAATTTGGTTCCTTGATTCCAGGTCTGAAAGCGAATCGTTTTGACATGATTACCGCAGGCATGTACATTACACCGGAACGTGCGAAAGAAGTAGATTTTGCGAATCCGGATTACAGCATTGGCGAAGCAATCGCAGTTAAGAAAGGTAATCCTAAGAATATCAAAAGCTACGATGATATCAAAAAGAACAAAGATGTGACGATTGGTGTCATGGGCGGTGCGGCGGAAAGCAAATATCTTGAAGAATCCGGTGTAAATAAAAAGCAGATTAAGATCTATTCGGATAATCCAAGTGCACTCTCCGCGCTGCAGGCAGGGCGTGTCGATGTCATTACGATGACGGGTCCTTCTTTGAAATCAGTGCTCGACACTTCTAAAGCAAAAAATGTGGAAAAAGTTGAAGATTTTGTACAGCCGACCGTCGACGGCAAAAGCATTCGAAGCTACGGTGCGACGGTATTCAGAAAGTCGGATGACGACTTCCGCAAGGCCTTTAATAAAGAACTGGAAAAAATGAAAAAGAACGGCGAGTTGCTTGAAATCTTAAAGAAATACGGCTTTACCGAAGATGAAATGCCCGGAGATGCAACAGTAGAAGAACTCATCAAATAATGGTGCTCATCGATTGTGAACGAGAAAAGACATGCAGATCATTTTGGAGAGAGAAATTCTCTCTTTCTTTCTATTTTCTGCGAGCAGACGAACTGCCTGCCTTTTGAGGTCCGGCAAAGGCGTGTTTTCAACTAAAAAAGGTAAGGAGTGAACAAAGTGGATGCAAATATGGCGATTTTTAACGGGTTGCTAAAAGGATTGGGTGTCACCTTGCAAGTCTTAATTTACTCCGTCCTTTTAGCACTGGTTTTATCGTTTATCATTGGTTTCATGAGCCTGAGCAAATGGCGGCTTCCTCGATGGAGCGCCAACATTTTTATCGAAGTGTTTCGAGGAACCTCCTTGCTTGTGCAGCTTTTCTGGCTGTATTTCAGTCTTCCGATTCTTGGGATCAGACTGCCGGCGATGCTCGTCGGCGTTCTTGGGCTCGGTCTGAACTATGGAGCGTACGGGGCTGTGGTTGTTCGAACATCGATTCGAGCAGTTTCTAAAGGGCAGACCGAAGCCTCCATCGCATTAAATATGTCGCCTTATAGACGTATGCGATCCGTTATTTTACCACAGGCTTTTCTGATCATGCTTCCGACATTCAGTAATTTAACGATTGAGCTGCTGAAAGGAACGTCACTCATATCGTTGGTCACATTGGCGGATTTAACGTTTCAAGCAATGGCTCTTCGATCAGCAACAATGGAAACGACACAAATTTTTATTTATTTGCTGATCATTTATTTTATCATCGCCTACCCGATTACACTGGGTTTTCGTTGGCTTGAGAAAAAACAATCAGTGGGGAGGGGTTAATCGATGTGGAGCTGGGACTTTGCGATCTCCATTTTGCCGCAACTTCTTGAAGCAATGGTTGTCACTATTGAAGCGACGATTGTCGGCTTTGTCGTTGCTACTGTACTGGGGCTATTTTGGACAATATGTCGTCGTTCTTCACTAAAACTACTAAAATTTGTGGTTGTTGCACTTGTTGAATTTGTCCGAAGTACGCCGTTGCTGGTACAGTTGTATTTTATCTTTTTTGTTTTTCCAACGTTCGGTATCACTTTGTCACCATTTCTCGCAGGTGTAATTGGTCTTGGCCTCCATTACAGTACCTATCTGACCGAAGTGTTTCGCACAGGAATTGATTCGATTCCGAAAGGTCAATGGGAAGCTTCGACCGCGCTCAATTTGTCAAAGGTAAAAGTTTGGACACATGTGATTATGCCACAGGCGATTCCGCCAATCATCCCGATGCTCGGAAACTATTTTATCGTAATGTTTAAAGAAACACCGCTGCTGTCGGCGATATCTATTGTGGAGATGGTTCAAGCAGCACAAATCATCGGTTCCAATTCATTCCGATATGTTGAGGCATTTACTGATGTAGGGGTGATATTCTTACTACTCAGCTATCCAGCCTCGCTGCTGTTTCAATATATGGAGAAACGGATCCAGCATCAATTTGATCTCCCTGTTAAATCATCTAAAATCGAGGAGGATAACTATGTCACTAGCAAATGAAGCATGTCTATCAAATCAAGAACCTTATGTGAAATATAGAAATATTGGCATGAAATTTGGCGACACAGAAGTCATGAAAGAAATCAATTTTGATATTTTACCTGGTGAAAAGGTTGCGATGATTGGTCCCAGTGGTTCGGGGAAGACAACATTGGCACGTATGCTGATGACCCTTGAGAAGCCGACAGAGGGAACCATTGAAATTGGCGGAGAGCTCCTATGGCACCGTCGCGTGAATGGAAAGCTTGTTGACGCAAACCTCAAACATTTGCGCCAAGTTCGCGGTCAAATCGGCATGGTTTTTCAGCAGTATAACTTGTTTCCGCATATGACCATACTTCGAAATGTGATGGAAGCCCAGGTACATGTATTGGGATTGACGAAAAAAGAAGCAGAAGATCAAGCACGTAAAATTTTGAAGAAAGTGGGACTTGAGCATAAATGTGGTGCTTATCCGTCACAATTATCCGGCGGACAGCAGCAACGTGTAGCGATGGCGCGTGCCGTTGTGATGAGACCCAAAATTATGTTGTTTGATGAAGTGACTTCTGCTCTTGATCCTGAACTTGTAGGCGAAGTGTTGGAAGTGATTCGTGAAATTGCTGAAGAGGAAGAAATGGCTATGCTGCTGATTACCCATGAAATGGCATTCGCGCGGGATATCGCTGATCGCGTTGTCTTCATGGCAGACGGTCAGATTATCGAACAAGGACCACCGGAACAAATCTTTAACCACCCTCAGCACCAGCGTACAAAAAATTTTCTGGGTCGCTTTTCAACAGAAATTCACTGAAGGCGGTCAGCTTTGTTAAGATCTTGTATTCGTTCAATTGAATCCACAACTTTAGATTCATTTTTCATCCCATAGGTGATCGGTCGTTAGCGAAAACAGCAAACAATGTGGCTAATGACCGGTCGTTTTTGTTGCCTTTTGCAATCGGGCATCTCGGATAGAACGAGCACCTGATGTGTTGGTTGCGAGATTTGGTTGATCATTTTTTAAAAGTGTCCATTCTCTTTTTTTTTGCTATTTTCAGATCAGGAATCGAAAGTTTTTTTCGTGGATTGTGCTGTTCTGTAATTAATTGATCTATCAACCATTTACGAGATTTTTATGTCAGATAATATGACAAAATGTTAAGATATATTAAAATATTATATTGACATTTAAAAATTTAGAATATAATATTAAATCAACAAAATTATATAACATTATAATACGTATTGATATTATCTCATTATTCTAAATGAGTTGATATATAACCATGATTAAAGGAGATGTATTGAGTTGGGGAAAAGGGTATTTAAAATCATTTCAGCATTGTCTTTTGTTTTTATTCTGGTGTTCTCGCTAGCTGCTTGTGGAAGCAATGGGGACAAGAAGACGGGTTTGGAAAAGATCAAGGCGAAGGGAACACTGGTTGTTGGCCTCAGTGCAGCGACTCCACCGTATGAATTTCATTACAGTAACAACGGCAAAAATGAGCTTAAAGGTGCCGATCTTGAACTGGTGAAACGTATCGCAAAGCAAATGGATGTTAAATACGAGATTAAGGATATGGACTTTGATGGGTTGCTGCCGGCTTTGCAGAGCGGAAAAATAGATATGATCGTTTCTGCAATGAGTCCGACACCGGAACGTGAGAAAGCAGCGGATTTTTCAAAAGTCTACTATAAAAGCACAAATGTGTTTGTTGTAAGGAAAAGTGAATTGAGTAAATACGCGAAGCCTTCCGCATTGAAAAATGCGACAGTGGCTACGATTAATTCCTCGACTCAGCAGGCGGTTACTCAAAAGTATTTTCCAAAAGCACATTTAAAACTCCTCGGGAAATCGAATGACTTGGCGCTTGCCGTTGCCCATAATAAGGCCGATGCTATGCTCGTTGATGTACCAACCGCTGAGCTGCTCATTGTAGGAGTAAAATATTTGTAGGCAGAAAAATAGCCTTGATTTCCAGTTTATGGCAATCGCCGTTAACTGGAAATCAAGGACACCAAGCGGTAGCGCGGTAGGGAGTAGAAGCGATTTCTATGGAAAA
>Ga0334901_1002320_pt1 | contig 16636 bp, 12 predicted proteins | sample GraSluR3_MG_3_FD_207216 | JGI IMG/M metagenome (GOLD analysis project Ga0334901, IMG submission 207216) | Sludge microbial communities from methane-producing bioreactor in Wageningen University, Netherlands - Granular Sludge_15_08-R3 | ecosystem: Engineered > Bioreactor > Anaerobic >... | reverse complement strand
CAGACTGAACATCGCCTGCGGCATCGCTCATAAACCGAAACTGATTTTTCTGGATGAACCCACCGTGGCTGTGGATCCGCAAAGCAGAAACAGGATTCTGGAAGGCATTCTGGAGCTCAACAGAAAAGGCTCTACCATCGTCTACACTTCTCACTACATGGAAGAAGTGGAAACCATCTGCTCCAGAATCATGATCATCGACAAAGGGAAAGCCATCGCCACAGGAACCAAGGAGGAACTGAAGTCCATGATTCATCTTGGAAAGAAAGTCTCCTTTGAAGCGGAAGAAATCACCGCCGTGCAGATTGAACTTCTTAAAAAACTCCCTGGTGTGCACAGCGTCGAGCAGAGCGGACATACCGTCCATCTGAAATCCGAAGAGGAAGACGGCATTCTGGAGAAGACCCTGGCCTTTCTCAAAGAGCAGGACATCCGCTACACCAACATCTACTCGGAAATGCCTACCTTGAACGACGTGTTTCTGGAAATCACCGGCAAAGAGCTTCGGGACTGAGGTGAAATGAAATGTTTGGACATCTATTCAAATACCGTCTGAAGAAACTCCTGCGAACAAAGGAGATGATATTCTGGACCCTGGCCTTTCCCCTCATTCTCTCCATCTTCTTCAATCTGGCATTCCAGAATCTGGATTCCAGCGAAGGCTTTGATCCCATTCCCGCAGCAGTGGTGACGGATGATTCCTATGAGAATCACCCGTTCCTGAAGGATGTGCTGAAGGAAGTTTCAGAGGGGGAAGACCCCCTTCTCATACTCAGCGAGGTCCCTCTTGACGAGGCGAAGGCGCTTCTGGAAGAAGGGAAGATCCGAGGCTATATCACTGCTGAAAACCCCATCCGTCTGCATGTGAAATCATCGGGCTTTTCTCAGAATATCCTGAGACTGTTTCTGGACAACGTCAACCAGAGGTTTGCTGTAGTAGAAGATGTCACTGCCCATGACCCCGCCGCTCTTGAGGCAGTCTTTTCCGCCATGGAAGAGGAAAGAGACTTCACACGGGAAAAGGAGAAGACGACAGCACCGCCCAGCCAGGTCCTGAACTACTTCTATTCCCTTATCGCCATGGCCTGCATGTATGGAGCCTTTTTCGGCGCGGACGAAGTGACGGACATCCAGGCCAACATCTCCGACAGAGCCGCCAGAATCAACGTGGCTCCTGTTCATAAGCTGAAGGCCTTCCTTGCAAGCTCCGCAGCCTCCTATGTGGTCCTCATGGTCAATATGAGTATCCTTCTGCTGTTTCTGAGATTCGTTCTCGGCATCGAATTCGGAAACCGCGTGCTTCTCCTGGTGCTCACCACCTTTGTAGGCACCATGACGGGCATCTCCTTCGGTGCATTTGTAAGTTCTCTGGTCAAAAAGGGAGAGAACCTCAAAGTGGCCATCATCATCACCGTGAGCATGACAGGGTCCTTTCTGGCAGGCATGATGTATGCGCAGATGAAATACATCGTCTATGACAAGGCACCGATTCTTGCCTATATAAACCCCGTCAATCTCATCACGGACTCCTTCTACTCCCTGTACTACTTTGAGGATCTGGGCCGATACGTCATGAATATCCTCATCCTTCTAGTCATGACCATCGTGTTCAGTCTAGGCACCTACATGGTCTTAAGGAGGCGAAAATATGCAAGTATTTAAGGTGAGCATGAAGGTTCTGAAAAGAAATTATCCCAGCATACTCATTTATCTCGGCATCTTTCTCGGACTCTCTCTCTTGTTCGCCTCCCAGGGGAGTCAGCAGGAGGAAGAATACACTTCCTTTGAAACCGTGAAGACCCCTGTGGCCGTATTCGATGAGGAAGATACCCCTCTTGTGCGCGGATTCATCGAAAACCTCCGTGAAACCGCCGAGATCAAAGAACTGAAAGACGAAGAGGCTACCATCAGCGATGCCCTCTATTTCCGCGTCGTCACCTATGTGATCCGAATACCCGAGGGCTTCACGGAGACATTCATGGGTCAGGAGGATGTGATGGTGGAAATCGAGTCCATCCCAGGCAGCGCGGGAAACACCTACACGGATCTGGCCGTGAACAGCTTCTTCCAGACGGCAGCGCTGTACCTTGCGGCAGATGAGACCCTCAGTGAAGAGGCCCTGGTGGAAGAGAGCGTATCCGCCCTCAGAGAGAGAACTCCTGTAGAGGTGAAGAGTCAGAACCAGCAGAAAGAAGACGGATATGCGAAATTCTATTTCAACTACATGTCCTATTCTCTGGTCTCTATTCTGGTCCTAGGCACCAGCCTGATCATGCTGGTCTGGAAAGACAAGGATCTCTATGAGAGAACAGAGGTATCCCCACTGAAGAGAGAAAGCATCAGTCTGCAGAAGTATCTGGCACTTGGCGTCTTCACCCTTCTCACCTGGGTGGTTTTAAATGGAGCCTATTTCATCGTGAATGCACAAAGCACCCTGGATCTGCGTACGCTTCTGCACATGGGAAATTCTGTGGTATTCGCTTTCACTGCCATGGGCATGAGCTTTCTCATCGGAACCCTTCTGAAAAGCAGAAATGCCATCTCCGCAGTGAGCAATGTGGTATCTTTAGGACCATCCTTCATCAGCGGTGTTTTCGTTCCCCAGGAGCTTCTGGGCAGCGGCGTTCTGTCCATGGCCAGAGTGACCCCCACCTACTGGTATGTCACCGCCAACAACAGAATCGCATCCATCGGAACCCTTCAGGAGGCACAGGCGCAGTCCGTTTTCACCTTCATGATCATCGTCTTCGGATTCGGACTTCTCTTTTTCATCCTTTCCTCACTGGCAGGAAGAAGAGCCAGACGAAACTGATCCCCATGGAAATCAGCAGATCTTAGATCTGTTCCTGTATGCAGTAGAACTGAAAAAGAAGGTCTGCCGGGCTTCATTGTGAAATCCGGCAGACCTTCTTCTATTCTATATGTATTCTATGTGTATTTTAGTCAAAAAGCTTGGACAGAGGAACATCCTCTGTGATTCTTCTGATGGCCTCCGCAAAGAGCGGTGCCACAGAAAGGGATGTGAATTTATGCATGTCGTCTCTCTTTGGCTGTGCGATGGTATCCAGCATGACCAGTTCCTTGATGGCACTGTGATTGATTCTGTCAATGGCTGGTCCTGACAGCACACCATGGGTGCAGGCCGCATAGACTTCCACTGCGCCAAGATCTATCAGCGCATTGGCTGCATTGGAGATGGTGCCCGCGGTGTCGATCATATCGTCGATGAGGATACAGGTCTTGCCCTTGATGTCCCCGATGATGTTCATGATCTCAGAAACATTGGCCTTGGGTCTTCTCTTGTCGATGATAGCCATGGGCGCATGGAGTCTTTCCGCAAGCTTTCTTGTTCTTGTAACGGAACCAAGATCAGGAGAAACCACAACCACATCGGAATTCTCCATGAATCCCTTTTTGATGAAGTAGTCTGCAATGATCGGCATACCCAGAAGGTGATCCAGCGGAATATTGAAATACCCCTGAATCTGCGCCGCATGAAGATCCATGGTAAGCACTCTGTCTGCACCTGCTTTGGTCAGAAGATCCGCCACCAGTTTCGCGGTGATGGGATCTCTGGACTTCACTTTCCGATCCTGTCTCGCATACCCGTAGTAGGGAATGACCGCATTGATTCTGCCGGCTGAAGCTCTCTTGAACGCATCAATCATGATGAGCAGCTCCATCAGGTTGTCATTGACAGGATTGTTGGTGGACTGGACGATGAATACGTCGCATCCTCTTACCGTTTCGTTGGTTTCCACGAATATTTCTCCGTCTGAGAATGTGCCCACTTTGTTGTCGCCAAGTTTAACGCCCAGGATGTCGGCAATCTGTTTTGCAAGTTCAGGATGCGAGTTACCCGCAAAAACCTTGAAATTGTTGTACTGCTTAATCATTACATTATCCTCCTAATATTTACCGCTTTCTTTTCTTTTCTTGACCCAGCCTTCTTTGTTGACCTGTTTCGCACGTGCTATGCCCAGACCTTCCTCCGGGACATCATCAGTTATGGTGGAACCTGCTGCCGTGAAAGCGCCCTTATGAACAGTCACAGGAGCCACCAGGTTCGTGTTGCATCCGATGAACGCGTTGTCTTCAATGACGGTTTTGAACTTGTTTTTCCCGTCATAGTTGACCACTACGGTTCCGCAGCCGAAATTGACCTTGGACCCTACTTCCGCATCTCCTATGTAGGTGAGATGCGAGATTTTCGTTCCGTTGCCGATGGAGGATTTCTTGATTTCCACAAAGTCTCCAACCTTCACTTCCTCACCGATGACCGATTCCGGTCTGATGTAGGCAAAAGGACCTACTGTGGTCTTTCTGCCGATCTGGGAGGAGAGGATCACGGAGGAGGTTATGCTGACTTCGTCATGAATCACGGAGTCCACGATCCTTGAGTTCTGATATAAGGTGACTCCGCTTCCAATGACCGTATTGCCTTCAATGATATTGTTCGGATAGATGATGGTGTCATTTCCGATTTCCACATCCGCTCCGATGTAGGTGGTATTGGGGTCGATGAGCGTGACGCCGTTTTCCATGTGACGGAGATTGATTCTCTTTCTGAGAATCGCTTCCGCTTCTGCAAGCTGCGCTCTGGAATTGACGCCTCTGGTTTCATCAAATTCCGTGACGCTGGCACCGATCTTGAGGTTTTTCTCCCTCATGATTTCAATGACATCTGTCAGGTAATACTCTCCCTGGGCATTGTCGTTCTTCAGAAGACTCAGCGCCTGAAGAAGCTCTTTCACATCAAACAGGTACATTCCTGCATTGATTTCCTGAATAAGAAGCTCTTCACTGTTGCAGTCCTTATGCTCAATGATCTTCTCCACATCATTTCCATCTCTTTTCACGCGGCCATAGCCTGATGGATCTTCGATGATGGAGGTCAGAAGTGTTGCGCTGTAGGTCCCTTCTTCGTGACTTTTCAGCATCTCCTTCACGGTTTCCTCACGGATCAGCGGAGCATCCCCTGTAAAGATCGCCACGGTTCCCTCTTTTCCTGCCAGGAAATCCTTGGCGCATAATACCGCATGTCCTGTCCCCAGCTGTTCTTCCTGAACGGAGAAGCTCACTTCTCTGTCTGCTGTCTTTGCCATCACCTGGTCTTTACCTTTCCCTACAATGACATTGACATCGTCAAAACCAGCTTTCCTCATGATGTCAATCACATGATTGACCATTTCCTTGCCGCAGACCTTGTGAAGGACCTTGGACGTGGCGGATTTCATCCGCTTCCCTTCGCCTGCAGCGAGGATTAATGCATATTTACCCATATTTCACCTCAATTAATATTCACCGACATGACAATGAGCTTTCGACACGCCTGCGTCAAAAGCCTTTGATTTTCTATTTAATTATAGATTAGGTTCCTCTTTATTTCAACCGATTGCAACGGTTATTGCACTTTCCGCCGAGTAAAATACACTTAAAATTCAAATCGGGCTGATTCACTGACAAAAGAGCGGTATTTGCACCCGTTCCTTTTGAATCTATTAATTGGGGACGAAAAAATAACCCGCATGAACGCAGGTTATTTTTTCTCACCTTAATCTACTGCTATAGGTTCGTGGACAATGGACTCTTCTTCTTCCAGTCTGACCTTTTCATACTCTGATAGAATAGAGTTCTGCAGATTCTCTCTTGTCTGGGTGTTGATCGGATGTGCAATATCCTTAAACTCTCCATCCGGAGTTTTCCTTGACGGCATGGCAATGAATAAGCCATTTTGGCCTTCGATCACTTTGATGTCATGAACTACGAATTCATTATCAAAGGTGACAGAAACAATCGCCTTCATTTTCCCGTCTGTTGCAATTTTTCTGATTCGTACGTCTGTGATGTTCATGTAAACCTCCTTCATTTGTCTAATGCTTGAATGTCCTTCAAATTCATTTTGAAAATTCAGAATTTAAGGATTACAATTAAATTATAAACTGTAACGGATTACATTATCAATCAAAATCTGAAAATTTCTTTAATTATAAGAAACATTCTGTAAAATACCGTCCTATATTATCAATATCGTTATTTCTGTTACTATTTATTGCGACAGTTATAACAATCTTTTGTATATTCAGTTAGTAGTCTATCTCTAGATGATGTTGCTGTATACTGGAAGAAAAGGAAACAGGAGAGAGATTCATGAAAAAAACATACAAGCTGATCTGCATCGATGTGGATGGAACCCTCTACAACGATCAGAAAATCATCCCCGAAGAGAACAAAAAAGCCATACAGGAGGCAAGGCGCAAAGGAATCCATGTGGCCATCACCACCGGCAGAATGTATCATTACGGACACCTCTATGGAGGAATGCTGGGCACCGATACCATCACCATCGCTTCCAACGGAGCTTTCGTGAAGTACCAGAGCGAAATTCTCAATCATCAGAGACTCTCTTATGAGGATACCCTGTTCATGAAAGAGAAAATCGAGAAATACAGCTTCTTCGCTCATTACAATACCTGGAATGCCCTTGTATGCAAAGGAGACCTGGGAGACGGAAACGGGTATCTTGCAGCAAACGAAAAGCTACCGGCGGATATGAAAATCGATATCGTGGTCACGGAAGATCTGGAAAACGAATTTCTGGACAGAAAAGACCAGTTTCTGAAGGCCATCGTCTTCTCCAGAGGAAGACACGAAGATCTGAGAAAGCTGAGAGATGAATTCAGAGATCATCCCAGACTGGGCGTCGCTTCCTCCTCCGTGGACAATCTGGAGATCTTCCGCAAAGATGTGGGCAAGGAGAAAGGCATTCTCGCCCTCATGAAGAAGCTCTGCATCACCCAAGAAGAGGTCATGGCCATCGGAGATGCGGAAAACGACCTTTCCATGATCCGCTTTGTGGGTCTTGGCGTGGCCATGGGCAACGCATCCGATGAAGTCAAGGAAGCTGCTGATTTCATCACGGAAACCAACAACGAGGCTGGTGTCGCCAAAGCCATCACACGGTTCTGTCTCTAAACGGAAAGGAGACTTTCCTGCGCTTTTGTCTGCTGTTTCCATGAACCCAGAAGGTTCCTATAATCCTCTATATCTTCTGCATGTAGAAAGAGGCTGCCGCTCATCGCGTGAGTCAGTATGTCAGAAGCTTTATCTGATCCTGCAATATTAAAGCTCAAAAGAAAAGATCCCGGAAATCTTCATTTCCGGGATCTTTTCTTTGATGTATCTGCTTGCCAACTATTTCCGCTACAGCCTGGTGAGATTTTCCTCTGTCACAGTGAAGGTGATTTCCTTCTCCCCCATGTTGTCCGTTCTGATCTTCACGCTGCCGTCTCCTTTTCCTCTTCCGCTTCTGACATAGAAAGCACCCTGTCCCCCGCGTAGTGGAAACCGCGCAGGTCCCAGAATTTCAACATTTCCTATAGCTTCCACTTCGATGACCTCACTGGAATAGACAAGGATGTCCTCGTGATTGTTCTGTGCGCTGACAGAAACCATGGCCACGTCATAGGTTTCTTCCACATGAAGCGCCTCTTTGGATGGTGTCACCTTAAGATGCATTGAAGTGCCCGGCCCCTTGGTCACCGATGCCACTTCTTTTCCATCTTTGTATCCTTTGAACGTATAGGTCAGCTGGTCCTGTCCCCATCCGGCATAATACTTCCCGAAAAGGGCCACCGCATCCTCCATATTCATTCTGTATTTCAGAAGGATTCTGCCCATGGTCATTTTCGAAGTCATCGGCAGATTCATGCCGTAGACAGCGGCTTGTCGAATGATTTTCTTCACCTTCTCCGCATCTCTGGCTGAAAAGGCTTCCTCTTCCACCAGGAGATTTCCGATGAAGTCATCCATAAGAATCGGTGGATGCTTCAGCCTGCTTTTCTGGTCTTTCTCGAATCTTCTGATGAATCGGCCATTTTTGTAAAGATCCACATAATCGCAGCTGGTGAAGGCATAGACCTTCCCCAGGTTTCCGCCTGCGTGGTCTCCGATGTTCATAGACGAAGACACATGAAGGATGGGCTCCTCTTTCTGACTAGCATAGATATAGGCGGCAGTCTTCTTCTGGCGGAACATATCCAGCACGCCATGATAGCAGACCCGATCTCCACTGCCGAAATCCACATGGGTGTTGTAATCGGCCATGCTCCAGCCTATGGCGCCCGAAATCTTTCCGTTTTTCTCCATATCCTCCAGAACCCTGCCATGTCTCAGTGCCTGCTCTGTTCTTCGGTCTTCCGGGTCGGCGCTCTTCACAGGATACATATGGCCATTGTGCTCCGTCACCAGATAAGGAGCCTTGGAAGGAAGAATATCATTGGGACTGGACAGCCCCTCGTTGTCTCCCCTGTGCACAAAGTCGTTGTAGGTGTAGACATCCTCCAGCAGTTCACTCTTAGCGAAGTTTCTCACTCCACCTGTGGGTCTGGATTCATCATAGATATGGGCGATCTTGTTCATTTCCTTATAGAAGAGCGTATCATCCTGGGATTCATTGATCCGTCCCCCCCAGATGATGATGGAGGGATGATTCCGGTCTCTCTTGATCATCTTCTTCAGATTGTCTTTGCAGTTCTCCTTGAAATGTTCATCTCCGATATGCTGCCATCCGGGGATTTCCTCAAAGACCAGCAGTCCGATCCGGTCACAGTGATCCAGAAAATGGCTGGACTGAGGATAATGCGAAGTCCGCACGATGTTCACTCCCAGATCCTTTTTCAGAATCTCGGCATCCAGAATCTGCATGGATCTGGGCATGGCATAACCCACATAGGGGTAGCTCTGATGGCGGTTGAGTCCCCTCAGCTTGATTTTCCTGCCGTTGAGATAGAATCCGTCTTCTTTGAAAACCGCTTCCCGAAAACCGATGATTTCGGTTTTCCTGTCCACTGCAAGGCCATCGCGGTCGACCAGCGTCACTTCCAGGGTATAGAGCCTGGGATCTTCGATGTCCCAGAGCGAAACATCTTTTATGGACAGGGTGTTTCGCATGCGTTTGTCATCCACATTGCGAATGCTGGAAAAAAGAGCCTCTCCGACAGGATTATGGTTCCCGCCTTCAAAGAGCTTATAGACGATGCTTCCTCCCCGCTCTGCGGAGAGAATGGTCTGCACCGTAAGGCTTTTCTCTTCTTCCAGAACATTCCCCGCGAAGGCGAAGATATTCTGTATGAAATACCGGTCATGAATCTCCAGACTGACCTCCCTGTAGATTCCTCCATAGGTAAGAAAATCCACCACATGACCGAAGGGCGGAATCCATTCAAGCTCTCTGGAGTCCACCATCACCTCGATGATGTTGGTCTCACCGAATCTTACTTCATCGGAGATCTCTTTGGTGAATGGGAGAAAAGCACTTTCGCTGTGAAAGCTCTTTTTTCCGTTCACATAAACCACCGACATGTTCGCTGCACCTTCAAACACCAGGAACAGTGCCTTATCTCTGTATTTCCTGTCAATGAAGATCTCTTTTCGGTAGAGGCTTTTGAACTGATAGTCTTTTTCATTGAAGTTATTGAAAGGCAGCATCTTCACTGTATGAGGAAGATCCACACGCTCTCCTCTCATTTTCTTCAGTTTCCCTGCTACCTCCTGGTAATCTTCAATGCTTGGATAAAAGGTCCAGTTTCCATTCAGATGAATCTTTTCACGCATTGCAAAACTCTCCTCACATGCTCGTCTCATCGGGTATGCTCTTTCCAGATTGTATTTCATTTATCATACAATAGAAATATGAAAAATCTTTGACTATAGTCAGACTATTATAATAATATTATCAGAAAAGAGCGAAAGATGTATATATTTTCAATCCACATCTCCCGCTCATTAACTTTCAGTTTGATTCCGCTATATTACTGTATCTGCTTTGCTGTTCACTGGCTTTCCGCTTCTCCATGACACCGAGAAATTCTTTCGGTGTCAGTCCATATTCATTCTTGAATGCTCGGAAGAAATTGGAATAATCTCCAAAACCGCACTCTTCATAGACCGATGTGATGGGATTCCCCTCCAGAATCAGCCCTTTGGCCTTGATGAGCCGCTTCTGCACCACAAACCGATACAGCGTCGTACCCGTATATTTCTTGAATTCACGGGAGAGATGATACTTGCTGATGAAAAACTCCGCCGCCAGCTGGTCCATGTTGATTTCCTCTTCCAGATGCTCATTGATGAAGCTGATGACGGAATCAATGAGCTGATTCTTCTTCACCTGGGGCTGCAGCTTATCTTCCTCAAAGCTCATGCGGTTCAGCTCGATCATGAGCTCTGTGAGAAGCGCTTTGGGAAGAAGGTCCGCTCCGAATCCGTCTTCCATATTCTGATAATGCAGTTTATCCAGAATCCCTCGTATGAGCTGATGGTTTTCCATGGAGGCTCGGAGCAGCGTCTTCTTCTCCTGATCCAGAAAGCATCTGGTGAGGTCGGTCCTACCGCTGGAGAGAGAACGAAGGTAATCCTTGTTCAGCCAGAGCACATAGCGTTCATAATAGTGATCCGGGTTCTCTATGAGCACCTGGTGCAGCTCCTTGTGATTCACAAGAAGGATGTCCCCAGGCACCAGGTGATAGTTTCTTCCTTCAATCTGGTAGCTCACTTCACCTTTCACGAAAAAATAGACTTCGAAGAAATCGTGATGATGAAGGGAAACGTTCTTGAACTGCATGTCTTTGTAGTAAAACAGCTCATAATCCATGCGATACATGTGCTGCCGGTTTGAATAATCGTTCTTGTGCTTGCTCATGGCTTTGCCTCCAGTTTTATCTATTTTCATCTTATCGATAATGAGCAATATTTGCAAGTCCATAGGCAACTTAAATCATCATCAAAGGACAGGGGTATATGATACTATTAAACAAAGAGATTAATTTCCGCCCTTTTGTTTTCAATTATGAACAGAGAATTAATAATCCATGAAAACGTTGTGTATTTCAGCGCATTTCAAGGATCATCCATTTTTCTGCATGGTGAAAAACGACAATCTGTCGGTGAAAGGGATGTTGTTGCACTAAATAAAATATATAGGAGATGAATGCCATGAAACTATCATTCAGATGGTACGGAGAAGACGATCCCGTAAAAATCGAATACATCAGACAGATCCCGAACATGCACAGCATCGTTACAGCGGTGTACGATGTTCCAGTAGGTGAAGTATGGTCTGTGGAGAGTATCGAAAGACTGAAGAAAATCACAGAGGACAACGGACTGCACTTTGATGTGATTGAAAGTGTACCCGTTCATGAAGACATCAAACTCGGACTGCCTTCAAGAGACCAGTATATCGAGAACTACAAAGAGAACATCAGAAGACTGGGCGCTGCAGGCGTCAAGGTCATCTGCTACAATTTCATGCCGATCTTCGACTGGACAAGAACACAGCTGGATTATGAGCTGCCAGACAAGTCCACTGCCCTTGTATACTTCAAGGAGCAGCTGGAGAAGATGGATCCCCTCACTGGAGAGCTTTCCCTTCCCGGCTGGGATGCCAGCTATACCAAAGAAGGTATGAAAGCACTCTTTGACCAGTACAAAGAAGTGGATGAAGAAAAGCTTTTCGAAAACCTGGAGTATTTCCTGAAAGCGATCATTCCAGTGGCTGAAGAGGCCGGAGTCAAGATGGCCATCCATCCCGATGATCCACCATATTCCATCTTCGGACTGCCAAGAATCATCACCGGAGAAAAGAATCTGGACAGGTTCCTGAAGCTTGTAGACAGTGAATACAACGGTCTCACTTTCTGTACGGGTTCCTTCGGCTCCTCCAACGAGAACGATGTGCTGGCCATGGTGGACAAGTATTCCAAGATGGGCAGAATCCACTTCATGCACGTAAGAAACGTGAAGCTCTATCCCGATGACAGCTTTGAAGAAAGCGCACATTATTCCCCATGCGGTTCCCTGGATATCGTAGCGATCCTGAAAGCCCTGCACAAAAACGGCTTTGACGGTTATCTGAGACCAGACCACGGAAGAATGATCTGGGGCGAAACCGGAAGACCCGGATATGGCCTTCATGACAGAGCGCTGGGTGCTTCCTACATGACAGGAATCTGGGAAACCCTGACAAAACTGGACAAGTAATTCCTAAAACCCTCATAGAATCCCGAAAGGAGCTGCCTCAGGAAGTTATAATCTTCCCAGGCAGCTCCTTGTTTTTCCGTTTATATGCTATTCTATTTTTCAGATGCTTCCATGACCACATTGCCCTCTTCATCCACACCATGATAATCCACAAGGGAAATGTATGGAGTCGGCAGCTTCTTGGCCACTTCCTTGCTGTCCACAAGGACACCGATGCCGATGAGCTCCGAATCAAACTCGTTGAGAAGATCCGCGATGCCGTTCACTGTTCCACCCGCTCTCAAGAAGTCATCAATGAAAAGACATCTGGAAGAGGTCTTCAGTGTTCTCTTGGCCAGTCCCATGTTTCCGAGCCTTCCGGTGGTGCCGGATACGTAGTTGATGGTGACGCTGGTTCCTTCTGTGACTTTCGAGTTCTTTCTGGCAACGATCAGTGGTACGCCCAGATATCTGGCCACTTCATAAGCCAGCGGAATGCCCTTGGTCTCCACTGTAATCACATAATCCGCTTTTGCTTTGGAGAATCTGGAAGCCAGAATCACACCTGCACGATGGACGATGGTGGGATCCAGCATAATATCCGTAATATAGAGAAAATTACCGGGAACGATCCTTGATTTATCCCTCAGCGTTTCGCAGATGGCATTCGCGAAGGCTTTTTCCTCCTCTTCTCCTATTCTCGCCACATATCTGACCCCACCCGTAGCTCCGGCGATGGTTTCAATCTTCCCCATTTCCAGGGTCTCCATGATTTCTCTGATGACCAGAATATCTTCACTGATGGTGGATTTTGCCGCATTCAGCATTTCAGAAAAATAATTCAGACTCATGATTTTATTGGGATTTTCAATCAGAATTTTTGTAATGGCGCTTATTCGGCTGTTTCTCGAATATTTTTGCATAACGATCCTCCTACCTGGACTTAATCTCTTCTAATTTTATAACATTATCGAATGTTTTACAATATAATACTGCCTAATATTCGTATTGTGACCTTATCTTTTTCCATTTCGCCATGAAAGCATTCCTCCCCAAAAAAATCTTTGAAATTTAAGGGTTGTAGATTATGATATTAATGGAAGGAAGTGTAATCATGTTATTTGATTTAAAGGAATACGAAAACAAGAAGGTGCATTTCATTGGAATCGGCGGAGTCAGCATGAGCGGACTGGCAGCCATCCTTCTGAACAGCAACATCAAAGTCACAGGATCTGATTTCAAAGAATCAGACAACGTCAGACGATTAAGAGAAAAAGGGGCCGTCATTTTTTTCGGCCATCATAAAGAAAACATCACAGACCAGGACATCGTGGTCTATACCGCAGCCATACGGGAGGACAACGAAGAGCTGATGCAAGCCAGAGAGCTTGGCATCACAACCTACGACCGAGCAGAGTTTCTGGGTCACATCATCCAGAACTTCACAAACTCCATCGCTGTGACTGGAACCCATGGCAAGACCTCCACCACTTCCATGCTTTCTGCCATATCTCTGGCGGCGGAAGTGGACCCCACCATACTGGTGGGCGCGAATCTGCCCCTCATCGGCGGAAACTACAGAATCGGGGACAGCGACTTCTTCATCACGGAAGCCTGTGAATACAAGGAATCCTTCCTGAGATTCCCTGGAAAAGTGGCGCTGATTCTGAACATCGAAGCGGATCATCTGGATTACTACAGAGATCTTAACCACATTCTGGATACCTTCAGAGTGTATGTCTCTGTCATGCCCAAAGACGGTATTGTCGTAGCCAATGCAGATGATGCCAATATGGCATACGTTCTTCAGGATGCCACCATCAAGACTCTGACCTTCGGTATCCGAAGCGGAGACCTGAGAGCGGAAGATATTTCCTATGATTCAGAAGGAAAGGCCCACTTCAAGGTGATGTATCATGGAAAGCCTCTTACAGAGCTTTCTCTTCAGGTTCCCGGGGAATTCAACATCTATAATGCGCTGGGTGCCATCGGTGCATCTCTTTCTTCAGGCTTAAGCATGGATGCCATCAAAAGAGGTCTGGAGACCTATAGGGGTGTGGATAAAAGGTTCCAGCATCTCTACACGGAAAACGACATCAGGGTCATAGACGACTATGCCCATCATCCCGGTGAAGTGACCAGCGCCATCGATACGGTCCTTAGAATGGACCACAGAAAAGTCCATGTGGTGTTCCAGTCCCATACCTATACTAGAACCCGTGCTCTTTTTGACGACTTTGTGGAGTGCTTCGACCGCGTGGACAGCCTGACCCTTCTGCCCATCTATGCAGCAAGAGAGCCTGATACAGGCCTTGTCAGTGCAGAGGAGCTGGGTGATGCCATAAGAATGAGAAAGACAGTGGAAACGAAGAACTTTGAAACCTTCGAAGAGGCCGCGAAGCATCTTGCAACCATCGCAAGATCCGGAGACATCGTCCTGACCATGGGCGCAGGCGAATCCGTGAAGGTGGCAGAATATCTGAAGCCACTACTTGAAAAGCAATTACTGTAGAATACGATCTGATTTCAATGGAGGAAAAACATGAATAACATCACCTATCGACCCCTCCAGCTAGAGGAAGGCCATAGAATCAGCGAAATCGACGCTTCCCAGTTCATTCATCGGGCTTACCGGGAAGTGGACGGAAGAAGAGCTCTTGTGGACATCAGCTACCAGGACCCCACCTGGCCGGAAGGCTATGAAGCGCATCTTCATGCTCTTCGTAAGACCCTGTCAGATGACGGCGCTGCCATCGGTGCCTTTTCGGAAGAAGGAGCTCTTCTCGGATTCATTTCCCTGAACAGGCCCTTTTTCGGAAAAACCTGTCATCATGTGCTTCTGGACCAGCTTTTCATTACCCTGAGTCATCGCAGAAAAGGAATCGGAAAAGTGCTGTTTCAGAAGGCGGCGGATATCGCCCGAGTCTGGAGAGCCGACAAGCTCTATATCTGCGCCGGCTCCGCAGAAGAAACCGTGCACTTCTATTTCGCCTTGGGATGCAGAGAAGCCAGTGAAATCCACAAGGAATACTACGAGAAGGACCCGCGGGATTTTCAGCTGGAGTATGACCTCCACAGGTAGAATTAAGCATCTCCACCTCACCTATACCCCCTTGCCAGTCAAGGGGTTTTGTTATATACTGAATGAAGCGAAAGCGCAAATATTCGTTGTGAAGACGGGAAGAGTAATAAAGGAAACTGCCCATAGCGAGCTAATGATGGTGAAAGTTTAGCAGCAAGACCTTTCATGAAAAACGCCCCCGAGCATCTTTATGGAAAGAAGAGTACATAAAGACGGACCTCACCGTTACAGGATAAAGTGACAAGGAAAGTGTTTCCTTGTAAATTGGGTGGTACCGCGAGATCCTCGTCCCTTTATGGAGATGATGGTCTTTTTTATTTACACAAAAATGAAATGCCATAAAAAAATAAGAATAGAAAGAAGGAGTTATCGTGATTAGAATCAAAGAATTATACAGAAACGCAAAAGACTATGAAGGCCAGGTCGTCACACTCAGTGGCTGGATCCGAACTTCAAGAGTATCCAAAGCCTTCGGCTTCATTGAACTCAATGATGGAGGGTTCTTCAAGAACGCACAGATTGTCTTCGACGAGACCCTGGAGAACTTCCTGGAAGTGTCCAAGTATCATATCGCCACCGCTCTCACCGTAACGGGTACAGTGGTCTATACGCCGGACGCGAAGCAGCCCTTTGAGATCAAGGCATCGGAGATCACTTTAGAAGGAAGCTCTTCCTCGGATTTCCCCCTGCAGAAAAAGAGACACACCTTTGAATACCTGCGATCCATCGCGCATCTGAGACCACGCGGCAACACCTACTCTGCAGTGTTCAGAGTCAGAAGCCTTGCTGCCTTTGCCATCCACAAGTTCTTCCAGGAGAGAGGATTCGTCTATGTGCATACACCCATCATCACCGGAAGCGATGCGGAAGGTGCTGGTGAAATGTTCAGAGTGAGCACCCTTGACCCCATTCATCCTCCGCTGACGGAAGATGGAAAAGTGGATTACAAGGAAGATTTCTTCGGAAAAGAATCCAACCTCACCGTTTCCGGACAGCTCAATGCGGAAGCCTATGCCCTTGCATTTAGGGATGTATATACCTTCGGACCTACCTTCAGAGCGGAAAACTCCAATACCGCCAGACATGCGGCGGAGTTCTGGATGATCGAACCTGAGATCGCTTTTGCCGATCTGATGGATGATATGAAGCTGGCAGAAGACATGCTGAAGTATGTCATCCGATACTGCCTCGAAGAAGCCCCTGAGGAAATGGCCTTCTTCAACCAGTTCATCGACAAGGGTCTCCTGGAGAGGCTGCACTTCCTGATAGAATCCGACTTCAAACATGTGACCTACACGGAAGCTGTTGAGCTCCTGGAGAAATCCGGGAAGAAATTCGAGTATCCTGTGTCCTGGGGAAGCGATCTCCAGACAGAGCATGAAAGATACCTGACAGAAGAGATCTTCAAGATGCCTGTGTTCGTCACAGACTATCCAAAGGAGATCAAGGCCTTCTACATGAGACAGAACGATGACGGAAAAACCGTAGCCGCAATGGACTGTCTGGTGCCAGGCGTCGGTGAAATCATCGGCG
>Ga0334901_1002319_pt1 | contig 16637 bp, 15 predicted proteins | sample GraSluR3_MG_3_FD_207216 | JGI IMG/M metagenome (GOLD analysis project Ga0334901, IMG submission 207216) | Sludge microbial communities from methane-producing bioreactor in Wageningen University, Netherlands - Granular Sludge_15_08-R3 | ecosystem: Engineered > Bioreactor > Anaerobic >... | reverse complement strand
TTACTGTTGAGTTGTGGTAAACCCATTGTAACAGAGGTCCATGGGACTTCTTTATTTTTTTTCTCTTTCAGCGGGCATTTTATTTTACTGTGCGCGAAAGAATAAGCATAAGGACAATTATATTTACAATAACTCCATAAAGTAGTACTATGGAGTAAATTAGAACTGCTTAAAGCAATTACTATCCTTGGTTTATATAAATCTAATCTACCTTCACACGGTAGAAGTCGTTGGTTCAAACCCAATCGCGCCCAATCAGGCAACTGATTCTACCGTATAGAGTTGGTTGCCTTTGTTTTGCCTTGGGAAACCGAAATTTGCGTATTGTAACAAGATTTGTAACAATCTAAGTTGATTGTTGTACGTGGAGGTTTCTATGGCATTCGAGCTACCTAATTATCTCAACTATTGCTAAAACTACTCATTCGTAGCGGCATGAAATAGCTTATCATAGACATCTTCAAAGTATTCAATCTCTACTTCAGTTAGCTGTAGGAATTCCTTTTCACGTGCTCGTTTTGATAGCTTTCCATCATTCTGTGAGATGAAACTAGAGCTCAAGGTACCAGGTACCAAAATCTATTAACTCTATTTGAAATGTAACATTATGTTCGCTGAATGTGGGGAATGTTGAATTTCTTCTTGGTATTGAGGGTGGCTTTTTCTCCAGCTCTTTGGTAACATTTGAGTCGGTCATGAATTGCAAACTTATGTATACGTAATCAAACCAATCAGGAAAAGACATGGAATGAAGAAATCCTCAATTGTTTTAGCTCGGCCTTTATTTCTTTTTGCATGCTTTTCATCCCTTATTTTTACCTCTTGTTCCCATGAAATTATAATATACGAGGTCTCTTTCGATAGCCGTGGTGGCAGCGTTGTGAATGCTGTTGAAGTAATCGATGGACAGAAAATTGACGAGCCTGTACCTCCGACGAAGAGCGGTTATTTGTTTGATGGATGGTATAAAGAAAGTGATTGTCTAACCGAATGGAATTTTGAAAGTGACGTGGTAGTGTCAGTCATGACACTGTATGGAAAGTGGACCGTAACAGTCGGTGGTATTGGAGAAGCCGGAGGGTATGTGTTCTATGATGATGTAGTTGGTTTTGACTTAGATAGTAACGGGACAATAGAGGATGATGAAAAAGATCTCCTCGACGGTGAGAATGATGGATTTTTCACAGGTGTGAGATACCTTGAGGCCGCTCCTGAAGGGTGGTCTGGAGACTCTGAAGATCCATTTTCCCAATGGGGTGTGGATGGATATGAAATCACTCCTCCAGCCACCGCAACTGCTATGGGAACTGGATTGGCCAATACTATCAACATTGTAAGCTATCACGACTCATTGAGAGATTATTATGATAATCCCACAAAATATTCCGAGAAGAATGACGGGTCAGTAGCCGCGAAACTATGTGCCGATTATTCAATGACGAATGAGGGAATTGTGTATGATGATTGGTTCTTGCCATCAAGAGATGAACTAAATCTGATGTATCAGAACCTGAAAATCAAGGGAATAGGTGGCTTTTCTGACGGATGGTACGTAAGTTCCACTGAACTCAAGCTCAGCACGATATATATAGCGGGACAGACTTTCGTAACTGGTGCATATTTTGCCCTTTTTCGGGACTCTCTATACATGGTTCGACCTGTGAGGACTTTCTAATTGGATTATCGGTACCAGGTACCTAATCCATCGCTGTGGACGCTCAAGTATCCATCATTTCCACTGCGATAACAGAGACTCTCAATGAAAAGTGGATTGAACAACAGGTTCTGCTAGTAACCGATGATGTGGTGAATCTGCTTAATGGAGATATAAAATCACTGAGTGCCGTCATCGACGTATCAGGCAAACTTGGCGAGATAGAGCAAAAAATAGCGAAAGGTTTAGAATCCTTCTCTGATGCTGAACTCATGGCAATGTTTGGAGCTCCTAAAGCATATATCCCCACGATTGCCGAACAGATTGTTGGTCAGTTGGGACTTCCCGAATCACTCATTCTCAATGATCTGATGGATGAAATGTCACCAGGAACAATCGATATGATCCGCAATTATCTCAGCACATTGCAGATTCTCTTTGGAGTTCTCTTCTGGGGTGTCTTAATCATCTTTCTGCTACTTTGCATACTTTTCTGGAAAGTTGGAGCTGGTCTACAGTGGTTTGGAATCAGTTCAGCTCTTAGCGGTGGTATATTCCTGATTTCCATTATGTATTTCTCAAAGCTCAGTGCCGTAGAGAATGTTTCTGGAATGGACTTTGACTCACTTCCTGTTTCATCTTCAACCGTAGAGAATATATTGAGTTTTACATTATCTAAGATGAATCAGATGCCGCTGTACTTTATTGGCGGTGGCATTGTGCTCTTCGTACTTGGATTATTGATATATCGGAAACGCAGAGTGAGTAACTCACTGTAACATTCTGGTACCGCATGGTTTTGTGATTGAATCACAAGCCATGCGTTTCAGTAAAAGGCATCTAATTGTATGAAACACACACTGAATTTTAGCTTTTCCTCAACCTCAAAAACAATATATTTCATGTATTTAACCAAAAAGAAGGTTTGAAATGAAGAGAATTTTGGTTGTCATAACTCTTTCTCTGTTATTCGTTGCAAGCTTTATTCTATTTATGCATACCTCTTGTTCCACTGAAATTATAATGCGTAAAGTCTCGTTCGATAGCCAGGGAGGCAGCGTTTTGGATGCTGTTGAAGTGATCGATGGACAGAAACTAAGTAAGCCGGCCAATCCAACTAAAGATGGCTATTCATTTGCGGGATGGTATAAAGAAAGTAACTGTGTAAACGAGTGGATTTTTAGCAGTGGAGTAGTAATTTCAGACATGACATTGTACGCGAAGTGGATAGGACCTCTATTTGTTGGTGGTCTTGGTCCTGGAGGCGGATATGTGTTTTATGATGATTTCATTGGATTTGATCTAGATGGCAGTGGTTCAATTGAGGAAGATGAGAAAGATCTACTTGATGATACCAATGATGGAATTTTAACTGGATCGAGATATTTGGAAGCAGCTCCAGCAGATTTTATGCAGGATAGTGATTATACCTATCCGTTCGGATATTACCGTACTTTACCAAGTGAGTCAGCGAGCATAGTAGGGACCGAAACAGATATAGGTTTCGGTGAGCCAAACACTGCAGCATTAGTAATAGCAATGGGAACAGTTGCATATATCGATTATAACACCACAAATAATACAACTGAAAATTATGCTGCAAGATTGTGCACACTTTATGAGACCGGAGGGTATGATGATTGGTTTCTACCGAGTAAGGATGAACTAAATCTGATGTACCGAAACTTAAAGTTGCATAACATTGGCAATCTAATGAATACCTACTACTGGAGTTCTTCGGAAGAGACCAACTATCATGCATGGACACAGTCATTTACCTCTGGAACTCAGGAAAACAACGGTCGTTATCTTTCATCCAGAATCAGGCCGATACGGGCTTTTTAATACATCCAATATCTCGTGCTCTAAAATTTATTGCTATATAGAGAATTTTTTATCCATAGAAATATATACTATTTCCTTCAATTGCAGTAAAGTAACGAATAATTATAAATTTATTGCTAATTGTTGATTTACAATTAATTACCCTCCTTTCAGATTAACGCAGCAAAAATGAGTAATTACATCCAGGAGGAAAATAATGATTGCATTATCTGTGTTTTTCGTATTAGTTTCAGTAGAAATCGCCTTCTTTACTCTTCAACGAACAAGAGTACAAGACATTCATCGAAAAAAAAGCATTGCGTGGATAATTCTGAGTTCGCTCTTAGTGCTAGCCTTGCTGACTCCGCTACTCACATGGAGTCTCGCGTGGTTAGGCGTCTTTCTTCTGTGTCTTTATAAAACAATAAGAGCACTCGTGTATCTCTGGAAACAAGGTACTCCCAAACAACCAAAATTCGGGCTTCTGATTGTAAAAATTGTGCTCTATCTGTGTATTGCTGTTCCATTAGCTCTATTTCCTGGAACAAAAGAAGTCTCAGGTACAGGAGATTATGCGGTAAAAACTGAAACATACACATGGACCGATGAATCGCGAGAAGAGGAATTTACCGTTGAGTCAGATTTTCGACGTGTAACAGTACAATTCTGGTATCCTGAAGACACGCAAAAATCCTACCCGTTAATAATTTTTTCTCATGGTGCATTCGGCTATCGAAAGAGTAACTATTCTACATACATGGAGCTCGCACGAAATGGATATGTCGTATGTAGCATAGACCATCCATACCACTCTTTCATGACCAAACAAGCCGATGGGAAAACCATTATTGTTAACACCGATTTTTTGAGAACAGCAATGGATACTGAACAAGGGAAGATTGTAGGTGAAGAACTCTTTAACCTTGAGCAAATCTGGATGGAATTGCGAACTCAGGATATGGATTTTGTGTTACATACCATACTGCGAGAAATTGAATCATCAAGCTCGTCACACGTATTTGCCCATATCGACAAGGATGAAATTGGTGTTATAGGTCACTCGATGGGAGGGGCAACAGCAGCTGCACTAGGAAGAAATCGTAATGAAATTGATGCAGTAATTGTTCTGGATGGAACCATGATGGGAGAAACGATCGCTTACACTGCAGATACAGATTCTTTCATACAAATCCCCTATCCAAAACCCATTCTCAATGTATTCAATGAAGACCATGCGAAACAAGCGAAAGCACTCGGTAATCTCTATCCAAATACATTCATGCACCACAACTCAGACAATTCGTATCAGGTAGTTGTAAACGGATCAGGGCACTTAAACTTCACCGACCTTCCGTTGGTATCACCAATTTTGGCTGGAGTCTTAGGAGTAGGTTCAGTTGACGCAGTCTATTGCATGGAGACTACAAATACATTGGCACTAGAATTTTTCAACAAACACCTAAAACATGTGGGTGGGAATATTCCAAAGGTACGAATTTTATAATACATAAAATCATTTATACGAAGTAAGGAACACCCAGCAGGTGTCCTTTACTTCGTGTTAGTTATAATAGGTACTTATTGAATATCTATTCTCTATCAGACAGATGAGTTACTTCTTGTTAAATTCATAGGAATCCACTTCTACCTTATCAACCTTCTTATACGGTGCAAGTGTGGAAATCATTTTCACCGGTTTGGTCCCGTTGTTCATCACATAGTGAATTTCCTCCGGCTCAATATGAATAAGCTGACCCGGTACCAAATGATATACCTTACCATCTACTACGATATCAACCTCACCCTCTAGGATGAAAAAGTTTTCTTCCATTTCGTTATGATAATGAGCTTTAAAATCTTCTCCAGGCTGAAATTGCACCAAAGCAAAATTCATCCTCGGTCCTTTCATTAAATACTTAGGGCCACTGTTTCCAAACCTATATTCTCTCTCGTCCTCATGAATAATAAACATGATAGTTCCTCCTCAATTACAGCCCTGGAGCTGCCCACATATATCGTGTTGTTTTTGTATCGCTTAAAGCAAGTTGAGCTTTATACACTTTCTTCCATTTTTCATACGATTGTTGATAGACAGCTACATTATCCGGATTTGGCACATAGGTTTTTTCCGATACTACCAGCGAACTCGCAGCATCTGCGATGTCCGCATAGATACCTACCCCATACCCCCCGAGAATGGCTGTTCCCAGTGCTGTAGCTTCTTTAACTACAGGAACATTCACTGGTAATCCAAGCACATCAGCTAATATCTGACACCAGATGGGGCTTTTCGCCGCTCCACCAGCGAATATTATTTCTTCGGGAAGATTTCCGGTTGCTTCATGAACTAATTCCAGATGCCCCTTTGTTACCAGAGCAGCACTTTCCATGATTGCTCGATAGAAAGTAAATTTTGAGAATTTTTGCGGGTCAAAATCAAAATCAGTGAAGGTTGGTGCTGCATGACGCCACGCTATAAAATTCATCACATCACTGAAGGTGAAAATCATACCGTAAGAGCCGGGAGGAACCTGTTTTGCTCCTTCATCAAGTAATTCATACACTCCCCTACCAGTCTCTTTTGCTTGCCTGACCTCTTCAGTACAGAATGCATCTCTAAACCAACGCATTGCCAGACCCGGTTTAAATGCGATTGCCTCATACTGCCAGAGTGAAGGAATTCCATGACAATTTACACGAACCCTACAAGCAGGATCGGTCTCACTCGAATCGGTATTGAACTCATACTGCCAGAATGAACCACCAAATACTGCAGCCTGATTCTTTTTTACTGCTCCGACACCGATAGTACCCATTTGGGCATCTCCGCCACCAGCAATGACGGGAGTGCTGACGGCGAGTCCCGTCTCCTTGGCTGCCTTATCATGAACCGTTCCAATAAGATTCCCACATTCAACCACCTTCGGGAATATGGAACTTTTTAGACCAAGCCGCTCTGGAATACTTGTATCCCATGTACGACGTTTAAGATCAAAAATTCCCGTTGTACTGCCGTTACTTGGCTCAGTAGCTAAGACCCCGGTTAATTTATATGCAAGCCAATCATTGATCATGCTTACCTTATCAACCTGTTCATAAATTTCAGGCAGCTTATCCTTAACCCAAAGTAATCTCGGAAGAGCCCCTAATGCGTAAGTCTGTCCCGAGATTCGGTAAATCTCTTTTTCCAGTTCAGGATTCTGCTTTACAAGAGAGGCAACCTCGTCGTTGCTCCGAGCATCTACATTAGCACATGCCCAAATTTCGTTTCCCTGTGCATCGTAAAGAACAATAGCCTCTCGCATACACGTAGTACTTATGGAAACTATTTTTTCTGCAGGAACTGCACAATCTGCGAGAACACCGTGGATACACTCTTTAGCAAGTTCCCAGTTCTTCACCCAATCAAAATCCATACTACCAGGATAGCGAGGATCTTCAGGGTGCTCCCATTCCCGCTGATATACGCCCAACTGATTTCCCGCGGTATCGAAAAGTACAGCTCGTATGCTGCCTGTTCCAGCATCAATGGCTAGTAGATAGGACTTATTCATCGTTATCCTCCAAAATCAACTTAGCTGTTGTGGTATCGGTAATTAACACATTTAGATAATGGCCTCGTAATACCGAACGAATTGCCTTGACCTTTGCAGCTCCAGCAGCTACGCCGATCACATTCTGGAATTTTTTCAGTGTCTCCAACGGTATACTAATTAATCGTTCTTCTACCGAGCTAGTGACCAGATTACCATCTTTGTCGAGGAAGTGACTGAGAATGTCTCCCACTGCCCCCTTCATCTTCAGATACGTTAAATCATTCTTACCCAAGGTACCTGTATTGAAAATGGTGGATTTTTCATGCATGCCACCTATACCTATCACTGTCAATGTTGCCAAAGGTGCCATCCGAAAGATTTCGTTAACCGATTCCTCTTTCCTAATGGCATCCGCCATTTCATTGCTGCTCGCTAATAGCGGAGCTGGTATGAGATGTAAATTTGCGTTGAAGATATGGGGCCTTGTATCGGGCAAATAATAACTCACTCCACCAGTGAGAGATATACAGGAAATTGGACTTTCAACCATAGTAGCTAGGTTATTAAGTAAATGTCGGGAAGTATCACCATACCCTACATTAATATGATCTCCCCCTTTGAGCCTATCATTAATATAAAGTGCTGCAGCTTGAGCAACATTTGCATTCTTTCTCTCAAGGGTAGCAGCATCAGGGACAACAAATACGTCTTTTAAATCGTATCGCTTCTTGAGTTGCTCCTCAAAATCTATATGGAAGCTAGGATTCTCACGTAATTTAAACTGGATGATACCAGTCTGACGTGCTCGATCGAGGAGCTTGATTACTCGAATCCGACTTATTGAGAGCAGGTTAGCAATACTTTGTTGTGTCATATCCTCAAAATAGTAGTAATAGGCAACTTTAAATAACAAATTTTCTTCATAATCTATCATTTTTCATCTCTTCCTAAACGCCCCTGCTTTATTACAAAAGTTTTTTACAAGAACTTTTATTTCTATTCGAATTTGACTATACCACTAACAAATTTACCTGTCAATCATAAATTTTTCGTAATAATATCCTTTTAATATAACAATATAGCCCACTACTATAGAGAAATTCCAAAAGTTGATTAAAATTATTGTTGACAATTAGCGAGTGCCATTTATAATAGGGACGTAGTAGATAAATGTTTTTATGAAGAACAAAAGTTATTAAGGCGAAGGTATATGAAAGAGGTACATAGCGATTCACTATTATCTGTCAGGTCAATAACAAAAGCCTTTAGTGCGAACAAGGTTCTAAAAGGAATAGATCTCGATCTCAACAGAGGTGATGTCTTAGCTCTCATCGGTGGTAATGGGGCAGGAAAGTCGACATTGATGAAAATTATCATGGGCATATACCAGCAAGATGAGGGTGATATTTTTATGTCCGGAGAGCTCATCAATATGAGTAAACCCTCTATCGCCCTTGCTCATGGAATCTACCTCGTCCCGCAAGAGCCCATGTTATTCCCGAACATGAATGTATTGGAAAATATCGTCATGGGGTTCAAAGAAAATCCAAAAACTCTCCAAAAGCGGCTCAAAGATCTTATGAAGCAACTGGAATGGGTAATAGACCTGAATAGAAAAGCTGAAAGCCTCTCTATTGCTGAACAGCAACTTGTTGAAATTCTTAGAGGCCTTCTACGCAACTCAAATATCCTTATTCTTGATGAACCTACCAGCTCACTTACCTTCAATGAGGTTAAGTCGCTCTTTAAAATAGTTGAAGACCTTAAGCAGAAGGGAATCGGTATCATCTATATCACGCACCGACTTACTGAGGTGTTCACCATAGCAAATCGTGTCGCAATTATGAGTGATGGCCTCATTACGTTGAGTGGTCCAGTAGAAAACTTTGATTACGATATGCTTGTCCGTGGGTTACTTCCAGACGAAGTAACCATGGCAGAACATAGTACTGAAAACAAATCAAAACCAGTAGACTATGCCAATGCCAAGCCAGTCTTTGAAGTGAAAAACCTTTGTGGGAACGGTTTTCATGATATTAGTCTATCGGTATATGCGGGCGAAATTCTCGGACTTGCAGGTGTTGTCGGAGCTGGGAGAACTGAATTGGCAACTTCTATCTTCGGACAGGATGAACTCTTGTCAGGAAGTGTAAGTATTGACGGTGTAGATATTACCGGACTGAATACACGAGATGTCATGGATAAAGGTCTGAGCTACGTTCCGGAAGATCGATTCCTCCATGGTATTTTTGGAATTTCTGATGTAGCAACGAACACCACCTCATCAAAGTTGAGAAATATGAGCAAGTTTTTTATCCAGTACAAACAGGAACAAGAAATTACTGCACAGTATGTAAAATTATTCAGAACAAAAGTAACCGGTCATGATCAACTTATGAGCTCTCTGTCTGGAGGAAATCAGCAAAAAGTTGTCATTGCCAGGGCTTTAGCTACTGAACCAAAGGTTCTTATTCTAGATGAGCCGACCAGAGGAATCGATGCGGGTGCTAGAGGTGACGTATATGCAATCATCCAGGAACTCAAATCGAAGGGAATTGCAATTCTTCTTATCTCCTCTGACTTTGAAGAGATAGTTGAACTCAGCGACAGAGCCCTCTCCATGTTTTCTGGAAAAATTAACCGTGAATTTTCGAAAAATGAAATTACTCAGGATAATCTCATGGCAGCAGCATTTGGTGTAACTAAAGGGAGGGTCGTGAATGCATAAACAACGATCAATACCACGAGCAACCACATCCATCATCTTCCTTGTACTCATGTTCCTCGGTGTTGGACTTATAAACCCCGCATTCTTAGATATCAACAATATTTTACTCAGTCTTAACAGCGGTGTCGTATTCACTATCGTAGCAATTGGAATTGCCTTCGTAATAATCACTGGAGAGATTGACGTCTCAGTCGGAGCTACAGTAGGAATGACCGCTGCAATTTGCGGAAATTTTGTTCGAGACGGGCATCCTTTCTTGGGCCTATCCATTGCAGTTCTCGTGGGTGTTGGCATAGGTGTTATCAATGGTTTTGGTGTTGCCTACATGAAAATCCCTTCAATTATCATGACACTCGGTACCAATGGAATCATTCGTGGAATGATTTATGTATATACTGGTGGTCGATGGATCGAGAATCTCCCGATGGAATTTAAGAGTCTTTCACAGGCACAGTTCATGGGCACTTTCACCTGGTTTTACCTCCTCACGCTTATTGCGATGATACTCATCTATGTTGTGATGAATCGAACAATGATAGGTCGATATTTTAGAGCAGTTGGCGATAATGCCAATGGGGCTACGCTACTTGGTATCCCTGTAAAAGGAACCAAAATGGTTGCTTTCATGCTTAGCGGGTTATTTGCCAGTATCGGTGGAATTATGTACACCAGTAGGGTTGGATTTATTACACCGATTGCTGGAATGGGCTATGAAATGAAGGTTATTGCAGCCTGTGTTCTTGGTGGAATCAGTCTTTCCGGAGGTGTGGGATCGGTGATAGGAGCCTCTGTTGGAGCAGCCATTATGGCTTCAATAAGTCGAATTTTAGTATTCCTTGGTTTTCCATCAGATTACGATAATACCATTACCGGAATCCTCCTCATCATTATTGTTGTATTTGACTCTGTGATTCAGCATCGCTCTGCTGAAAAAATGAGAAAACAGCGACTTGCAGCAAAAGTTGTCCACAGTGAAACTGCTTCGGAGGTCAGAGAACATGCTTAATTCAAAATCCATCACGAAGAGAGTTTTCCGGTGGGAGACTTTCCTTATTCTGCTGTTACTTATAGAAGTTCTCGTATTCGGGTTAATCAACCCGCGATTCCTCATGCCTCGCGTACTTTTAGGAAGTATCAACAACTTTATGACCATCTCGGTTGTGGCTCTCTTTGTGACCCTTGTGTTAGTGACAGGTGGCATAGACATTCAGTCAGGGGCAATTGTTGGCCTTACTTCAATCACGATTGGTGTTTTATGGAACGACGTAGGGATGAATCTTTACCTCGCTCTAGTGATTGGGCTGCTGGTGGGTACAGCCTGTGGAGCCTTGAGTGGATTCTTTGTTGCCTACACAGAAGTACAGCCAATGGTGGTGACCCTTGGTGGTTCTTTCCTCTACTCGGGAATCGCTTTGCTGATCACAAACTTCTCTGCTACTGAGGCATATAAAGGAATCAGCGGATTCCCAGAAGAATTTTCTCAGTTCGTTCGTGGCCGAATCTTTGGTATCATACCCCATCAGCTACTAATATTCCTCTTCTTGGTGATTATCACTTACATATTGTTGCATAGAACAAAATATGGCAGATACGTATTTCTCTGTGGTGTAAACAAGCACGCTGCAACATATTGTGGTATTCGTACTAAACAGATTGTCATGAGTACCTACGTGCTCTCAGGACTTGGTGCTGCGATCGCAGGGATCCTCCTCACTGCATACCTCGGAACGGCAAAAACCGACCTTGGAAAAGAAATTACCTTGCCCGTAATCACTGCAGTGGTTTTGGGAGGAACTTCCAATTTAGGTGGTACCGGAGGTGTAATCGGTACAGCACTTGCTGCCTTTGTCATTGGAATTCTACGGTTTGGTCTCTCTCTGGCCAACGTGAACACTCAGTATCTCGACATTCCTGTGGGAATTCTCTTAGTGCTCGCCGTTGCAATCCGTTTTTCGGGAAGCAACCCAACGGTGCAAAAATTTATTGGCAAACTACGCAGATCAAAGGATCTTCGTAAAAATAATTAAAAATTTATGCTGATTACGCAGCATACATTAAGGAGGAATTGATGATGAAAAAAATTATCATCGCGCTTATGGTTCTGTTGCTGGTTTCTTCTGTTGCTTTCGCTGGTGGAGCCAAAGAGAGTGCCGCATCTGATGATGTGACAGTCGTATTCGTTCCAAAGCTAACAGGAAACGCATTCTTCGAAGCAGCTAACGATGGAGCTCAAGCATACGCCGAGAAACATGGTTTTACGGTTAAGTATGATGGTAGCCCCGAAGCATCAGTTGCAAATCAGGTCACAGTCATTGACAATGCAATCAACAGTGGTGCAGACGCTGTCGTCGTCTCTTCTGTAGATGCAACTGGTCTTGATCAGATTATGAAAGAGGCTATGAGTGCTGGCGTTAAAGCTGTTACATGGGACTCAGACGTTTCTGGCGATGCAAGAACTGTTATGGTTTCACAGGGAACCCCAGACATTCTCGGAAAAATGTTGGTTGATATGCTTGCTGACTCCATTGCCGAACGCGGAAAAAATCCTGCTAAAGATGCTATCAAATACGTATGGCACTATTCACAGGCAACAGTTGCCGACCAGAATTCATGGAGAGTTGCTGGCGAAGCTTACATTAAAGAGAAGTATCCTAACTGGGTCAATGTGAATCCAAGTAACTACTATTCTGAGCAGGATGCAGAAAAAGCCATCACAATCGGTGAAGCTATTCTTATGGCGAACCCAGACATCGATGGAATTATCTGTAATGACTCTACAGCTCTTCCTGGACAGGCACAGGCCGCTCAGAACTTGGGACTCGACAAGAACGACGTGTCTATCACAGGATTTGCTCCACCAAACTCTATGAAGAACTATGCACGTGCTGACGTCTTAGCTCGCTGGGGCTTGTGGGACTGCCAGATTCAGGGTGCTCTCGGATGTTATCTTGGTTACTACTTGGCAACCGGAAATGACATTCGTGTCGGTGACAAGATTGATGTTCCAGACATCGGTGTTGTAGAAGTATTCCCAAACACAGTTCTTGATGCTAATGCTTATACCGCCGACGACTCTGGTGTCGTATTATTACCAGAACGTGTTGTATTTACTACTTCAAATATGGACAACTATAATTTCTAAATTACACATGGTATAATGATGAGGCTGCTGTGTTACGCAGCAGCCTTATATGTATGGAGGAGAAGAGAAATGGCCGACAAAGATGGGTTGAAGGTATCAAAAGATTATAGAACAGACGTACCTTTTGCAAATAAAGAACCGTTCTATGTAAAGGGAGCTAATAACCTCGACTGGGGAATGAAGAGACATTTGGCAAATATATTCAACCCTGTAAGTGGGAACACCGTAATGTTTGCGTTTGACCATGGTTACTTTATGGGATCTGTTTCGGGACTTGAACGTCTTGATTTAGTGATTCCAAAATTACTCCCTGCAATAGATGTTCTCATGGGTACCAGAGGTGCAATACGAACATGTGTTCCTGCAGACACTGGAAAATCTATTGCATTACGAGTCTCTTCAGGCTCTTCTATGATTAATGATGATCTTAGTCATGAAATCGTAGCTGTGGATATTGAAGATTCCATCCGTATGGGTGCCGACTGTATCGCTGTACAGACCTTTATTGGTGCCGATGGACAACTTTCAAGTATTGATAACCTATCAACATGTATCAATGCAGGCCTGCGCTACAGCATTCCAGTGCTCGGAGTGGTCGCAGTTGGAAAGGATATGGAACGTACTGATCGATTCTTTAAGCTTGCTACCCGCATTGTTGCTGAAATGGGAGCAAACTTAGTGAAGACATATTATTGCGATAATTTCGAAGAAGTTGTTGCTGCTTGTCCAGTTCCCATAGTTGTAGCCGGAGGTAAGAAACTTCCTGAACGTGATGCACTGGCACTTGCTTACAATTCTATTCAAGGTGGAGCCGCTGGTTTGGACATGGGACGGAATATCTTCCAGAGTGAACATTCTCTTGAAATGGCTCTTGCAATCCGAAAAATTGTTCATGAAAAATTTACGGATAAAGAAGCGTGGGAGTTCTTACAAGATCAAATTAATAGCTAACTACCCGTTGCATAGGCTTTGCGTGCACCTGTATGTGCTGCTGGATTAATCACCCACATGCGGGTGCGAGAAGCCTACACTCTTACCAGAGCTCGAAATCCCCTTGCACCATAATAGGAAGAGGCTCCATTGTGGTAGATAAACACCTTTTTATAACGACAATCTCCAAATAAAGCACCACCAAGTTCTCGAATTTCTCCGGGAGTTTCAATCCAGCCTGAGGTCGTAGTGTCGAATTCACCGAGTTCTTGGAGCTTTCGATATTCCACTTCACTTAACAGCTTTACCCCCATTTCTTCAGCCATCCCCACTGCACTTTTCTTCGGTTTATGATCTTTGCGTTCCTCTAACGCACGGTCATCATAACAGAGACTTCTTCGGCCAGAGGGACTTTGCTGTGAACAATCACATACCAGGTAACTTTCCGTCTCACCGTCATATCCAATCACATCCGGTTCACCACCGGTACGTTCCATTTCGTAAATCGTCCAGATTTTATGAGGATCTTTTTTTAGTCGATTGAGAAATTCCTCCCACACACAATCACTATGCCGTTCAGGGTGTTTGAAGAACCGACTTTTCAGTATCGATAATAAGCTCTCTTCCTGCTCTTTCGTTAAGTTTTTATTTGTTGTGTCATCCTTCATCATAGTAGGAACATACGTAATTGAAAATAATTTGGCAAGTTTATAATTTACTCGTAATTGTTGAAACTTTTAATCGGTTTAGACGTATAGTATAGAGACGGTATGTAAAATAGATTGAACGGAGGCTGAGACGCATCATAAACCCGATACTCCCAACGATACTTTCACGCGAAAAGACGAATATGATGCACAATTGGTGTATAGGACTTTACATGAAGACAAGGAAGCCTTTGGAACCTTAGTCAGATTATATACTCCCGTATTTTATACGCTCTTGCGAAAAATGATTCCCAATCAATCTATCGAGAACAGTGAAGATGATCTACAGGAAATCTTCCTTCGTATATACAGAGCACTTCCTTCCTTCCGAAGTGAAAATTCCTTTTTCTCTTGGTCTTACACAATTGCGGTTAATTGGATCCGTTCACAAAATCGAAAAACAAAAGTGCTGAAACAAACTACGATAATCCCGTACGATGAAGAGATTCGAGTACTCCAGGGCTCTCAATCCTTAAAGACCCCCGAGCAAACAGCAATTGCATCTGAAGCAGAACAACTACTTGTACAAGCATTACAGACTCTTAAAAACGAATATAGAGAGGTGTTCGTGCTCCGCATGATGCAGGGTTTGTCCGTATCCGAGACAGCAAGAATCCTTAAGATCCCCGAAGGTACCGTAAAGACATATTTGTATCGCAGTCGGAAGGAATTACAGAGATGGATGACAGAACATCAGTGGAACTTACAAAATGATTGACATATGTGAAACCATGAAAAGAAAAATGCGTACATGGTAGACAGGAGAATAGAGGAGACAATGTATGAAATGTAGTGATTGTAGAACATACATAGACAACCTGATGCAAGACTCGTTCGAGAATACCTCCTTGGGAAGCAACAACACCTGTATCAGCACTGAAGTTCTTGATCATATAAACGATTGTACGGCATGTTCCTTGTATTACGAAATGAGTCTGATGATAGGCGGCTCATCCTCTCATCTACCAATAAATCCATTGGTGCAAACTCCTGAGGGTCTTCAAGATAGAATGGCAGCAGCAGTACTCACAGAAATCAGAAATGAAGAATCCGAAAAGGATGAAATTAAATCATACCAAGGCGAAACGTCACAATCTCGTCTCTGGTGGAAAAAACAATTATCGAAGACACAGCACTGGTATAAATATCTGCTTGCATCTGCAGTTGTGTTACTTATGATCCTTCCTTTTGTTAGAGAACACGACCTTGGTTTTTCGCCACGTGTAAGGGCCCATGGCGAATTGGCAAAAGTGGTATTAGAAGTTGAAATTCCGGAAGCTGAGACCGTTGTAGTAGTAGGAGATTGGAACAATTGGAACCCACAGACACATCATCTTGCTCGAGCGGATCAGTCGGGAACATGGAAAATCGAAATGGAATTAGAACCTGGTAGAGAATACCGGTATCAATTCGTTATCGATGGGAATAGTTGGATTGCCGATCCCAATGCATATCTACAGGTTGATGATGGGTTTGGCGGAACTAATTCAGTATTGGAAATGTAGGAGAACATAATTATGAAACAGGTAGGAATGATTTTATTACTTATAATAGTGGTATTAGTGCCTATCATGGCAGAAACGGTAGAGGAGGATACAGAGCTTTTTCTGAATGAACTAGCACTACAACTTCAACATCGTGGATGGGAACAAGATGAAGTAGCACTCTTTCGTGAACAGGCACGATTGATGAACTTGGAAAACATGCGACATGTGGACCCTGCTCTGGTTGCGTATGCGTTGCATTATGGAGCATACGATGAGGCCGATCGTACCAGAGAGACGGCTACTGTAAGAGCTCAATTAGCACTGGCTGTCGCTGTTGAGTCAAGAGAACTCGAACGATTAGGGTATGGATCCCAGGCTATCGCCCTCGGTGCCTCCCGTGGTATACGAGAAATACTTGCACAGACGAGAAATCAAATGCAGCAGGTCTCTGGTTCATCTGACAATTTAGCGCTTGGCGAAATGATTCGAAATACGGTACGTGCACAAGTCGCTGAACAACAAAAAGCTGCAACTCGACTGAGTCAGGGAGTTGCTAACGGTTCTGGTAGACAATTCGGTCAAAACGGTGCAGCAAGTGGCATGCGACTTGGAAGCCCTGGCGGGTTTTC
>Ga0334901_1002309_pt1 | contig 16684 bp, 15 predicted proteins | sample GraSluR3_MG_3_FD_207216 | JGI IMG/M metagenome (GOLD analysis project Ga0334901, IMG submission 207216) | Sludge microbial communities from methane-producing bioreactor in Wageningen University, Netherlands - Granular Sludge_15_08-R3 | ecosystem: Engineered > Bioreactor > Anaerobic >... | reverse complement strand
ATTGGTATAGGAGTTGAAAAACGATATGCATATGGTGATGCGAAACCAAAAAATCATCAATATGAAGCTGAGGTTGTACTTGAAGAACCTTCATTGGTAGAAGTATTTATAAATGAAAAAAGTGTATACAGAAGAGAACTGCAAGCAGGAGTGTATAAATTACGTGATTTTGCCTTCGCTCAGGGAGCGAATATGGCTAGAATCGTTGTTGAATCAATAGCCGACCCGACTAAGCGCTACGAGCAGGAATTTGTAGTCGGGTTTGATTCTCGGCTACTAGCAAAAGGTGATACCCTATACTCCGCCAGTATCTCCTTTCCGAATTATGATATAAATAATACAGTTGCTCGAATTAATCAGCAGTTTGGCTTTACGGATGAGATCACCTCGCAATATTCTCTGGCGTTTAGTACTTCTGCCATTACCTTAGGTCTCTCAAATATCATAGCAACACCATTCGGATCGTTTGATTTCCTTGTTTCTGCCAGCTACAACACACCGCTCTCCTTAGGACTCAGTGGAATGCTCAGTTATCGTATTTCAGGTAAAGAAGATTCCTCATTCGGTGCTCTTAGTATTTCTGGTGGGTTCAGTACGAACAGATACACATCCAGTTTATCGGTTCCCTCCGGGGTAAGTCCCAGCTCTGGTCATAATTTTGATGGCAGTATTTCCTATTCGGGAAGAATTGGGGATCGGCTGAGTTATAGTCTTGGAGGGAGTCTTAACTGGACAACCAGCGATACTCTGCCTTCCTGGCGAATCTCTTTGAGTACAGGAATCCCGCTTATTCCTCGAATGTCAGTAAATGGCTCGATTAATGTAAATGCATCACCGATTGCCCCTACACCAGAATTACGAGGACAGGTTGGCCTCAATTATGCTTTCAGCCCAGATCTATCTGTATCAGCTTCTTCAAATATCGAAGAGTCCAGTTATGTAAGTGCATCATGGCGTCCCTTTGGATCAACTACTAATAGTATGCAATTCTCTTTTAGCGGTATCTCATTTACCGATCCTCTGAATCACCAGGGAAGTGTTTCATATAGTCGAAGCGGTACGCGATATGGTCTTTCGTTACGCCAGCAGTACAGTGACAATTTCTCTCGATTTGTTACCAGTCTGTCGTTTAACACAGCTTTTGCCTATGCTGGAGGTCTTTTGGGTATGACGCGCAGCGTTCCAGATAATTTTCTGTTGGTAAAAGCCGGAGGAGCAATGAAGGGGAGTGATATCGCAGTGACTCGGACTATGACCAGTGAGCCGACCGCACTTCCTTCGCTATTTGGTGTAGGTGCGTATACCGGAATTACCACACATCAGCAAAACAACGTAGTTGTATATGGAGTGGGAGAATCACTCATGGGTAGTAGTGAATCATTCATCTATGATTTTCTTCCTCGACCAAGACAGGGGTATGCTGTTCGTATAAGCGGAGAATTAACCTATTCTCTAGTCGGAACACTACTACGCACACCTAATTCTGCTTATTCACGTTATACCACCGATTTAGCTCGAGTAGAGAGAGATGAAGAGGGGAATGAAACACTAGTGTTGGATGAAACTCTCTACCTGTTCACTGACGAAAACGGATTTTTCTATAGCAGCGGACTGACCGTTGGGGAGTATCAATTCAGCTTGTTCCTCCCTGAAAGTACTGAGGAGGATCCTCCGATTGATATTCGGTTTACCATTAAGCAGGAGGAAGAGATTGAGACTCCCCAGGTTTTAGTCCTCCAGACGTTTGTTGCTAGTGAGGTGTCAGCTGCAATCGATTATGAATTGTATGAATCGTTGATGGGCAATGAAATTGAAGAGAGTATTTTTGATGCTGAAGGTTTCTATAGATTGGATATCATGGAACGGATGGATGAAACAGAGTTCTGGGATAGTTATTATCCGAGCCGACAAGTGCTCGATTCTATCACCGTTTCTCCTGAAGCATATACAACAGATTCCATTGTAGAGTTTATTGATCCCTCATCCAGTCGAGATTCGGCTCTGAGCCGAATGAGACGAGAACGTGAATTGCAATTATTCAATCTAGCTCGACTCCGTGCAGTGGTCTTGCCGTATCTTGATGCAATAACGCCAAAACCCGACTGGAATATCGATACCCTCCTCAAATAATGAGATAGAGCATAATTGAATGGTCTTGCCGTAATGCCTCATTAGAAAATCTAGCCAAAGGGGACCGGAACCTCATAACTAAAAATCTAGCCGAAGACATCTTTAAAACCGTTATCGGGGAACTTGATGGATCTTACGATAATGGGTCTTCAGAAGTAGCGCAACATTCTGGTCGAGTTGACGTTTGAGAGCGACTGGATCGGTCAGTTCCTTTCGCCGTTGCAACTCGAGCTTCACGGTATCAGAAATATCGTGGGAATCCAAGAGTCGTTGGTAGGGAGTGACAGGTTTCTCATACTGCTTGCGATAGCGACCATTTTCCAGGCGAGTCTTGCCACAGATTTTAATGGTGGGAAACCAATAGTTACGCAACGGGCACAGGTGGCGGTAGATCGCCTCCAGCAGGAGATACTCCTCGTCCGTGTCGTAGCGAAAGTACCCAACGGTCTTACGTACTACATCCCCGTTCTTCTGTTCGACAAAGCAATTGTCGTTCTTACGGTACGGACGTCCGCGGGTGAATTCGATGTTGTTTTGCTTACACCACCCGTACAACTGCTGATTGATGAATTCTCCTCCGTTATCGGAGTCGATGCCAAGCAGTGCGAACGGCAGGGTTTCCCTAATCTCGATGGTTTCCATCTTGACCCAACGATTTGCCTTGTTTCGTAGTGCCCTCACTTCGGTCCAACCCGAATAGACATCAGTATAGGTCAAGCTCTGGCAGAACTCTCCAGCGGACGACGAACCGCAATGGCTCACCGTATCGGTCTCGCAGTATCCTGGCTTGCGTTCATCCCATGAGTAGAACGTGCGTATGGGTATTTGGTTCTTCAACATCTCTCCGGCTTTGGTAAGCGAGCGTCCGCTCAGTTCCAGCTTTTTTCTCTCGGCCTTGAGATGACGGTCTATGGTTGCCGCGCTGATGCATAGCAATCGGTCTCTCACGGTATCGGTGATGCCAAATTCAGGATCTTTTGCCAAGCTGTCGATCATGCAACCGATCATCGGACTGAGTAATTTGCCGCAGGGGTAACCCAGGAATTCCCAGATGGTTCGTAATGACCAGATAGTCGCTTCATCGTAGGTGCTAGGCCTTCCCCCAGCGTGCTTTTTGGCACACTTCTGCCTTCTGCCGGCAACCAACCGAATCTCTTCTTCCTCAAATGACAAGTAATGAGACCTTCCCCAATTTGAAAGAAGATGTGCAGCATAGTCACGATTGTATCCGGTCGAGGCGACAAACTCCTCTAGGATTCGCCCTTTCTCCTTCTTGCTCGCACTTCGGTAGCGCTTGGCTATCGTATTACTAAGCTTTTTCCGTGTATGCATATCCAGCTCCATACTTCCCTCCATTTCCTCTTGGAGAGTAGATCAATTTGGGCTAGATTTTTAGTTATGAGGCATAGATGTTTTTCGGCTAGATTAATTATGAGGCAATGCGCTTGCTTGATATGAATCTCGGAAAGGGTTAGTATGAACATATGCGCAGCGAACTTATCAATGAGATATTCTCTGTTGAGGCTGAAGCGGAGAAAATTGTAACTGAAGCACAGCAAAAAGGACGCACTTTGGTGGCCGAAGCCCAAAAACGGGGAGAATTACGGTTGCAAAAGGCTATTGATCAGGCACGTTCAGAGAAAGATTCCAAGATTGCTCAAGGGCAACAAGAATCGGAGAATAGAATTCAATGTGTCCTTCAATCATTGAATCAAAAGACAGAGGAAGAGCATGATGTACAAGCCTGTGCTGAGCGTTTGGCTGACCAGATGGTTCATGTACTATGTACTTCATCACTCGGGGAAGTGTAGATGTGAGCTTTCGTGCTTTGGGTAGGTATGCCTTTATTCAAGCTAAATTACGTACTCGAATTGCCGCAATGCTGAGTCAACAGCAAGTAGATCAGCTTGTTCGGTGTCAGACGCTCGAAGAACTTTTTCATGCATTACGTGAGACTTCTTATGCTCCATTATTGGATTTGTATCATGAAAGTGGGGATGTCCAACGTCTCGAGTCATGGTTATTCGCTCGAAATATCACGCTCCATCAAGAAGTTGCCAGGTTAATGAAAGGTGTTCATGCAAATGCAGTGTCCGCAATGACGCGTAAGCTTGAAGTCGAGAATCTAAAAGGAGTAATTCGTCTCTGGTTCAGTAATTCTGTTAAGCATCAAAATATTGACTATCGTTTTGGGTATCTCTATCAGAATACAATAGTATCTTCAATTGACTGGATGAGTTTAGTCAATGCAGAAAAGTTTGAGGATATGTATCGAACGCTGCGGGGGACTCCTTACGAAGATGCAGTTTCGCAATGGACTATGAAGAGTATTGTTCAAGAGGGATTGTTTGGTCTAGAGACCGCTTTAGACCGAACGTGGCTGCATGAACTACGAGAAACAATAGCCCATTTGCCTTCCGAAGATCGAGTTCTGGCAGATTCAGTTCTTAATAGAGACGCTGATCTTAAAAATTGCATTAATTTAGTTCGTTTTGGATGGATGTATAGACTTCCAGAAACACAGTTACGCAAACTCATGCTGGAAGGTGGCACGCTTCTAGATACGAAGGAATTTACCACCTACCTCAAGACACCAGCAGAAAAGCGGTCACCAGAGCAGCTTGTAGTGAAAAGATTTCCGGTTCTTGCGAAGCAATTGAAAGAATCTGGAAAAACGACAGTTGAAGAACAAGTCAGAATTGTTGAACATTATTTATTTACTGTACGAAGACAGTCATTTGATGCAATTTTGCGAGGTAATCCATTTACATTTGGAATCATACTTGCCTATTTTTTCCTCGAAGAGCGTCAGGATATTATGATACGATCATTAATTAATGGAATCTATTATGGGTGGGATTCTGATACTATCCGGGAGTTTGTTGTATGAATGTGTTTACCGTACCAATGAAATTGCTTACAGCTGTAGTTCTCGATGAATCCACTGAGCAAGTTAAACGGACGTTGTTAAAAATGGGAGTCTTAGATTTTATTCAAGTGTCTAAACTGGCTCCTAATCAAGCAGCAAAATTAACCAATACTGTTGAACCAGAAGATTACGAAGCCTATACGAACCTGAAGGCACGGGTCGAGACATTACTAGTCCAAGCCTCCTTAGCTACTCCTTCAACAGAGAATTTGAATCCTGATTCGCTTAAGCCGATTGATATGAATCATGCAAGGCAACTCGTAGAACGGGTTACACGTGATTTAAGTGGAATTCGTGAGAAACAGAAACAGTTGAGTCAATTAAGAATTCGTATAGAAGAATTATTTCGCTACGTATCGGAGCGAAAGTTGCAATATATTGACGTGAGAATTGGAACAGTTAAACAGGGTTCAACAGAAACAATTCGTTCCAGACTTGTAAATCAGTCTTCGGTTGTGCTTCAAGTTGATTCCTGGGAAGATCTAATTCTACTCACCCTGAAGCGTGACCGACAACAGATAACACCGCTCATGGACAATTTGCAGTGGGTGGAAAATCCAAATGGAAATCTGCAGAAAGAGGCTCTTATCCAGCTTGAGCAGCATTTGCACAATAGACTTCACGAGTTGGAAGAAGAAAATAACCAGATAAAATCACAGATTACTGAACGTATTGAAAAGGACCAAGAGCTACTGGAAAAACTCTGGTGTGACCTTAGGCTCTATGAACTTATGGGTGAAATTTCAGAACATTTTAGTCATACAAGAAACACCACACTATTCTCGGGTTGGGTACCGGAATCGGACGCTGAAGGATTAGAACGAGCTATACGTGCTGCTGCACAGAATGCTTGCGTTGTTGAGTGGACTTCTGCTCGAGAGATGCCTCGAAATGAGATTCCCGTAGCAGTTGTAGATGTACCATTACTGCGTCCTTTTCAGCGATTAGTTGATAATTATAGTATCCCTGAATATGGAACAATTAATCCAACACCATTCGTAGCACTTTCTTATTTATGTATGTTTGGTCTTATGTTCGCCGATGCTGGTCAAGGTTTGATTATTATGCTGTTGGGGTTGCTTGGGATTCGGTATTATCGGAAACATCCTCAAGCTAAAAAGGGAATGCTGAGTCCGGAGCTTACACAACTTATGGTGTATCTCGGCACAGCTTCGATCGTTTCGGGTATTATTTTTGGTTCTTACTTTGGGTATGCTCTGTTCCCTCCAATTTGGTTCGATTATCACGCAGCGGTTGTTGGTCATGGGGGTACCGGTCGTGATGTATATGCGATACTTGGGATTACTATCTGGTTTGGAATAATTGTTATTGGAATGGGGCTCGTGCTTAACTGGATTAATCTGATTCGGAAGGGTGATTGGTTTCATCTGTTTATGGATAAAAATGGAATTCTCGGTGGATGGTTGTTCGGGTGTGGCGTATGGGCTGCTTTTGCTTTTGTAGCAAGCGGATACAAAACGTTTCCGAGCGGTATTTTCCTTCCCATTGCCTTTGTAGTTCCATTAGCACTGCTTTTTGCAAAAGTTCCGTTACATCGGTATGGAATGAAGATTGCAGGTGAGTCAGTTGAAGATAAAAGTATTGGGGCTCTTATTATGGAAGCAATTCTTGAGTGGATTGTGGATGTGTTGGAAATATTTTCCGGGTTCCTTGCAAATACACTTTCATTTATGCGGGTAGCAGGTTTAGGTATTGCTCATGTGAGCCTTATGAGCGCTTTTGCTCAGATGGCAGATCTTGCTGGCGGCGGTATCCCTGGAATTGTCGTTTTACTTATTGGTAATGCGATGGTGATAGCTCTCGAAGGTCTATCTGCAGGCATTCAGGCTTTACGTCTCAATTACTACGAGTTCTTTACAAAATATTTTACTGGACGAGGTTTATCGTATAATCCTGTCTCCTTACAGAGGAAGTCAGGAAAGCATATAATGAGGCATTCTTAGCTAGGAGGATTTATTGTGACCATGCAAATGTTTAAAAAACGGCTGTTTCTCTCTTTAGGGCTTACAGTAATGGTACTGGTATTATCGGCGTTTCTGTTTACACCACCGTTGTTTGCTGCTGAGAGTGCAGCACCTGTGATAACAGAAACTAATAACAACCTTATGTGGGTAGTAATTTCTGCAGCGATTGCTTTTAGTTTCGGTGCAATTGCCGCGGGATTTGCCATTTCACACGTCGGTGCAGCGGCAATGGGTGCCATGAGTGAAAAACCAGAAATTGGTTCTCAGGCTCTTATCTTTATTGCATTGGCGGAGGGATTGGTTGTCTTTGGGTTCATTACTGCACTTATGATATTAGGAAAAGTGTAGGGTATATTCGTGCAATATTTTGTTATTGGTGATGAAGATACAGTTCTTGGATTTTCACTTGTAGGAACACGTGGTATGGTAGCCTCTCATGCAGATGAGGCTATGGCTGCACTACATACTGCACTTGAAAATAGAGACTACGGTATTATCATCATTACACAGGACGTTGCGGATACCATTCGATCGGAAGTTGATCGATACATGTTTTCCGAAAGTTTTCCATTAATCGTAGAGATTCCGAATTCAGCCACGGGCGGACAATCTCGCGATTTACGGGTGTTAGTGAATGAAGCAATAGGGGTTTCTTTATGAACGAAGTGCATACTGACCAACTTTTTGAAGGAATTTTACAAAGTGCTCATACACAGGCAGAAGCAATCATTGCCCGTGCAGAGCAGGATGTACTTGCAGTAGACTCTTCATATGATAAGAAGATTCATTCAGCAGTAGATCAGGAAAAACGTTTAACAGAGAAACGGTTGGAGCAGATTCAAAGACTGGAGGAATCTACTGTTCGCAATCTTGAACGTAAGCACGAGGTCTCAACTTCTGAACGATTACGGACGTTAATTATGAGTGCAGTAGTCAAAAAAATGGCTGCACTGGTTGGCTCTTCTTCATATAGAACGGTTCTTATCGGGTGGATTGCAGAGGCGGCAATCGGCTTGGATAAGCTCGAGGCAATGGTATCGTGTTCATTTAAGGAATCAGTCGATGATTCCATGCTACGAGAAGCAGAGAGGCTGATTACGCAGTCAACAGGGAAACAAGTTCAGTTACATCTTAACACAGCAACGCTTACTGGACAGGGGATAGAAGTTACTTCTCTAGATGGTAAAATTGCCTATAACAACCAAGTGAGTACCCGGCTGATTCGACATGAACGAAAACTCAAAGAATTAATGGAAGGACAGCCATGCCGGAAAGAATAGTAGGTCAAGTAAAGCGGGTGAACGGCCCGGTAATTACAATAAAGGGAATTACCGATGTCATGATGATGGAGCTTGTTCATGTGGGTGAGCAGAGACTTGTGGGAGAGGTTGTCAAACTTGAGGGTGACCGGGCTATTGTTCAGGTATACGAAGATGCTACAGGCATTTCGCCACAAGATAATGTATATGGAACGGGTATGTCGCTCTCTGTAGAATTAGGGCCTGGCCTCATTGGAACCATTTACGATGGTATACAACGTCCTCTTGAGCGATTGAAACAGCTGAGTGGAGATTGTATAGAGCGAGGTATCGAAAGTCCGTCACTCGATCGAAAAAAGAAATGGGAATTGACTCTTTCCATTACCGTTGGAGATACAGTGAAATCTGGTCAAACACTGGGCATCGTACAAGAAACTGAGAGAGTGGAACATCACATCCTTTTGCCACCGGAACTCCCCGGCATTTCTCCTTATACTGTTGTAAAGACCGTTAAATCGGGTTCCTACACAGTCGATGAAGTTATTTGTGAGGTTGAGAGCAGTGATTCCATGCGTAGCTCAATACGTATGTTTCATAATTGGCCGATTCGAATTCCTCGTCCCGTAGCTGATAGGAAACCCTTGTCTATTCCACTTATCACTGGTCAACGAGTCGTTGATATGTTGTTTCCACTTGCTAAAGGAGGGACTGTCGCGATTCCAGGTGGGTTCGGCACAGGAAAAACTATGACACAGCATGCGATTGCCCGCTGGTGCGATGCAGATATTATTGTATATATCGGGTGTGGAGAGCGTGGTAATGAGATGACTGATGTACTCAGAGAATTTCCTCACCTCATTGATCCGCGTACTGGCCGATCGCTTATGGAGCGTACCATTCTCTTGGCAAATACCTCAAATATGCCTGTATCTGCTCGTGAAGCAAGTATTTACACTGGAATCACTCTTGCAGAGTACTATCGTGATCAAGGCTATCATGTGGCAATTATGGCAGATTCTACAAGCCGCTGGGCGGAAGCATTGAGAGAACTTTCCGGACGTATGGAAGAGATGCCTGCAGAGGAGGGATTTCCTGCATATTTGCCCACTCGGATTGCTGAATTTTATGAAAGAGCTGGATTTATGCGAACTTTGGATGAAAGTGAAGGCTCTGTTTCAATTATCGGTGCAGTCTCTCCCCCTGGTGGAGATTTTTCTGAACCTGTCACACAGCATACAAAAAGATTTGTTCGTTGTTTCTGGGGGTTAGATAGAGCACTTGCCAGTGCACGGCATTACCCTGCTATCAGCTGGCTCGATTCCTATTCTGAGTATGTAGATGAAGTAGCACCGTGGTGGGAATCCCAAGGGGATGGATCCTGGAAAGAAAGCAGAGCAGAAATAATGGAATTATTACAACGTGAAGTAAGGCTCCAACAAATTGTAAAACTAGTTGGGCCGGACGCTCTCCCCGATAGTCAGAATTTTATTCTTGAGGTATGTTCTCTTTTCAAAACGGCATTTCTTCAACAGAATGCATTCGATGAAATTGATCGTTATTCCACTGTAGATAAACAGATACGTATGTTGCAGTTAATTCTTTCCTATTGGCACCTAGGTTCTGAAGCAATTTCCAAAGGGGTGACCATGGTGAAGCTGCGTAGAATGAAAGTCATCCAGGAAATAGCACGCATGCGTTTTTCGGTATCAAATGATGCTAGTGAAGATTTGGACAGAATCGCACTTCGTTTGGAACGCTCTATGAGTCAACTTGGAGGAATTTATGACGAGCGATAATGTCTTGGTAGGTTTAGATAGAACGCTGCTCAGTGGTAGAGAATATGTTGGAGCATCGCGTATAGATGGTCCTTTGGTGTATATGCGAAATACTCATCCCGTTGGGTTTGGAGAATTAGTAGAGTGTAGAGATCCGCAAGGAAAGCGTAGAACAGGGCAAGTGTTAGATACGAGCGATGAAGCTGTAGTTGTTCAGCTATTTGAAGGAACTGGCGGTCTCACATTACCGGGAACAAGAATGCGTTTTATGGGTGAACCTCTTACCCTGCCGGTTTCTGAACACATGCTCGGTAGAGTGCTTAATGGACTGGGAAAACCACGAGATGGAGGTTCTCTCTCTCTTGGAGAAGACGAGCTTGACGTGAATGGACTACCTATTAATCCAACAGCCCGTGAGTACCCAAGAGATTTCATCCAGACAGGGATTTCCGTGATTGATGGTCTAACTACACTAATCCAAGGACAGAAACTTCCCATTTTCAGTGGAAATGGTCTTCCCCATAATCAACTTGCAGCACAGATTGCACGACAGGCTAAAGTGCTTTCAGAAGAACAGGAATTTGCCATAGTGTTTGCTGCAATGGGGGTAAAATATGATGTGGCTCGCTATTTTATTGATAGCTTTGAGCAGTCAGGGGTTCTCGAAAATGTTGCTCTGTTTCTATCTCTTGCTGACGACCCATCAATTGAACGTACAATTACACCCCGAACAGCTTTGACTTTGGCTGAACACCTTGCATTTACTAAAGGTAAGCACGTTTTAGTTATTATGACAGATATGACTAATTATTGTGAATCATTGCGAGAAATCTCAACCCTTCGTGGAGAGATTCCAAGCAGAAAAGGATATCCAGGGTATCTCTACTCAAATCTGGCAGAATTGTATGAACGTTCTGGCAAAATTCAGGGAAAAGAGGGTTCAATTACTCAATTACCTATACTTACCATGCCGAACGATGATATTGGTCATCCTATTCCCGATTTAACGGGATATATCACTGAGGGGCAAATAGTTTTTGATCGGGAAATGCATGGAAGGGGAATCTATCCTCCAGTAAATGGTCTGCCTAGTCTGAGTAGATTAATGAAAGATGGTATAGGTGAGGGTATGACACGAAAAGATCATCCACATCTGGCAAACCAGTTATTTGCTTCATATAGTCATGTAAAAGATGTTCGAAATCTTGCATCAGTGATCGGTGAAGAAGAATTGACTGCTATTGATCATCAGTATCTTGAATTTGGGAAAGTGTTTGAAAAATCATTTGTGAGTCAGAGTGTTACAGAAAATCGTACAATCGAACAGACGCTCGACCTCGGGTGGAAAGCACTTTCTGAATTGCCTTCAGAGGAACTGCAGCGAATTACAGATGAAGAACTTTCAGAGTTCTATGGGAGATGAGTTATGGCACGTAATGTCGCGCCTACTCGAAGTAATCTATTAAAACTCACTGATGAACTTAAGTTCGCTTCACTTGGGCATGAGTTACTTGACCAGAAACGATCAATTCTTGTTGTCGAGTTACTTACTCTTGTTGACCAAGCTGTCGAGTATCAGGCAAGGGTGGATAAAATGCTTGCAACCGCAACGGAATCCATGCAACATACTGTTATGGAGATGGGTAGGCTGCGTGTTGCGAATCTATTCGGTGCTGTTACTATCACCTCATCGATTGAATTAACCGATCGAAAAGTTATGGGAGTGCGTCTACCCAGGGTAGAAACTTCATTTGTTGAAAAAGGACCATATTTCAGTCCTGAAGGAACAACATTGGCTGTGGAAGATACTCTAGCTGCCTATCGGGATGCGTTAAAACTTATGGGTAGGCTCGCAGAATTGAAAGTTTCAATCATGAGACTTGCCCGAGAGGTTAAGAAGACAATCCGAAAGGTGAATGCATTGGAAAAAATTGTAATCCCAGAATTGAAAGAGACATTATCTTATACGAGAGGTCGAATTGAAGAGGCTGAACGGGAGAGTTTTATGTTGATGAAACAGGTGAAGGAGCGAATGGAAAGACAACGTGAACAAGCGGCGGGAGGTATATAATGAAGGAACCATATACCAATATTCTTGTCTATCTTGATGGCTCAGAAGATTCTGTTACCGCTGCAATGGCGGCCATCGTTCTTGCGAAACGTCTCGGAGCTACTCTTACGGCGGTATATGTAGTGAATACACGAGCTTTGCAAGACCTTGTTAAAGCCAGAATATTTCTCGATATTGAAGAACAGGAATATCGTAGAGATATTGAGGGTGATGCACAGCGGTATCTAAACCATGTTGAACGTCTTGGAATTCAGAAAGGGGTAAAGGTAATTCCGGTTAAAACCTCGGGAACTGTACATACTGAGGTCCGTAATTATCTTCAAGATCATCATATGGATTTACTCGTTCTCGGTGGTATTTCAGAGATTCATAGTCGAAGAGACGAATTGTTAAGTGAAACTGATAGAATGATGCGGACTGCACCATGTCCGGTGCTTGTTGTTCGTGATAGTGATATGGTATGGGATATGTTTGAATCCTTACCGGATGCCAGCTAGGAGGCTCTCAATGACACTAACGGATGTATTAAAGAAAGACCTCATAAAGATACCAGTTGTTGCACAAACAAAAATTGCAGTTATTGAAGAATTAGTAGATGTCCTTGTTGCATCGAAAAATCAAATAAATCGGGAGGAACTTTTATCAGCAATTCTCTCTCGGGAAGCATTAGGCAGTACCGGTCTGGCAGATGGAATCGCTATTCCACATGCAAAAACTACTACAGTTGATTCTATCGCGGTAGTAGTAGGAATAACTGAGAAGCCAATTGATTTTGATGCACAGGATGGGAAAGGTTCTCAATTTTTCTTTTTAGTGGTGGCCCCCGAAAAAGAAGCCAGTGCCCACATAGAGGTTCTTGCTTCGATTGCACGTGCGACTTCTTCCGGTGCATTTCGAAGACTCCTTGCAGCTTCGCGTACCGCTGAAGAGGTTATGGAGTTGTTTCTAGAATAGCGAAACTTCTAGATCCAATATTTTCATTATCATGACTTCTTAATATTAAGATATTTGAAAGTAGATTTGACAAAGCATGGATTATCACTAACGTTGAATCTGCATCACAAGTATTCAAAACTATTTTCATATTACAGAGAATAAATATTCTAGTGAGTCTCAATCTATCAACTATATGTAATAATACTACATAAAGTTGTTATATATTAGAGTAATTGTCGAATAAATATTAAATATATTTACAATATAAATTAAAACGTGTAGTATTACAACATATCGATAAATATTTGTTTTCTTGAGCAACTTTGAGACTACAGTTTTAAGCAGGCAGGTAATGAGATATTCGCTAGGGGAGGGCTTATGACTCAGTTTTCTAATTCGAAGGAATGTAATGATATAAAAATTCTTGCCATTGATATCGGAACTTCCTCTGTAAGAGCAATAGTATTTGATAGTAAGGGTTCAATCTACGTAAGAAAACAAGCATATTACAAGACGATCATCCCACACCCTGGTATGGAAGAACAAGATCCACTACTAATCAGAAAAGAGACATATCGCATTATTGCTGAAGCATTACAGGATGAATCAGTTGACTCTAACTCTGTTAAAGGGATTTCATTTTCTTCACAAATGTATGGGATTTTTCCTGTTGATTATGATGGGAATCCACTCTACAACAATATTATATGGTCTGATAGTAGAGCTTTAAAATATGCTAATGATGTAAAAAAAACTGACACAGGAAGGTTGTTCTATAATAAAACTGGTTGCCGACCTAATTCTATGTTTCCGATTTACAAGATTAAATGGCTAAAAGAGAACTATCCGAACCTAGAGCCGAAGACCTATAAATACATTTCAATAAAGGAATTTATTTTATATCCGTTATTAGAAAATTGGGTAGTAGACTTCTCAATGGCGTCTGCAACTGGATTGCTAGATATTAATAAAAAGGACTGGAGTGAGGAGGCTCTTAATTATGCTGGGATATCAGTTAATCAATTATCCCGACTAACTGAAGGGACTACTTCTCATGCCTTAGTTTCTCGCTCTTTTCTTGAATTATGGGGTCTGCAAAAAGACACGTTAATTTTTTGTGGAGGTGGTGATGGTCCTCTTGCAAATATTGGCTCCGGCGCTTCATCTCCTGGTTCGGTAAATATTGATTTAGGAACGTCTGGTGCAGCGAGAGCAGTTGTTGATAGGCCAACAATTGATTCAAAAGAAAGTTTATGGTGCTTTTGCCTAACAGAAAATCTTTGGGTCTCTGGTGGAATATTGACAAACGTTGGAAACGCATATAATTGGCTTAATACAAATATCGCAAATTTATTAAACGCTAAAGACGAAATTACAGCGATGCAACAGATTGATTCACTTGCCAGTAAAGTTGAAGTTGGTTCGAATGGACTCTTCTTTCTACCATATTTAAGAAAAGCTCGGTCACCTCATTGGAATGATAACCTTGTTGGTACTTTATACGGTTTAGAAGCAGAACATACTGTTGGACATATAGCAAAGGCGCTTTATGAGGCGATTTTATATGATATTGCAACAATTATCGAAATAATAGGCAAAAAAGTACCCATCGAGAAGGATGTAGTGCTTACCGGAGGACTTTCAAAGAATAAAGGATTGGCACAAATGCTTGCACATGTTTTACAAAAAAATGTGTTAATCCCAGCAAATAGTGAAGGATCAATTTCAGGAGCTGCAATATTTGGGTTTTATGGATTGGGTATTCTCAAGGATTTTAAGTTCAAGAAAACAGCTGAATCACAATATACAATATATTCACCTGATTCTGATTGTTCAGACGCTTATAAAGATTTACGATATAAATATTCACAATTAGTTACCTATCTCAGTAGTTTTGAGTTTATTCAGAGATAGAATTTAGTATTTTGTGTAAGATTACCATAATGATTGAATGTTCATTTGTTAAATGTTTTTGGACTAGATATATTAAGGTGGAGATATTAGTGTTGGATAATTGGAGAATATAGTATGAGTCAATTGAAATTTATTGAAGAGAATTTAAAAAAATTAAGAAAATCAGAAATTAAAGTCGCTAATACTATATTGAATTCACCTAATAAAGTAATTCATTTTTCCGTAAGTGAATTAGCAGATATGTCTAATGTGAGTGAACCTACAGTAATACGTTTTTGTAGAGCCTTGGGATTTAAGGGGTTTCAGGATTTTAAGATATATTTGGCACAGGCGCTAATTCCAACGTTTAGAAACATACATGAATCAGTAGATGGAGATGAACAAATTCCCGAATTAATCAAAAAAGTATTTGATGCAAACATTCTTGCAATTTTAAATACTCTCAGTACATTAAATTATTCTGATATTAGTGATATAGTAAGCCTGTTGTCAAAATCAAAAAAAATAATTTTCTATGGGCTTGGAGGCTCAGCTATCGTAGCGATGGATGCCTATCATAAATTTTTTCGTATTGGAATTCCATGTGAATGGTTTAATGATTCACACATGGCAACTATGGCTGCAGCTATGATGAAACCTAATCAGGTTTTAGTTGTGATTTCACATTCCGGTTCTAGCAGGGATATTGTAGAAGCTTTAGAAATCGCTGAAAAAACAGGGGCGGAAACAGTGGCAATTGTAAGTCAGCAAAAGTCACCAGTTTCTAAGGTTGCAAAACACATATTATGTGTTCATTCGAATGAAACAAACTTTAAATTTGAACCTATGTCATCAAGAATAGCACAACTTTGCGTGGTAGATGTATTATCAGTAGGTGTTTCAATTATTAAAAGTGAAGAGGTAATGGAGAATTTAAATAAAGCAAGAAAATCGCTAGTTGATAAAAGATTCTAACTGAAATATTTATATCCGTGTAGTTTATTATATGAGCCTACTTAATTCCTAATAATTAATACCTTTTTAAATTCCTAAATGTAGTAGTATTACAGAATATTTAACAATTAATAAGAAAATCCACTTATTTATTATAATTTCTTGACAATATGTGTATTGTTATGTAGTATATTTACGTAGTAAAATTACAAGAAAAGGAGAAAAGGAATGAAAAAGTGTTTTGTCTTTCTAATGGTTTTCTTTATTTCGGTAAGCTTTGTTGTTGCCCAGGGCTCAAACGAAGGAAAAGAAGAGAATTATGTAATTAAAGTAGCCTATGGAACAGCCGGAGGGCCGATTCATGAGGCAGCTCTAGAGTTTGAAAGATTAGTTGAAGAAGCTGATTCAAGAATTGATGTCCAAACATTTCCTGGTGGACAGTTGGGATCGGAAGGGGAAATTGTTGGTCAATTACAAGCAGGTATAACTGATATGTTACCTACGACAACTGGACCGCTTGGACAGCACAATCCAATATACTATGTATTGGAATCTCCTTATGTATTTCTAAATGAAGCTCAAGCTGATAAGGTTCTTGATGGAGATATTGGGAAAGTATTCTTGGTGTTTTTGATAGCATAAAAACCCAAGAAAAAATCAAAAAAAATCCAATTTGTAATCATTGGAAATACAAGAAAAAATCAACAGGGACTTGAGCTCATCCCTGCTGAGGACCTACCTTTGTGGAAACC
>Ga0334901_1002307_pt1 | contig 16697 bp, 12 predicted proteins | sample GraSluR3_MG_3_FD_207216 | JGI IMG/M metagenome (GOLD analysis project Ga0334901, IMG submission 207216) | Sludge microbial communities from methane-producing bioreactor in Wageningen University, Netherlands - Granular Sludge_15_08-R3 | ecosystem: Engineered > Bioreactor > Anaerobic >... | reverse complement strand
TTAATGTCGTTTAATTAGTAAAAGATATTAATCTTAATTGGTCGACGTAGTCAGGTCCGTCAATTGCCGGACGCTGACAAGTCCTCGGCACCCAACCTGTCAACGTCTTTAGACTTGACAGCGTTAACTACGACATTGAAAACAGATTAGAGAAATTGTGTCTGCCGGTTTGTATTTCATGGCTATTTCAGCTTTTTACTGAACCATTTGCCGTCCAGGAATAATTTCAAGCAAAAGGAAAATTCAAAATTTTTTCAGAATTGCGATTTTAATTTGCCGGAAAAATAAACTGAGAAAAATGAAACAATTGTTCCTTTTGATTTTTGCCGGCATTTTTGCAATGCACTTCTCAGCCAGAGGCGAAGGCGTTATTTCCGGCCGCGTAATTGACAATTCAACCAAAGAACCGCTACCTTTTGCTACTGTTACAGTGAATCTGGACGAAAAAATGGTTTCGGGTACGGTTACCGATGAAAACGGGCGTTTTACCATTGAAGGGATTGATGAAGGAGAATACATGGTGAACTGCACGTTTGTGGGTTATCAACCCACCGAAGTTCCTTTGCTGGTTGGAAAACTGAACAACATTTTTGATTTGGGAAGAATTGGTTTGGAACCCGCTACTGAAAATATTGACGAAGTAATTGTTTCGGCCAAACGCGAGATTATTTCTTCCGGGCTCGATAAAAAGAGTTTTGCGGTTGGCAACAACATCTCGCAGTCTGGCGGTTCGGCGCTCGACGCCATGCGCAACCTGCCCGGTGTGTCCATCGACCAGGAAGGCAAAGTGTTGTTGCGTGGAAGCGATAAGGTTTCGGTTTTAATCGACGGAAAACAGTCGAGCCTTACCGGTTTTGGCAACCAGAAAGGACTCGACAACATTCCGGCATCGAACATCGAAAGTATCGAAATTATCAATAATCCCTCGGCAAAATACGATGCCAAAGGGATGGCCGGGATTATCAACATCATATATAAAAAGGAAAAGCAAACCGGTTTTAACGGCGAATTTGGATTTAATTTCGGGCTGGGCGAGCTGACTACCCGAAAGGAAAACCTGCCAAACATTATGGATAAGTATTCGTTTACACCAAAGTACAACCCTTCGGTGAGCCTGAATTACCGCACTCAAAAGGTGAACCTGTTTTTGCAAAGTGACGGCATCGTGCGCAAAAAGGTAAATTCAAATGAGTTTATAACCCGTAATTACACCGACGGAAATCCGGATGTTGTTTCACAATTCCTCGAAAACCGGTCGCAGCAGGAATACAATATTAAAGCCGGTTTCGACTGGTTTTTGGATGACAATAACACGCTCACGCTTTTTGGTTTGTTCGAAGATGAATACCACATCGACCGCGGACATGTTCCGTACGATTATCTTTCGAACGGGCAACGCAAACGGTTTTGGACCTGGGCCGAAGATGAAAACACCCGGTTCATGAACTATTCGGCTATTTACAAGCACAATTTTGCAGAGCCGGGCCACGAAATTGAAGCCGGATTTCTTTACACCAAAGGAGGCGAAGATGAACTTTTCCCTTTTACCGATTCAAGCGCAGTGCGCAATTCGGTAGATGAAACGCACCTGATTGTTGATGAAATTGTTTCCGACCTGAGCATCGATTATGTGAAGCCGCTTCGTTCGGGGAGGGTTGAACTTGGAACAAAAGCGCAATGGCGGAAAATCCCCATCTCCTACAAAATAAATCCGGGACAGAATTCCGTTCTCGACCCTAATCTTGGCGACTGGTCGGAATACAATGAAAATATTCTGGCGTTTTACGGGAACTATATTTTTGAGTCGAAAGTTGTGGATGTTGAGGCCGGACTTCGTTTTGAGCAAACAACCGTAAAATATGACATCGACCCTGCCAACATTTACTACACCAAAAACGAAGCGTACGACTATTTTTCGTTTTTCCCCAATGTGCGTTTAACCTGGAAATTAAACGACCGAAACAAACTTTCGGCATTTGTAAATCGCCGTGTTGACCGCCCCGGTGAGTTTGAGCTTCGACCATTCCCGAAATACGACGACCCCGAAATCCTGAAAACCGGGAATCCGTATTTGCGCCCGCAATTTACGACTACGTTCGAGCTGGCATACAAAACCAGGTGGGAAGATGGTTCAGCTTACCTTTCAGGTTTTTACCGAAAGACTACCGATATTTTTTCACGGGTTTTCACCACGGATACCACGGCGGCAACAACGGTTATCAATACCATTCCGCAAAATCTCGGAGAAGGGAAAAACCTTGGTTTTGAGCTCGCGTTCGACCAGAAAATTACCGGATTTTGGGACTTGAATGGAAGTTTCCTCTGGTATGCCAATCAAATTAATGCGTTTTCGGGAACAAGCATTTATCCTTATCCGCAGCCATTTGCATTTGAAGAAAGCAAAAGCAATACCTGGAATTTTAAACTGAACAACAACCTGAAACTTCCGGGAAATGCCGAAATGCAGGTAACGGCTGTTTATTATGCGCCGGATATCATTCCGCAGGGCACGATTGACAGTCGGTTTTCGCTGGATTTCGGACTCAAGAAAAGCATTCTGGAAGGAAAAGCCGATATCGTATTTTCGGCCACCGATTTGCTGAATACCTTTGCTTTAAAGCAAACCATTAACGGCGACGGGTTCAAGCTCCGTTCAGAAAATTACTATGAGACGCAGGTGGTTACAGTGGGGATTAAATACAAGTTTTAGACGTTTTCTTTTACTGAAAGCAGGCATAAAATTGATTTAGATTGAAAGTGAAACCCCGGTAATCTTAGAAAATTAAACCTGGGAAGGGATTTAAAAAGCATAAGTAGAATTGTCAGCGGTCAGTTAAGTTGATTAGAACTGAAAGTTTACGGCAGCGGACTTCCCACCGGAATGTCGCACCGGTGCCAGGGTTGCCCGTGGGCCGGATTGAGCCGCGGTTTTGTTCCTGTATTGTTGTTTGTCTGTGTAGTGCTTCGTGTTTGACCGGAATTCAAACGATTGGCATTTTCGAGGGTTGGCGCCGTGGGATTGTTGGCCAGGCTGGGTGCGTTGTTTGCATTTTGCGGCGCTGAAGTTGAAGCTGCGTTGCTTATGGTTTGTTGTGCCGTATTTGCCGGAGGTGAGTTCAGCGGTGCGCCGACCGGAATATCGCAGCGGTGATAAGGTTCTCCGTGCGGAGGATTTAACATGACTTCACCGCTTTTTTCTGTTGAAGATTGTTGTTCTTGTTCTGTTGTTTCATCTGTTGCAGGTTGTTCGGGCTCAGGGTTTACCACCGGAGCCTGTTCCTGGTTTTGCGGAAGAACCGGAGCCTGCTGGTTTGTTTCCGACTTTTGACCGGACTGGTTACAGGACAACAGAATGGTAAAAGAAAATGCCGTTATAAGAAGTAGAACTGATTTCGATTGCGAATAAAATTTCAATTGTCTCATAATAATTTGTTTAAAAAAGCCTTTATGACTTAGTTTTAACGCTCCTTATCAAAACATTTTTTACTCAACTTGGTTCAAAAAAAAATACCTTTTCATGTTCTGATTTAAATAGCGGTGCGAGGAGAAGTTTTTTTTTGCAAAACTGCTTTTTTATTTCTGAAGAATACTGGAAAAAAGGTTTTTGGCCAGATTCCAGTTTTCCTGGTTAATGCAGTATTTAATTTTTGGCGCTTCAATTTCACCCTGAATGAGTCCGGCATTTTTTAATTCTTTCAGGTGTTGCGAAAGGGTGGATTTGGCAATGGGAAGGTCCTCGGAAAGATCGCCGCTGTAACAACACGATTGTGTCGAAAGCAGTTCCATAATATAAACCCGTACCGGGTGCCCGAGTGCTTTGGCAAACCGGGCCATTTGTTTTTGTTGTGGTGAAATTACTTCCATTTTTATATTCCTGATATCGATTGCAAAGATAGCATATTTTATTGTTGTTTTATTTCAGGTTTATTCCCACTTTTGCACGTTCGGAATTGAAATATTGAAATGGAGAAATTTATTGAGCTGTTAAAAAAGTTGATTTCGACGCCCTCATTTAGCAAGGAAGAAGAGAAAGCCGCCGAAATAATGCGGGAGTTTTTACACCGTGAAAATATTCCGTTTAAAGTAAAAAAGAACAATACCTGGGCATATAACAAACATTTTAAAAAAGGTAAACCGGTTATTTTGCTGAATTCACATATCGATACGGTTCGCCCGGCCAAAGGCTATGTACTTGACCCGTTTTCGCCCGTTGAAGACGGCGACAAACTGTACGGATTGGGCAGTAACGATGCCGGAGGTGCGCTGGTTGCGCTGCTGGCTGTTTTTCTTCATTTTTACCACAGGGAAGACCTGCCATACAACCTGATTTTCGCCGCCACTGCCGAAGAAGAAATTTCAGGCAGGCAGGGCCTCGAAATTGTTCTGCCCGAAATAACCCCGGTAGCTTTTGCCATTGTGGGCGAGCCTACCCGAATGGAACTTGCTGTTGCCGAAAAAGGATTGCTGGTACTGGATTGTTATGCGCACGGTAAGTCGGGTCACGCCGCTCGCTGTGAAGGTGAAAATGCGCTTTACAAAGCGCTGGACGACATTCAGGTGCTCCGGAGTTATAAATTTGAAAACGTTTCTGAAATGCTGGGCGAAGTGAAAATAACGGTTACCCAGATCGAAGCAGGCACGCAGCACAATGTGATTCCCGATATTTGCCATTTTGTAGTGGATGTGCGCACCAACGAACATTACCCCAACAAAGAAGCGGCAAAAACCATAGCGGAACTCATCCAGTCTGAAGTAAAACCGCGATCATTCCGGCTGAATTCTTCGGGAGTCAGCATTGATCACCCGTTTGCACGGAAAGCTGCCGAAATGGGAATAAAAGTTTACGGTTCGCCAACTACATCCGACCAGGCCATTATTTCTTTTCCGTCGGTAAAAATGGGCCCGGGCGATTCGGCACGTTCCCATTCTGCAGATGAGTACATCTTCAAAAGTGAAATTATTGCAGGTGTTCAGCGGTTTATCGATTTGCTGGAAGGACTTCGGATTTGAAACAGGCTGTTGCTGTTTTCAGTCTCAGTTTTTAGTATTTCAAACAGTTTCACAATTTCACAGTTTTATCCATGCAACCAAATAATCCGTTACACGGCAAAACCCTTGAAGCCATTGTTGTTTATCTGGTAAGCTATTATGGTTGGGAAGAACTGGGAGAATGTATCCGGATAAATTGTTTTCGCAAAGATCCCAGTATAAAATCGAGCCTGAAGTTTTTACGGCGTACTCCCTGGGCAAGGAAAAAAGTGGAGGATTTGTATTTGTCCACAATTAAAAATTCTTAAATAGTAAACTTCCTTTGGTTTCTTGTTAATCTGTTGGCATACAATTTGATAAGCTATTTTTTGTAAAAAATAAAAAACAAACGCAACGCATTGAAGTGAAAATTTGTCTGAATAATGATGAAGTTTTTGGCATTTAAAATTTCAGGGAGGATTCAGTCATGAGAAAAACAGGTACCCGATTACAGCTGCATTTGTTGGTTTTATTGTTGTTCATTCCTGCATTCGGTTATTCGCAGTATTTTGGCAGGAACAAACCAGGGTATAAAACGTTTAAGTACGACGCATTGCATACCCCCAATTTTGAGATTTACCACTATTTGAAAAATGATACATTTATCACTCGATTTGCCGAGTGGGCCGAGGAGTGGTACGCCATGCACCAGAATGTTTTTAAAGACACCATCAGGAACAGAAATCCTTTAATTTTATATACGAATCACTCCGATTTTCAGCAAACAACAGCCATTAGCGGAATGATTGGTACTACCACAGGTGGCGTAACAGAAGCGTTGAAAAACCGGGTGGTGATGCCGGTCGCTCCTACGTTAGCCCAAACCGACCATGTTCTGGGGCACGAACTGGTTCATGCCTTTCAGTTTAACCGTTTGCTTCATTCTGATTCTATCAGCGGTTCGTCGCTAAATAATATTCCACTGTGGATGATTGAAGGAATGGCCGAATATTTTTCTATTGGCAGCGTGGACCCCAATACGGCCATGTGGATGCGCGATGCGCTGGTGAACGATGATTTTCCAACGCTGAAACAACTATCTACCGAAGCAAAATATTTTCCGTACCGCTACGGTCACGCGTTTTGGGCCATGATTGGCAAAACCTGGGGCGATTCGCTTATTATGCCCATTTTTACGCAAACTGCCCGTTACGGGCTTGACAAAGCGCTGGATTCTCTGCTGGGGTTCAAATCGGAAACGCTTTCGGGGCTGTGGAAAAACGCCGTGGAAACCTACTACAACAAATTTATTGACGATTCGGCCACTTACATTGCCGGAAGAAAAATTATTTCTGAAAAGAATTCCGGACGAATGAACCTGTCGCCCTCGCTGAGCCCGGACGGAAAGTTCCTGGCGTTTTTCTCGGAAAAGGATATTTTTACCCTCGATTTGTACCTGGCCGATGCAGAAACCGGAAAAGTCATTAAAAAACTTTCGAGCATTACCCGAAACCACGAAATTGACGATTTTAGTTTTAACGAATCGGCCGGCACCTGGTCGCCCGACAGCAAAAAATTTGCTTTCGTAATCTTCCGGAAGGGAAAGAACAAGCTGGCTATCGTGGACGTAAAACGGGCAAAAATTACCGACGAAATCGAGTTTGACAATATTCCATCCTTTTCCAACCCGGAATGGTCGCCCGACGGCAGGTACATTGTTTTTTCAGGTTTGGTGGAAGGTGTTGGCGATTTGTTCAGGTACGATTTCAGAACCGGAAATATTAAAAAACTCACCGATGGTTTTTCTTCCAAAATTCATCCTTCATGGTCGCCCGATGGCAATCTGATTGTTTACGTTGACGAAGTGGTTAATACCGGCAGAAAAGCCAAAAAGTTCAGTACCGACTTAAAGATTATCGATATCCGCACAAATGAAATTAAAAATTTGAATGTATTTCCGGGAGCCGACAACCTGAATCCCCGGTTTTCACACGATGGAAAAAACATCTATTTTCTGTCCAATTCCGATGGTTTCAGAAATTTGTTTGCCTACGAAATGGAATCTGAAAAAGTGTTGAGACTCACCCGTTTTAAAACCGGAATCAGCGGGTTAACTCCTTTTTCACCGGCCATGAGCGCCGCTCTCGATAAAGATTTGGTCGCTTATACTTACTACAATAAAAACAGTTACGAAATATATACAGCTACTTCGCCCGATTTCAGGTATGAAGAAGTGGAGAAATCGAAGGTTGATTTTGAGCCGGGTACCTTGCCGCCACTGAACCATAACTACAGCAATATTGTGGATGCAGCCCTTTATAAAAGATGGTCGAAAGATTTGACTTTACATCCTGATTCGGTTCAGGAAGTACCTTACCGGCCGCAGTTTAAACTCGATTATATTTCGAATACCGCAGGAATTGGAATTTCTACTGGAGGGCGTTATAACAACAACAACATGGCGGGCAGTGTAAGTATGATTTTCAGCGATATGGTGGGTAACAACCAGTTGTATTCTGTTTTGGCGCTGAATGGCGAAATTTACGATTTTGGCGGGCAGGTGGCTTATGTGAATCAATCCCGGAAGTTCAACTGGGGATTAACTGCTTCGCATATCCCGTACCGTGCCGGCGATATGTTTTTCAGGCGCGATACCCTCAGATTTCGTTCAAAAGAAGACGATGAAGTTTACGAAGTTCCGGTTACCGATTTGGTGCTGGATTACATCCGGATGTTCGAAGACAATATTTCGTTTTTCACCTACCATGCCCTTTCGCAAACGCGACGGATTGAAGCCGGCCTTTCCACTGCCTGGTATTATTACCGCATCGACCGGTATCACAATTACTACGACGATTTTGGGTTTCCTGTGGCCTACAGCAAAGAAAAAATGCCGGCGCCCGACGGAAACAACTATCAGAAAATCGATTTGGCCTATGTTACCGACAACTCCTACTTTGGCATGACAGCACCCATGCGGGGCCAGCGCGCCCGTTACCAGGTTGAAAAGTACTTTGGAGCAGTTAATTTTTTTACGGGCCTGCTCGATTACCGTCAGTATTTTTTTATTAATCCGGCTACTTTTGCTTTTCGGTTTTACCATTACGGAAGGTATGGAAGCGGCTCTGAAACTGACCTTGTTTCGCCCATTTACCTTGGATATCCCTGGTTAATCAGAGGTTATGAGAATTTATCGTTTTATGGAAACTGGGGCGACAATACCGTTGGATTTACCTCGCTTAACTATTCACATTTAAGTGGCAGCCGGATAGCGGTGGCCAATGCAGAGTTTCGCCTGCCTCTGACCGGCCCCAAACGATTGGCTCTAATCGGTTCGAAGTATTTTTTAACCGATTTAAATTTGTTTTTCGACGGCGGTTTGGCCTGGAGTAAAGGCGATAAACCAAAAATCACCTGGGCCGAAGCTGCATTTAATCAGCGGGTCCCGGTATTCAGCGCAGGTGCATCTCTCCGGGTCAATGTTCTGGGCTACATGATTTTGGAACCCTATTTTGCCATTCCGTTCCAAAACGGAGGATGGCAGAACAGGAATTTCGGGTTGAACTTTGTTCCGGGTTGGTAGAATACTACAAAGCGAGATTTACAATGGTAATACCGGCGCCCCCAAAATCGACATGCTCGTCTTTAAAACTGCGTACCATGGGTTCTGAGCGCAGGAAATTACGAATGGTTTCCTTTAGAATACCGTGCCCTTTGCCGTGAAGAATTCGCAGTTCCGCCACTTCAAACATAATGGCTTCGTCGATGAACTCCTGAATTTTCGGAAGAGCTTCTTCGGCACGTTGTCCGCGTACATCTATTTCAGGTTTGAAAGTGAGCCTGCGTTCGGAAAAGTTACTCAGTAAACGGGTGCCGGCACCTGACCTGGTGTTTTTTTCTTCTTTTTTAGCTTCGTTGTTGCTCAGTCGCTCCACCTGCTTGCGGGGAAGGGTAGTAATAAGTTGTCCGAATGCCACCACTGCATTTTTTTCATTCAGTTCAATAAGGTCGCCAATGGTTTGCTGCCCTGTGATACGCACTTTGTCGCCTGGTTTCAGTTCAACGCGTTTCTCCGGTTTCTTTTTACTGATTTCCTTTTTCGATTCTGCCGGTCGTTTTTGGTTGCGTTTCTCTTCGCGTTGCCTTAGTTTTTTTATTTTGGCGGAAATGCGTTCGTCGTTGTCCGAAGCGTTTTCCTCTACCTCAATTTTCAGCCTTTCCAGTTTTTTACGCGCCAGTTTGGTTTTTTCTTTTTCCGCCTGCGCCTGTTTTATTTCCAGAATGGTATTTTCGATACGTTTATTAACCCCGGCCAGCAATGTTTCAGCATCTTCGCGGGCTTTTTTCAGAATTTCCTTGCGTTGCTTCTGTGTTTCCAGAAGTTCGGTTTCGTAATTGGAAGCCATGTTGTCGAGAATCTTTTCCACCTTCCTGATTTTGTCGCGTTTAATTTCCCAGTACCGTTTGTCGCGGTTGATTTTGCGCAGGTTCCGGTCGAAATCGATGTGTTTTTTTCCCACTTTTTCGGTGGCTTTCTCCAGGATTTCTTCCGGGAGGCCTATTTTACGGGCAATCTCAAAAGCAAAGGAACTGCCGGGTTTACCAATTTCGAGCTGAAAAAGCGGGTTCATATTTTGAGAATCGTACAGCATAGCGCAGTTTACAATACCTTCGGCCGACGAAGCAAAATGTTTCAGGTTGGTGTAATGGGTGGTAAGTACACCGAATGCCCGCAACCGGTTCAGTTCGTCGAGAATGGCTTCGGCAATGGCACCGCCAAGCATGGGCTCGGTGCCGGTGCCGAACTCGTCGATGAGTACCAGCGTGTTTTCATTGCTGTATTTTACGAAATGTTTCATGTTCATCAGGTGCGAACTGTAGGTGCTCAGGTCGTTTTCCAGCGATTGTTCGTCGCCAATATCGATAAAAAGCTGCCGGAAAATCCCGGTTTTACTGGATTCATTTACCGGAATAAGCAGTCCGCACTGCAGCATGTATTGCAGCAGGCCAACCGTTTTCAGGCAAACTGATTTGCCGCCGGCATTGGGTCCGGAAATCAGCAGGATGTGGTTTTTTTCGTCGAGGTGAATGTTTAACGGAACGATTTTGCGGTTTTCTCTTTTCAGCGCTTGCTGCAAAAGCGGATGAACGGCCTGGTGCCACTGAATCAGCGGGTTTTTCTCCATTTCAGGTCTGATGGCGTTAAATTCTACTGCCAGCAGTGCTTTCGACCGGATAAAATCGATTTCACCCAAAAAATCGTACGCGTACAATAAATCATGTAAATAAGGCCTGATATCGTTGGAGAATTCGGTGAGGATGCGCACAATTTCGCGGCGTTCGGCATATTCCAGCTCGCGGATTTCGTTGTTCATCTCCACAATCTCGTTGGGCTCCACATACGAGGTTTTTCCTGTAGCCGACTCGTCGTAAACAATGCCTTTTATTTTGCGTTTGTTGGAAGCCGAGACGGGAATAACAGCCCGTCCGTCGCGGATGGAAACCGAAGCATCCTCGTCAACCAATCCGTCTTTTTGCGCCTGTTTTAAAATAGCATGAAGTCGTTTCGACATATTTGAATTCAGCGACAAAATACTTTTTCGGATTTGTGCCAGTTCGGGCGATGCATTGTCGCGTATTTTTCCGAATTTGTTCAAAATGGCATCGATGCGTTCGTAAATGTACGGAAACACCTGTACCTTTTCGGTTTTCTTTTTCAGTAACGGAAAAACATGTTCTTCCTGTTTTTTGAAAAACTGCACGATGGCCCGCACCGCTTCCAGCGATCGTTTCAGGTCGAACAACTCTTCGGCTTCAAGAAAACGGCCTTCAATTTTAATTTTTTGCAAGGCATTGCGTAAATCATAAAAATGGCCGGACGGGAAATTTTCCACCTCGCGGATAATACGGCAAAATTCATTCACTTCGCCCAATTGCTGCGAAACGGTTTCAAAATTATCCTGAAAATGCATGGCATCTACCCACTCTTTGCCCATAGTACTCAGGCATTTGTTGTGCAGCATTGCCCTGATGCGGTCGAATCCTACTTTTTCTTCAAAATGTTGCGGATAAATGTTTTGCATTTTTTTTGTTTTATTTGCCGCTGCAAAAGTAGGGAAAGAAGTTTAAAGTTACGGGTTTAAATTTCAAGGTTTTTCCATAGGAATGCCCGGGGCAAAAGTTTCCGTTCGGATTTGGGTTCAAGGTGTGCAGGCCTAAATGTGATTGGTATATGCAGCGCCTGGTGGAGTTGACCGTTTCTTTTTGTTAATGGCAACTACATCCCGACTCACAACCTGCTTTATTCCGCTTTTTCTTTTTCAGGAAAAATTTCTTCGCCAGAAAAAACAATGCTGCTATTACGATAATATAGACCAGTATGTTTTGTATTTCCCACATGTTTTTTGTTCCAATTTTTATTTTAACAACTGATATGCGATCAGTGAAACAACGTAAGCAAATCCTGTCATAAAAAAGAGTTGAATCATCGGCCATTTCCAACTGTTGGTTTCCCGTTTTACTATAGCCAATGTGCTCATGCACTGCATGGCAAAGGCATAGAAAAGCAACAGTGAAATTCCGCTTGCAAAGTTGAACGCTTTTTTGCCTGTAGTGACATTTATTTCGCCGGCCAACCGGTTTTTTATGGTCTCTTCATCGTCGGTGCCTACACTGTAAATAGTAGCAATTGAGCCCACAAAAACTTCGCGTGCAGCAAATGAAGTCAGCAGGGCAATTCCTATTTTCCAATCGTAGCCCAATGGTTGAATAGCAGGCTCGATAGCATGTCCCAACGTGCCAATGTACGAGTGGCGAAGTTTGTAAGATGCGATTTCAGTTTTTAGCTCTTCGCCCTCGATTTGGCTGTTTTCATGTTGAGCACGCACAATTTCCTCAGCATTTTTAAACTGTTCCGACGACCCGTGTGAAGCCAGAAACCAAAGCACAATAGAAATGGCCAGAATGATTTTCCCGGCATTTACCACAAAATCTTTGGTTTTGTCGTAAACTATCAGGCCAATATTTTTGGCCATGGGGAGTTTGTACCCGGGCATTTCGGCTATAAAAAACGAACGGCTTTTAATTTTCAGGATTTTATTGAGAATGTAAGCTGAAAAAACCGCCACAGCAAAACCAAGAAAATACAGTGCCATGAGTGTTAGTCCCTGCACATTCATTCCCAGAAAAGTTTTATCGGGTATCACCAGGGCGATGATAATCAGATAGACCGGCAAACGGGCCGAGCAGGTAATAAATGGCGTGACCAGTATGGTTATCAGGCGTTCTTTCCAGTTTTCGATGGTACGCGTAGCCATCACCGCCGGAATGGCACAGGCAGTACCTGAAATAAGCGGAACGACACTTTTCCCGTTCAGCCCGAACCGGCGCATGAGGCGGTCCATAATAAAAACAACCCGGCTCATGTAACCGCTTTCTTCCAAAATGGAGATGAACAGGAAAAGAAAGGCGATTTGCGGAATAAAAATCACAATTCCGCCAATTCCGGGAATGATACCTTCGGAAACCAAATCGGTTAAAGCGCCTTGCGGCAAATTGTTGCTTACCCACTGCGCCATCGACGCAAACAGGCCGTCGATAAAATCCATTGGGTAACTGCTCCAGTTGTAAATGGACTGAAACACCAGCAGCATAATGAGGAAAAATGAAACGTATCCGAAAACGCGGTGCGTTAAAATGCGGTCGAGCCGGCTGCGAAAATCTTTGGCGGCCTTTATGTCCTGTTTGTAGCTTTCTTTCAGTATTTTATTGATGAAAAGATACCGTTGAATGGTTTCTTTTTGCTGCAGTCTTTTCAGTTCCGGTTTACTTTTCCGAATGGATTCATCGACGTTTTCCGGTTCTTTAATTTTCGACGCCTTAAAACTGAAATCCTGTGTGACAGTGAGCCAGCGTTTGTAAACACTTTCCCCGGGAAAAGCATTTTTCAGTGTGTCAAAATATTCGGGATCAATGGCTGAAATATCTACAACAGGATCGGTTGGCAGGTTCCGGTAATTGCTTATCAGCTTTTTCAGGTAATCGATTCCTGTTCCTTTACGGGCGCTTATTAAAGCCACTTTTGTGTGTAACTCTTTTTCCAGCAAGCTCACATCGAGAGAAATACCTTTTCGTTCCATTATATCGGCCATGTTGACGGCCAAAATTACAGGAATGTTCAGGTCTTTTATTTGTGTAAAAAGAAGCAGGTTGCGCTTTAAACTTTCGATGTCGGCCACCACAACAGCCACATCAGGAAAATTATCTGCTTTTTCATTCAGCAGTTGTTCTACCACCAGTTGCTCGTCGAGCGATGTGGCGTTCAGACTATAAGTTCCCGGTAAATCAGTAACATGCGCTTTTTCTTTTTCTGAAAGTTTACAAACGCCTTCCTTTTTTTCAACAGTAATGCCCGGGTAGTTTCCCACCTTTTGGTTTAAGCCTGTAAGCTGATTGAAAACAGAGGTTTTGCCCGTATTGGGATTTCCGATGAGTGCAACATGAAGCGATTTTGCCATACTTAACCTACTTTCGCAATTTCGATGAGGGCAGCTGTTTCCTTGCGTATGGCGAAAAAGCTGCCGTTAATATTCAGATACAACAGGTCTTTAAAAGGAGAAAGCTGAATGAGCTGAACTTCATTTCCCGGCAGGCATCCCAGTTCCTGAAGTTTTACCGGAATGAGGTCGGTGGAATAACTCCCGATAATTCCTTTTTCCCCTTTTTTTAAATGTATAATTGTTTCTTTCATAACTCAAAATAACATTAATCTGTGCAGAAGGTTTTCAGATGATTTTGTCTGAAAAAAATTTCAAAGAGCAAGAATAGACGTTATTTTGTTGCGAAACAATCCCAACTTATAGGGATTTTGCACTATTTTTCGCCGAAAGAAAATGTACTAATCAGACTGTTTCTTTCGTTTCCGGTCCGTTCGAAAATAAAAATGAGTTTCAGGCTCAGGGAAGAACTTTACGATTCGGTTTTCGTTGTGTAAGCGAATCGGAATGAATGAATGGGGAAAGTGCTTCCTTTTTTAAATGTACGCCATCGTAAAAATCGGAAGAAGTTAGTTTCAGGGCCGAAGGATTGGTGGCGCCAACGAGGCGGAAGGTATATTTTTCAGCAAGGTTTTGCAAATAGTTGTCAACGTTAAAAATACCGGCATGTTTTTCGGATTGATGCAATAACTGCCAGGTTAACGGATGATAGGGAGGAATAAACAGGGTAAGCTTACAGTCTTTTTTTTGCAGATAGCTGATAAGATTTTCAAACAAAAGGCATTGTAACGGGTCGGGTTGGGTAAACATTTCATCGCCGCTGGAATAAAAATACGCTTTTGCCTTTTCGTTAACTTCGTCCGGATCAGCTTCAGTTATTTGCAAAGGCAACAGTCGCGACCCATCGGGCAACAACATCGATTTTTCGGGATGAACAGTGTCCCGGATTTCAAATTTTTCCGGTTTCCCAAACTGTTTAAGCGAACGCAGAAAATACCTGACAGAAAAAAGTTCTTTGATCCACTCCTTTTGCAGTTCCCATTTTTTTGGAAAATTTCCGGGAGAAATTTTACCGGATTTTTGGAGGATGCGGAGAAAATTTTTGCGGTTATAAAGCCAGCGTTTCTCCCGGAAGGAATTACCGAAAAGCCACTGGTCGCAGCAAACGATTATTTCATCCGGAAACCCGTTTTGTTTCTTTTCTACTAAATCTGCAAATGCATACATATCCTGAAATGTACAATTGGAGACCGAAGCATTGAAAAAAGACTTTCCTGCAAACAAATCTTGTGTTACGCCCATCGTCCGGCTCGAACCTAATACAAGAACTTCCGGATGGTGTTCCAGTTGTTTTATCCATTCCCTTTTAAGCAGCCGTCCGTTCGCATTGATTGGGCCGCTGAGCAGTTTCCCGTTTGCCAACGCTGATGCCGCTTCAGGGATGTAGTCTTTTCGTAAGGTATAATCGGGATCGATGAGGTAATTTACACTGCCGGTAAGCAGTAAGGGTAGAATAAGTACCGATAGTATGCGCAAAAATAGTTTCATAGGTTAAAATTGAAAATAAATAAATACCCGATCGGTTTGAAATGAGAAAAGGATAGCAAAAATAATAAAGTAGTAAACAGCGTGTCTTACCGCTGGTTTTAGGAAAAGAATGTCAAGTCCGTGTTTTTTGTCTTTTTGTACCCATTCTGTGACAATCAGCATAACGGAAAAAAAGATGGCCGGCAAAATTTTGGTGATGCTCGTCAGTTGCAGCAGGGTTTGGCCTTTTGCCAGTCCGCACATACGCATTAGAATGTTACCTGCCTGAAAAATATTTTCGGCCCTGAAGAATACAAAAGCGATGGTAACCAGCATAAATGTACCCGCGATGGAAAACCACTGACGAGCCCGGATTTTATCGCTCTGTGTTTTTCCTGAAAATGGCCGGGTAAGGAGGTAAAACAGTCCGTGGATGGCTCCCCAGACGATAAAAGTCCAGTTGGCCCCGTGCCACAAACCGCTGATAATAAAAGTTACCATAACATTCAGCGAACGCCTGAAACTGGAACACCGGTTTCCGCCAAGCGGAATGTAAACGTAGTCGCGGAACCATGTGGAAAGGCTGATGTGCCATCGCGACCAGAATTCGCGGATGTTACGCGAAAAATAGGGATTGTTGAAATTCTGCATGAGGTCGAAACCCAGCAGGGCTGCCAATCCGATGGCAATGTTGGAATAGCCGGCAAAATCGCCAAATATCTGGATGGAAAAAAGAACCGCACCCAGCGCCAGTGTCGCGGCGGAGGCTGTTTCATCATGCAAAAAAATCGTATCGACGATCGGAGCCACAGAATCGGCTACGGCAATTTTGGCAAAAAAACCCCACAGCACCTGCCGGAACCCGTTTGCGGCCCGGTTGTAATCGAACGTTTTTAACGTATTAAACTGGGGCAGCAGATTTTTTGCCCGTTCGATGGGGCCGGCAACAAGCTGCGGAAAAAACCCTACGAATGTAAAAAATGCCAGCCGGTCGTCGGTGGGTTTTAGCCTGTCACGGTAAATGTCGATGGTATAGCTGAGGGTTTGAAAAGTGTAGAAACTAATCCCGACAGGCAAAATAACATTTAACGAAACCGGGTGAAGGGAATAACCCCATGAATTGAACAAAACAATCAATTCATCGGCGAAAAAACCGAAATATTTAAAAAAGAAGAGGACGCCCAGGTTTACGGTTAAACTGAGAATCAGAAAGTGGCGCTTCCGGTTTTTCGTTTGGGCCTGAAAAATCTTTTTCCCGCACCAAAAATCAACCACAGAGCTTAAAAGAATTAATCCCAGAAACCGGTAGTCCCACCAGCCGTAAAAAATGTAGCTGGTTGTCAGCAGGAATGCATTCCTCAGGTTAACCGATTTTCGGTTAAAAAACTGCCAATACAAAAGCAGGACGGCGGGGAAAAAAAGGACAAATTCGATTGAATTAAAAAGCATGGATCAGGGATTAAACATTTGAGTTGAAATTGACGCGAAATCTTTGAGCGATTTCCGAATCAGATGAACATGATGTTAAATTTAACAACAGCACAACGGAAACGGAGGCATGAATTTTTATAATTCCTGAGGTTTTATACAGCATAACCAAATAATATTTAACCCAGGATTTTCTGAAACAGGATTTCATCTTTCCAGCCCGACACGGTTTTCAGCCACTCTTTTTTTATGCCAACCCGAATGAATCCCGCTTTGTCG
>Ga0334901_1002300_pt1 | contig 16756 bp, 20 predicted proteins | sample GraSluR3_MG_3_FD_207216 | JGI IMG/M metagenome (GOLD analysis project Ga0334901, IMG submission 207216) | Sludge microbial communities from methane-producing bioreactor in Wageningen University, Netherlands - Granular Sludge_15_08-R3 | ecosystem: Engineered > Bioreactor > Anaerobic >... | reverse complement strand
AATAGCCTAATCCACCGTCATTGTAAAGATGGAATTAGGCTATTGTCGGTATGTAATTACTTCCAAGACTGACAAATATATTGGCGAATTTATTAAGATATGGCGTCATAGACAGTGATTGAAAACAGATGAAGTGATTGTGTATGGAAAGATACCTCGTAATAGCATCTCTATTCCTACCATTACGGGAAGCAATTATAGCCCTGATTTTATGTATATTGTGAAAAAAGAGTCTGGTGAAAAAGAATTAAACTTGATTGTAGAAACTAAGGATGTAGGGAACAGAACTGATTTACGGGGCATAGAACGAGCAAAGATAAACTGTGCAGAGGAATTTTTTAAGCATTTAAAGAATAATGGCTATAAAGTTTATTTTCGCAAACAATTAAATAACGAAAAAATGAAGAAAATCATTAATGAAGTCTTGCAACAGAATAAATAAATTTTATGTTTGCAAATTTTTTAAGTATTTACTCGACTTCAGCAGTTTAGTTTCTTGTTCAAATAATTATGCCCAGTCAATATTTTATGAATGGCATTTCGAAATTATAAATTAATCCTAATACTGTAGTCCAGAGTCAATGGATTATTTTTATGCTATGTGCAATAACCGCTGTTGGAAAACTTTCAGTGTCCATTGTTGCTAATCGATAGCATAATAGAGTTACTCTATAGAGTGCAAAACGGGTGCAAAAATCATACAAAACCAAGAAAATTAAAAAGGCTCAGAAGGATAATTAAAAATGAAAAGCCTGAATCAAAAGGGTTTGTAGAAACTGAAAATATATAGTACAGAGTAAGATTTCCCTTTTCCTAAACCGTGCGTCGCAGGTTCGATTCCTGCCAGGGCCATTATAGAAAATCGTGAGAACCCTTGATAATGAAGGGTTCTTTTTTTGTGCAATAAGAACGTATAGTGCATTCGGGCATGGGCATTTTAGATGTCAGGATTGGGGATTATTTTGGAACATTTCAGAAAAGGTAAGTTAGCTTTAGTGGAACTCAAAGAATTTATAGATAGAAATTAAAAAACTTAAAAATGTCAGTTGAAGGTTTATTCATCACAGCGAAAGGCATAGATAAAAGCTGGCAAGAATTCTCTGCCTAAACCGTGCACCGAAAAATAGTAAGGTTTTAAGAAAATAGTAATATTTAATTTTCTGTTATAATACAGAGCTTATCTGTGATATAGTATTGATGTTTGTTTTTATTTTATATTGGAGAGCTGGGTTTATTCATGACAGTTAGTTGGTTAGGAGCTATTATCGGATTAATTTTGGCTATTCTACTAATATTAAAGCATTTGAATCCGGTTTATGCTTTATTTACAGGGGCCATTATTGGTGCCCTGATTGGCGGTGCGAATTTTACAGAAACGGTTAATCTTGTTGTCAATGGTACGGCTAGTGTGACCGGTACGATTGTGCGTGTTCTCGCTGCCGGTGTTTTAGCCGGTGTGATGATGGATACAGGCGCTGCCGAACGGATCGCACGGACGATTGTTGATCGTTTTAGTGACCGTATGGCTTTATTTTCACTCGCTCTAGCGACAATGATTATTACGGCGGTCGGTGTGTTTATTCCTGTCGCAGTAATTATCGTTGCTCCGATTGCACTTGCGGTTGGCGAAAAATTAGGTTTTACCAGATTGAGTCTGCTTTTGGCGCTCAGCGGCGGGGGCAAGGCGGGCAATATTATTTCTCCTAATGCAAACACGATTATGGCCGCTAAAGGATTTCATGTTGATTTATCGCAAGTCATGCTTCATGGCTTGATTCCTGCCATTTTTGGCTTGATTGCAACCGTCATGATCGCCTCAATCATTAAGCATCGCGGTGTAAAAGCAGTTGCTCCTGCCCAGAAAAAATCAGATGATTCGAATGATCATCTGCCAAGTTTTGGACAAGCCATTGTAGCTCCGGCAGTGGCCATCATTGTTTTAATGCTGAATCCAATTGGTGATATTTTTCACATTGCTCTATTAAAGAGCTTTCAGATTGATGCAATGTATATTCTTCCGATTGCGGGTATTATCGGTTTAATTGCTATGAGAAAAACAGGCCGCATGATGACTTATATTTCTTCGGGTGTCGAGAAAATGACGGGTGTAGTCATGATCTTAATTGGTGCCGGAGCACTGGCCGGACTGATCGCCTCTTCGGATCTCAGCACGGTTATTGTGAATGGCGTGAACTATTTCGGAATTCCCGGCATTCTGCTTTCCCCCATTTCAGGGATTATGATGGGAGCCGCTGTTGCCTCGACATCTACAGGTGTCATTATTGCAACGCAATCGTTTGCACACTCAATTCTGAGTTTCGGTGTATCGCCAGTGGGAGCCGCTGTGATGATGCAGACCGGAGCTGTGACAATTGATCAGCTTCCTCAAGGTAATTATTTCCACGTAACACGTGCTTCGATGGGGATGAGCATTAAAGAAAGACTGACACTTGTTCCTTATGAAGCGCTCGTCGGGTTAACGATGGTTGTTGTATCAACGATTATATACGGTGTCATTCTGTAAAGAGGTGGAAACGATGAAATCAACATTTGTGCTAGCACCAGATTCATTCAAAGAAAGTATGACGGCAAAAGAAGTTTGCAAGGCTATGGAAAAAGGATTACGCAAGGTTTATCCGAATGCCCGCTATATACATGTTCCGATGGCTGATGGCGGAGAAGGAACAACACAATCGCTTGTTGATGCGACGGGTGGGCAAATCATTCATCAGGTAGTTACAGGTCCCTTGGGCAGGCCTGTAACGGCTTCGATCGGCATTTTAGGAGATCAGCCGGATACGGCAGTCATTGAAATGTCGAGCGCAAGCGGTATTCAACTTGTTCAGCAGGAAGAAAGGGATCCTGAAGTAACGACAACGTATGGAACAGGAGAACTGATTCTTGCATGCTTGGATAGAGGCATCCGTCATATTATTATCGGACTTGGCGGCAGCGCCACCAATGACGGCGGTGCGGGTATGGCTCAGGCACTTGGGGTGAAGTTGCTTGATGATAAAGGAAGAGAATTGCCTTATGGAGGAGGAGCACTGGCACGATTGGCTCGAATAGATCAATCAGGAGTTGACCCGCGCATAGAGCATTTGAAAATTGATATTGCATCCGATGTGAAGAATCCACTTTGCGGGCCGCAAGGTGCCTCCCATGTTTTCGGCAAACAAAAAGGCGGAACGCCGGATGTCTTAAAAAAGCTCGATGCCAACCTCGCTCATTATTCGACGATCATTAAGCGTGATGTGCATCGAGATATCGTTGATGTTCCAGGCAGCGGCGCAGCAGGTGGGCTAGGTGCGGGAATGCTGGCATTTACCAGTGCATCGATCGCTTCGGGTATTGAATTGGTTATAAAGTATACGCATCTGGAACACTATGTATCAGATGCTGATTATGTGTTTACTGGTGAGGGAAGTATTGATGATCAAACGCAATATGGCAAAACGCCGTTTGGTGTTGCACAGGTGGCAGTCAGACATGACAAACCGGTCATTGCACTTGCCGGTCATGTAGGTGAAAAAATTGACACACTGTACGAGAAAGGATTTACCGCGATTTTCGGCATTGTTTCCGGTAGCATGTGTTTAGAAGAAGCACTAAAATCTGGGTCTGAAGCGGTTACCAGAACCAGTGAAAACATTGGTCGTATTATTAAGACCGTGCGCAAATTTTAATTGAGTAAATTACAGATTTTCTATTAAAAAAGTGATCCGGTATAAACTGGATCACTTTTTTAATACGATTGGACAAGTGGGCAAAAAAACATACTGCTATTCATGTTAGATGGATACAGAAACTAACTCAGAATGATTATTTTTTTGCTGGAAGGTGTTTATTGAACCATAATAATTCATCATGTCTTTATTAAAACGTTGATATTCACTTGGTGTCAATGTAAGTATATATCCTGAAGTTTTCCCAGAGGAGCTGTATCTAGAGATGCTGCCTGGAGTACGACGGAATGCATTTTTCGTTCCGACAGTAACATTAAGCGGCGTAGATGTGAGATCTAATCGAATAACATAACTATTTTTCAAGTGCACCAAAACTGTTCGATTGCTTCGAAAGGAGTATGAATCAACCGCCTGCTCCGATTTAATACTCTGCTCTGCCTTATAGTCGATCACTTCTCCGTAAACAGCCAAAATCGCGATGACAAAAGCAGCTGCCACTAATAGTGCAATACCTATACGCTTGCTAAAAAATGTACTTTTCATGTTCGATGAATGCCTCACTCTGATGGATTTCAATGTCACAAACATTATCACAGCAATGACAAAAAATCTACACAAAATGTACACAATTTTATTGATGATACTTATAAGTTTTTTTCATGAGTTATTTGTGATGATAAAATTAACTATTATTTTAAAGCCTGAATGCTTCGAAGCACGCGCTCTGCTTGTACGATTTGATCTTTTAGATAGGACGGTGTTTGCGGATGAGCCAGTATTTCTTCAGTTGTCATCCAATAGAATTCGGCGACTTCATCGGCACTGACTGCGTGCGGGGTGCCGGATTTTGGGATGCACAAGAAGATTGTTTCAAGCGCGCATCGTCCATCGGGCAGAACAAAGGATGCACTTTTTACGTATGTGAGCTCGCTTACTTCAATCGCAATTTCTTCTTTAATTTCGCGGCGCAGCGCGTGCTCCAAAACATCATTCGACTGATCGCTCAGGTCAACTTTTCCACCGACGAGCGCAAGCAGTCCGGCAGCGTGTTCTTCCTTCTCGCTGCGCTTAATAATCAGCCAGCGCCCTCCTTGATAAATTGCAGCTTCGACAATGACGAGAAACATTGTAATCCCTCCGTTCGCAGCAGATTAAGTCTTTCTTTATTATAAAGCTGTCTGCGCTTTTCTTGAATGTCGATTGTAACTTTGATAAAGTCAAAAGTAATTTACTGGGTTGTTTCAACGAGGGGGCGTGAAAATGGCTGATCGTACATTTTTTGTTTCTTTATCGGCTCAAGAGGCAGCGAGGCTGGTTAAAAAAAGCAGGAGAATGCCGATCAAGTGTTTGAATCGCATTCAAACGAAAATGGCGTTGAGCAATGCATCCTTGTTTACCAAAAGTATTTCTTTCGCAATAGCAATTATGCTGCATTAACTGCGGTCATTGATAACCTTTTAGGGACGACAAAGGTAACGGCTGTTGTCACATGAGGATCAGGTTCGTTATTTACCTCCTGGGATTGGGGTGCAGCAGGCGATTGGCTGGAGGAATTCTCTGAAGGCTTCACGAAATACATTATTAAAGTATAATGGACGGTTGTCCATTAAATGAATCAACGTGTAACAATTCGAGATATTATTTCGTTTGTATAGATATAAGGGCAAAGGAGGAGGCAGACGATGAACAGCCAATTGGAAAATCAGGCTCGGGATGATGCATTTGCGCAGCGCATCCGCCCATATATGACGATGATGCACAGGCAATGCGTGAGACTGGCGGGAAATGTGTGGGACGGCGATGATCTTTTTCAGCGTTCGATGATGAAATGTTTCAAAGCATGGCAGGAACGAGCGACTCGTTCGATCACAAAGGCATATCTCTATCGCATCATTTCAAACACATGGATTGATGAGCATCGGAAAGTACGTGTGACGGAACATAGTCAAGAATCCTTTGATGATATCGCTGCGCGCAGTGAAGAAAAGAACACAAGTGAACATTTCGCTTCAGCGATGAAAATCGTGCTTGAGAAGTTAAATGCAAGGCAAAGACTGGTATACTTAATGCAGGCAGGTTTGGGACTGACTGCACCTGTGGTCGCCAAGCGATTGGGAGAAACCGAAGGCAATGTGCGTGTGATTTATCATCGAGCGAAAAGGCGCGTTGCATCTAATCAGCCTGGACCGGATGCGCATCCTGATGAACGGCGTTTGGTCCGCTATATCAATGCATTTCAAAGCGGCGATCCTGATCGGCTGCTTGCCCTCTATCATGAGGAAACACGCCTGCACCATGCGCGTAAATCCGGTTTCGGCGGCTCTGGCATTACCTGCCGACTGGCTGCTTAATAATAAAATAATTGAATCGAATTACAGGGAGGAATTACTGTGTCATCATTTTTTATTCCATATGTCATTGAACAATCAAGCCGTGGGGAGCGCTCCTATGACATTTACTCACGTTTGCTGAAGGATCGCGTTATTTTCCTTGGTTCGGAGATCAACGATGAGGTTGCAAACAGCATTGTTGCTCAGCTGCTTTTCTTAGCCTCGGAGGATTCGGAGAAGGATATCTCCATTTATGTCAACAGCCCAGGCGGCTCTGTGTCTGCCGGCTTTGCAATTCTGGATACGATGAATTTTATTAAGCCAGACATTCAGACGATTTGTGTCGGCATGGCTGCATCAATGGCTTCAATCATCCTGACATCGGGAACCAAAGGCAAACGTCTTTCGCTTCCAAACGGCGAAGTGATGATTCATCAGCCGCTTGGTGGTGCGCAAGGTCAGGCAAGTGATATCGAAATTAGCGCACGTCATATTTTGAAGACGAAAGAAAAGCTGAATAAGATTCTATCGGAGACATCGAACCGGAGCTATGAACAGATTTTGAAGGACACGGATCGTGACAATTTCTTAACTGCTGAACAAGCGAAGGAATATGGCTTTGTCGATAAAATCATCGAAAAATTATAAGTAAATGATTCAGCCTGGCACATTTTAGCGCCAGGCTTTTTATTTACCAGTATTTTCTGTTTTGTTCTTGTGCATTGTGCCGATCTCCAGTACCCTAAACATGGGGGAGGCGCGACAATGAAAAAGGTTCTTTTTACGATCTTAGGCTGTTTGATTATCTTTGCTGTAATTGGCGGAGCGGGTTACCTTTATTATCAGAAACAGCAGCATAACGAAGTACGTCAGCAGACAGCAGAGAAAATGATTGAAAAAATCAACCAAGCGGATCCTAGTGACAAGAAAAATCCCTTTGGCAAGGATAAAAAGATAAATGACTTAACCGATGATGACATGCAGCTGTTCATACATGAAATGGCACATCAGAAGGTCAAGGCAGATCAAAAATGGGGCTTTATTTTAATTTCGAAAAATCGTATTGATTGGCTGAACCGTGCACTGGATAAGAATAAATTTACCCATGAAAAGACGTACCGCACCATTTTGACCCGCTGGAAAAACGGCGATTTTTCCAAGGCAGTCCAAGATCATAATACAATTTGGAAGCTTCAAGGCGGGACGATTGGCAAGGCAACAGGATTATTATCTGCGTCAGAGGAAAAACAGTACATAGAGGAGCAGAGCAAAAAATAATCCTTTTTTAGTGAATAGAAAAAGTGATGCCGCACATAATAAAACCACCTTTTGAAAAGGAGGTTTTGACCTTGGTGGATAAGCCGGGAACACGATACAGCGTGCAGAATGAAGAGGAACTTTGGCCGGCGGCGGATCCTTCGCACGTATCGAAGCGTACGGACGGGAGCATAAATACCCGCCCCGGGCAGCGGATGTTTTCTGCACATGAAAAGCAGCGGAATAGCGATCATACGGAGGGATGACAGGTGAAAGAGCCGGGCAGTACCGATGAATTGATCAAACGTTTTGGCATGTCACATGCCAAGCATTCGCCCAATCAAGTGAACGGCGAAACGCAGCAGACACAATCAGGAAAAATTCTTGAAGTCAATGCAAGGCGACACCAAAAGTAAAACCGGGTCAAAAGGTGAGGAAGGCGGTTCTCCGAAAAGGAAACCGCCTTTTCCTTATTTTTGATTTTTCAAATTTTCTTTGTATAATGGATGTAAGCCTTTTAAAATGGTTAATAAAAGCATAAAGATATGTAGTGGACAACGGAAACTTTTGATGAAAATCAGACGTATGTATATTACAAGCTTTAAGGAGGATGACAGCTTATGGTTGAATTTGCATCGAACGCGGTTCGCAAACCGTACTCGAAATTGTTCGCAGCGTTTTTTTCCGGGTTGCTGGTGACAACAGTCGGACTCTATTTGGGACAATACGTCTCTGATGCACTGCGCTTGCCGCTGTTTATTGTAGAATTTGTGATGCTCTTTATGATGATGGGTGTAAGAAAGCGTAAAGCGGTCGGCTACTCATTGATGTATGGGTTCATGTTTATCTCCGGTGTGACCTTATATACGGCAATTAATCACTACGTAAGCTTGCTCGGCGCGTCGCTCGTGATGCAGGCATTCACGGTAACAACGGTTTCGTTTGCCGCTATTGCGATTTATGCCATGGTAAGTAAACGCGATTTTTCCTTTCTCGGCGGATTCTTATTCATTGGCCTAATTGCGCTGATTGTTTTATCACTTTTCAGTGTTTTTATCCCTGTGTCTACGATGACGGCGCAGATTTATTCAGGACTTGGCATTCTTATTTTCGTCGGGTATACATTGTTTGATTTCAGCCGATTGACCGTGCATGGATTTACGGATGAAGATATCCCGATGATTGTTGTGTCGATCTATCTCGACTTTATCAACTTGTTCCTTTATATTCTGCAATTCATCGGTATCGGATCCAAAAACTAAATGTGAGTATATAAAGAAGACGTTGCGGCGTCTTCTTTTTTTGGAAAAAATTTTCGGATATTTGCTCATTTTATTCTTTTGCATGTCATGGAACATCCGTTATACTTAACAAGTTGGACAAATTATACATAGTTGGAGGAGTTGCACGTGGCAGGACGCATCGTTCAAACAGACGAGAAGCTTCCATTAATTGAAAGTATTCCTTTAAGTTTTCAGCACTTATTTGCGATGTTCGGGTCTACGGTTCTTGTACCGCTTATTTTCAAGGTTGACCCGGCAACCATTTTACTGATGAACGGAATTGGCACGCTGCTTTATTTGGCAATCTGTCGTGGGAAAATTCCGGCTTATCTAGGCTCAAGCTTCGCGTTTATCTCGCCGGTGCTTGCGGTAATCGGAACGAGCGGCTATCAAGCTGCGCTCGGCGGATTTATCGCCGTCGGCTTGGTCTTCATTATTGTTTCATTTATTATTCATCTCGTTGGTACAAAGTGGATTGATATTGTTTTTCCTCCGGTCACGATGGGATCAATTGTTGCGATCATCGGACTGCAACTGATTCCGACAGCAGCAACGAGTGCCGGATTAATTGCCCCGGCAGGAGTCGCCAAGTGGGCAATGGATCCGAAAACGGTTCTTGTCTCGCTCCTGACGATTTTAATTACCATTCTCGGATGGGTACTGTTCCGCGGATTCATGAAAATTATTCCGATTCTGATCGGTATTGTTGCCGGATATTTTATTGCTTGGGGTGTCGGTATTCTGGATTTTAAACCGGTTGCGTCGGCAAGCTGGCTTTCTCTGCCTCACTTCTATACACCGACTTGGGATATGGCAAGCATTTCCATTATTCTTCCGGCAGCACTAGTCGTCATTGCCGAACACATCGGCCACTTGATTGTTACCGGTAATATTGTCGGCAAGGATCTGATTAAGGATCCGGGACTTGATCGTTCGATGTTCGGTAACGGTATTTCAACGGTCATTTCCGGATTTGTCGGGGCGACCCCGAATACGACTTACGGCGAAAACATTGGTGTACTCGCAATTACGCGCGTTTATTCCACATGGATCATTGGCGGAGCGGCGGTTATTGCCGTTGTTCTTTCCTTTGTCGGTAAGCTTTCGGCACTGATTTCATCCATTCCTTCGGCTGTTATCGGCGGCATTTCGCTGATCCTTTACGGTGTCATTGCATCCAACGGCTTCCGTATTTTTGTCGAATCGAAGGTTGATTTTGCCAAAGCGCAAAACATCATTCTCGCAACGGTAATCTTTGCGACCGGGCTTAGTGGTGTGACGATCAATGTTGGCAAGGTTCCTCTGAACGGCATGGGTCTTGCGACGATCGTTGGCGTGCTGCTCAGCTTGTTCTTTGCACTGATTAACAAGTTGCATCTTTCTAATGAAGAAGAATAATTGGTTTCCGATTTTTAATGAAGAGGCGTGCTCTTTAATGAGGCGTCTCTTTTTCCATATTTGAATTATGCCGCATCATTGGGTATACTGCTGTTCAGACAGGAGGGATATCTGTGTGCACGGATGACGAACGTTTTATGGAGCTCGCAATTAATGAAGCCGGTAAGGCGGAAGCGATCGGCGAAGTACCGATCGGCGCGGTAATTATTCAGAACGGTGAAGTGATTGCACGGTGCTATAACAAACGCGAGACGCTGCAGGAGCCGACAGCACATGCCGAACTGATGGCAATTGAAGAAGCAAGCCGAGAACTCGGAACATGGCGCCTATCAGGATGCACACTCTATGTCACTCTGGAACCGTGCCCGATGTGTGCCGGCGCCATTGTCTTATCACGCATCGACCGCTTGGTCTTTGGCGCGGCAGATCCCAAGGCGGGATGCGCAGGCACTCTGATGAATCTGGTCCAGGAGCCCCGCTTCAACCATCGTACCGAAGTCGTCGCCGGAGTGCTTAGTGATCGGTGTGGCCGGATGCTCACAGATTTCTTTCGAAAGCTGAGAGAGAAAAGGAAGAAAACAAGTAGTGAGTCCCAAAACGGTAGCTCCTCTTAATGATGGACGGAAAAATAATATATGTGTTGATTGAAACCCCTCTAGAAAAAAATAGAGAGGTTTTTTGGTAGAACCAAGCTTGATGTGCTACGTTTTTTGACGATCGGCGTCTTTAATGTTCATTGAACCTGAAATTGAATCCTAACGATTGATTATCCGTACAATACTCTCTAAATTTGTAAAAGATGGGATGCCATTTTGCATGAGCGATGTGCTGACCATCCAGCAAGCAGGAATCGACATAGCTGGTTAAAACTTGTGCTTCAATAATGGCAAAGTCTGTTCTTGAATTAATTTTATTGACTGCCAATTCAACTTGAATGCCGCATTCTTTAATTTTTTCTGGCTTGACGAACAAACTGTGGTCTGCCGTGAAACCGCCCAATTCAAATTTATTCGAGCAGTAGTGATAGCCGCGTTTTTTCTTATACTCGGGAAGACTTTTTTTACCAGTCGTTTTCGCAATAGCTTCGACCTGGGTCCACAATTGTCGGTCAGGTACATTTAAGACCAGTTCCGGTGTATTTTGCAGATTATCAAAACATTTACTGTTTTGGCTGATTCCCAAAACGACTTGATCACTTAATGACCAAACGGAAGAAACGGGTGTGATGTTGGTCGTGCCTGTTTTCTGGTCCCAACTCGTCAATAAAGCTACAGGAAATCCATAGTAAAGACTATTTAATTGTGTTTTGATATGCGCCATCGGTATGCTCCTCTTCATTTAACATGGTATGCTTTATTTTATAAAGGAAACATATCGAATGCGTTCGAGATGAGGAAATGATCAATGCAGACACCAGATAGTTCAGTAGTTACCAATCTATTAGGAAATACCCATCGTACAAAAATTTTGGTTTTTTTGATGGATAACCGTTTTCATACGGTCAATGAAATTACTAGAGCAACAACCTTAAAGGCAAATACTATTTCCTTCCATTTGGCTAAATTAACAGCTCAAAATTGGTTAGAAAGTTATGTTCAAGGACGCTGGCATTATTTTCGACTAGCCGATCGACAAATTGCAGATTTAATTGAGCAGATTTTAGTGGTTTCCCCACAAAAAAACGTACATTCTTTTAGGGAAAACCAACAGCAAGCCGCTTTGCAGAATGCTCGAACGTGTTACAGCCACCTTGCTGGAAAACTGGGTGTCGTGCTCATGCAGCAACTAGTGGAAAAGAACTGGATTACTCAAGAGCGAGCTGGACTAACCATAACCTCTAAGGGCTTTGCTTTGCTAGAAAAACACTTTGAGATTGTTTTTACTGATCATGAATGCCGGCAAAATGATTTAATTCTGCCATGCATCGATTGGAGCGAACGTAAATTTCATTTAAAAGGCTTAATGGGCAGGCGTTTGTTAGAAGCCATGTTTGATCAAGAATGGCTCTATCGCCCTAATCAAACTCGAGCTGTGGCCTTAACGAAACGGGGAAAACAGCAATTTAACGAATTATTTAAATGAATCTTCGCGAAATCAGGCATCATCAATTTCTTGGGTGGCAAATCTTTTAATAAAAGAGACGGATTGTGTTGTAAAAGTGATTTTATAATGGGGATATACAGTTGTTGTGCCTTCTTGCTCTCTCTTAATTTTTATGTTAAACTAACCATCGTCGTAACGATTTATGAAGCAAGCATGAATCTGAATTGAAGCAGTTACGGTATTTGGCTGTGGAGGCGTACCCAAGTGGCTGAAGGGGACTGACTCGAAATCAGTTAGGGCGTCGTTCGGCGCCGCGGGGGTTCAAATCCTCTCGCCTCCGCCATTAATTTGTTAGAAAATTAGCCGTGCTAGATGGGGAGGTAGCGGTGCCCTGTAACTCGCAATCCGCTGTAGCGAGGTTGAATTCCTTTCACGAGGTCTCGGCATTGTGGGGCAGCCTCAAGTACGTGGTGTTGACGCTTGGGTCCCGCGCAACGGAAACTCATGAACCCTGTCAGGTCCGGAAGGAAGCAGCAGTAAGTGAGACCTTTCGTGTGCCGCGGGGCTGCCTGGGCTGAGCCGGCGGCTTGAGAAGCGCTCATGATGTCTTGATCGACGAAAGGTGCACGGCGTTAAAAATAATTTTGCAAGAGCTGTCGAAGCTGATCTTCGGCGGCTCTTGCTTTTTCGTGCAGAAAGATTTGTGCCGCAGTTTCTTTCAATCACAGTAACCGTTATAATGAACGTATATCATTAACGCCGAGCGTATTCGGTAAAAGGGGGAAGAAGATGGCTTATCAGGCGCTTTACAGAGTCTACCGGCCTCAAACTTTTCATGATTTGGCCGGGCAGCAGCACATTGCCCAGACTCTCCAGAACGCGCTGACCAAACAGCAATTTTCTCACGCTTATCTATTCACCGGACCGCGCGGGACAGGGAAGACAAGCGCCGCTAAGATTTTTGCGAAGGCGATTAACTGCGAACATGCGCCGGCTGCCGAACCGTGCAATGAGTGCGCGGCCTGCCGGGGCATCACGAGCGGGAGCATTGCCGATGTCATTGAAATTGATGCCGCGTCGAACAATGGCGTGGATGAGATACGTGATATTCGCGACAAGGTAAAATATGCGCCGAGTGAAGTCCGTTACAAAGTTTATATCATTGACGAAGTGCATATGCTGTCAACAGGTGCCTTTAACGCGCTGCTTAAAACGCTGGAAGAACCGCCGGAACATGCTGTTTTTATCCTTGCGACAACTGAGCCTCAGAAAATACCGCTCACGATCATTTCTCGCTGCCAGCAATTTGATTTCCGCCGCATCCCTTCATCTGAAATTTTTGAGCGGCTGCGTTTTGTCGTCCAAGATCAGAAAATTGATGCGGAAGACGAAGCACTTCAACTGATTGCTAAGGCAAGTGAAGGCGGAATGCGTGACGCACTAAGTGTATTGGACCAAACTGCCGCTTACAGCGAAGCAACGGTTACCGTTCAAGATGTTCTTGATGTGACGGGCATGGTTGCCGACCAGATGGTTCGTGAATTAATTGAATTCCTTGAGGATAGCAATGCAGCAGGAGCGATTGGGAAAATCGGCGAACTTTTGGAACAGGGCAAGGATCCGCTGCGGTTGATGGAGCAAATGATCTTCTATTATCGAGATCTTCTGCTTTATAAAACGTCTCCACAGCTTGAAGACTTGTTGAGTCGTCCACGAGTTGACGATGATTTCCGCAAGCAAGCGGAAAATGTTCCGTCCGACAGGCTTTTTCAAGTCATCAATCAGTTGAACAGTGCACTTCTTGACATGAAAAGGACCAACCATCCGAGAATTTTGCTTGAGATGGCTGTTGTTCGATTGTGCGAGCATTCAGAGACAATGAGTGGGGCGGCAGCGGGTTCTTCCGACTCTTCTGCCCTGCAGAAACGGCTCAACGCGCTGGAACAACAGGTTCATCAATTGTCCGTTGCATCTCCTGCTGCGTCTCGTCAAGATCCTCAACCGGAATCAAATCATGCGCGCGCGCCGCGCAGAAACAGCAGTCTGCGCATTCCGACCGCGCATATTAATCGTGTCCTTGAGGATGCGACAAAAGAGGATTTAATTGAACTGCGATCGGTATGGGCAAAGGTGATGGCGAAGATTCGTTCGGAAAATGTGGCGGCACATGCTTGGATGCTGGAGAGTCAGCCCGTAGCAAGCTCCGCGGAAGGTTTTGTGCAAGCTTTTAAATATGATTTTCATTGTCAGATGGTCATGGAAAACAAAAGTAATATCATGGGGTTAGTCCAATCCATTGTTCAGGACGTGACAAAGAAACAGAAAACCATGTATCCTATTCCTGAGGATACATGGAAAACCCTGAAGAAAGATTTTATTGAACGTTCGAAATCAAATCCGGACAATGACGGCAAGAAAGAGGAGGAGGATCCTCTTATTGCAGAAGCAAAAAAGCTGGTCGGTCCCGATTTGCTCGATATTAAAGATTAATCAATAGTGGAGGCGATTGACATGATGCGAGGAAATATGAACAACATGATGCGTCAGGTACAGAAAATGCAAAAACAAATGGCTGAGGCTCAGGATAAATTAAAAGAAGAGATTGTAGAAGGAACAGCCGGAGGCGGCGTTGTTACGGTCAAGGCAAGCGGACAAAAGCAGATTGTTGACGTGGCAATCAATCCGGAGGCTGTAGATCCGGACGACGTGGAAATGTTGCAAGATCTCATTGTGGCTGCAGTAAACGATGCACTTGCGCATGCGGATGAACTGGCGCAAAAGCGGCTTGGCAAGTTTACTCAGGGGTTGAATCTTCCTGGAATGTAATTGAGTCAATCGATCGGGCGGCGAATTCCGTGACTAGATAAAACGGAGTTCGCTGTCCGTTCATTATGAGCTTTCTTGACAACAAGCGGAAGGAGATCGGTGATGCAGTATCCTGAACCGATTGCGAAATTGATCGACAGCTTTATGAAGCTTCCGGGAATCGGCCCGAAAACAGCGGTGCGCCTCGCGTTCTATACAGTTGATATGAACGAAGAGGATGTCATGGGCTTTGCGCGCGCGCTAGTCGATGTGAAACGAAAATTAGTCTATTGTTCGGTATGTCAGAACATTAGTGATCATGACCCGTGCCCGATCTGCGATGATTCTTCGCGAGACCATTCTACCATTTGTGTTGTACAGGATCCAAAGGACGTGGTAGCCCTTGAGAAGATGCGTGATTACCATGGCTTATATCATGTGCTGCATGGTGTTATCTCACCAATGGACGGCATTGGTCCGGAAGATATTAAGGTCGCCGAACTGATTCGCCGACTTGAAGATGAAAAAGTGAAAGAAATTATCCTTGCAACCAATCCAACGGTTGAAGGCGAAGCGACGGCGATGTATATCTCGCGTCTTGTAAAGCCGATCGGCGTCAAAACGTCACGTATTGCTCATGGACTGCCGGTAGGCGGTGATTTGGAATACGCGGATGAAGTGACACTTTCTAAAGCATTAGAAGGGCGAAGAGAACTCTGATTAAGGGTATCGTTCGCGGCTTTGATGTTTATCAGGAAGGTTAAACGGAATTATTGGAGATGTTAGCGATGTTTGGCCGAAAAAAAGGTGTATTGCGTAAGGAAATGAATGAATCACTCCTTGGACTGCTCGAACAATGCAAAACCGAGTGGATGACAAAGAAAAGAGTGATTGATGCCAGTATTGATCCATCCGATGAGGTCATGCATCAGCTGAAACTCGCGGAAGCTAAATATTTCTACTTACTAAAGGAAATTCGCGCGCAAAAACACTTCATAAATAAATAAGGTTCTAAAAGGGACATGCGTTCATACCTTTTATAAACGGGAATCATTGGGGACAACCTATGGCTTTTCTATTATATTAGGTGAGGAGGCGTGTCTTTTGACCAATTATATCTATATAATTGTCGGCATTATTATTTTGTTTCTTGTGGTCATGGCCGCAGGTGCTTCGTTCCATCCTGTAAAATGGATAGGCAAGTTGGCAGTTCGTCTTGTGGTCGGTGCATTGCTGCTCTTTCTGCTGAATGTTATCGGCGAATCATTCAGCATGCATATTCCAATTAATTTAGCGACGTCGGCAGTCAGCGGACTCCTTGGGCTACCTGGTATCGCTGCATTAGTTATTATTAAGTTCTCGCTGGGCGGATAAGCGGGGGCTTTTTATTTATAATCTATAGATTGTAGCAAGTTGGTTATAAACGATTCTAAAAAAGTTTCTTCTAATGTATATGCACGCTCATGTAGCTGTTCATTGCCGTCACGACAGAGACTTTGCCAGAGGAGAAGTTATTTTTTTAATGTTTATTGTTTTTGATAAAGGGGTATTGACTTACTATACATCGAATGATATGATGTTTCTTGCCGTGTTTCGGAGGACAAAAAAAGTTGTTGACGAGATATTGAATCTATGTTAAGATGTTTCTTGTCGCTGAAACGCGATGAAAATGAATTAAAAAAAGATGTTGACTTCCTGAAAGAAACGTGTTATTATTTAAAAGTTGCTGTTAGGAACGATGCAACGAAGAATGTTCCTTGAAAACTGAACAAAAGCCAAGCGTGATATAAGGGTTTTAAACCCCATAATCAATTCAATTTTGCTATGGATCTTATGAACGAAAAAGTAAGGCCGGATCTCGTATCCGACATCAAGTAACACTTTTTGGAGAGTTTGATCCTGGCTCAGGACGAACGCTGGCGGCGTGCCTAATACATGCAAGTCGAGCGCATAG
>Ga0334901_1002292_pt1 | contig 16793 bp, 7 predicted proteins | sample GraSluR3_MG_3_FD_207216 | JGI IMG/M metagenome (GOLD analysis project Ga0334901, IMG submission 207216) | Sludge microbial communities from methane-producing bioreactor in Wageningen University, Netherlands - Granular Sludge_15_08-R3 | ecosystem: Engineered > Bioreactor > Anaerobic > Unclassified... | reverse complement strand
CAAACCGTTGTGGGCAACGACGCTGCATCGAACTACGAAACAGCAACGTGGATTGATGGTGCAAACCAAGGCACTGGCTTTGGCGCTTGGCAAATTACTAACGAGGGCTCTACTGCTGGTACATTTGTGTGGACAAGCACCGAAAATGGCCATGGTGATGTCAACACTTCCGATTTATCGTTTGGCATATGGAGCAATAACACAGGTGCCCTTACAGCCATGCGTCAAATAACAGAGTGGGGCAATGAACACTCATTCTCAATTCAACTTGCCGTTCAATGGCGCGATGGCAGCAAAGGGCTAAAACTTTTTAACGATGCTGAAACCGAAATATGGGATTTTAGCATTACCGATGATGGTTACGGAGGAACTCCTTGGAATTATTACAGCGACATTATCCTAACCTTTGTTGTAACCCAAAACGGATCTGATATTAACATTTCAGTTATTGGTTCGAGCGAAGGAAGTACATGGACTGATGAATGGAATACAGCAATTATCAGCGAGACTCTTGGCGGATTCAGTGTTTATAAAAACGGCGGAACCGATGATGGTGCTGGCGAACGAAACCTCTACTTCAACAACCTAAGCATTTCTCGGCCAACCGTTAATGCCACCATCGACCCATCCGAAATTACGGTTTACGGCAACTGGGACAACACCGACCCGCAGCTTACCATTACATGGAACGATGCCACTGCCGTTACTGGCATGTCGGCTTACGACCCCGATGCCGAGGTTTGGTTCCCTCTACCAGCCGAAATGTGGGAGGTTACCAACGACAACGGAACCACAGCTACCCTAAACATCTATCTCGATGAGTCTCCGGCAAAAACCTTTACCCAAAAAGATGGCGAAATACTTGAGGGAATTTACCCATGGCGCGTTGAGTTTGACCACGGTGAACCGGCTCCGGGACTAACCAATTTCATGTCGAAAACATTTTTGGTTGAACTACAAATTACCGATGAGTTTGGCGATCCGCTTTCATCTATGGAAATGGATCTAGTTTTTAGCCCCGATTGGGACTCGCCAAACCAAGGTTATGTTCACGACTATTCGAACAGCCCAATTTATGAGGTTGCTGCTCGGGGCGATTACTACTACAGCATATATTCACCATCTTACACCAGTGTTTTAGATTACATAGTTAATGTTGAAGAGGACTTAACCATTGAGGTTGTTATGGAAGGTGTTGGCCCTTGGCAGGTAACCTACGAGGTTATTGGCGAAAACGGATGGATTAACGCCTACATTAACGATTACGAGTACTTTGGCTCGGGCGCAATGATTGAACAAGGAACCGATGTACACTTTGAGGCATACCCCGACTGGGCATACATGGTTAAGGAGTGGCGTGTAAACGGCGAGGTAGTTCCCGATTTTACCAACCCAAATTACACCTACACTAACATCGAAAAAGATATTCATGTTTCGGTTGAATTTGAAGATTACATCCAACCCGAAATTACTCCCGAGTACCAGTTCTACGGTATCGACCAAAATAACGACGTTGAGTTCACCATTAGCTGGGGAAGCGAAACCGAAGTAACTGGCATTAGCTACAACTACGAAGATGAGTTTGGCGAACCGCAGCAAACCCCTCTTGTTGAAGGTACCGACTACAGCATTACTGAAAATACGCTCACCATATACGCAAGCTTTATCTCATCGCTATCGCCCGAACCAGATAACTGGTACGGTTTCACTGCCGAGTTTGGTACTGGATGGCAAAGTTGGTTTGGCGTAGTTGTGCTACAATCAATTTCGGCCACCATTAGCCCAACCGAACTTAGCTACGACCTAACCAACCCCAACGACCTAATGTCAACAATTATTTGGGGAGTTTCGGCCGAAGCCATACAGTCAATTAGCACCGCTCTAAAATACGATTTGATTGAAGGTACCGATTACCACGTTGATGGCTCGTGGCTATACATTCACAACAGCTACCTAAGCCAAAACCTAATGGCTGTTGATGATGAGCTAGCGCTTAACGTGCTTTTCGATAATGGCGATGATGTGCTACTAACTATTACCGCCATTGAGAGTGGCGTAACCAACGCAACTATCGACCCAACATCAACCTCGTTCTACGAGCACGAGTTCCCCGAGTATGTCGACATTACCGTTACGTGGAACGACGCCACCGAAATACTCAACCTAAGTGTACTGGTTAGCGGTGAATGGGGAAGCGAAGAAATGGACTGGCCATACTACGACGTAACCGACAATGGCGACGGCACGGCTAACTTACGAGTTTACTTCGATGAAACCGATAAATATACGAAGGCAGAGGAGTTCACCTACGTTACCGTTACCATTAACTACGATATTGGTGCTCCATCGCTATTCTTAATGACCATAATTTACGAGTACTACGAGGTTATTGTAAACGTTGATCCCGAGTACGCTGGCTGGGTTGATGGCGACTACGACTACGCACCGGGCGAAACAGTTTACCTCGAAGCGTATCCTAATATGGATTACATTTTCTGGAGCTGGAACAATGCCGAAGGCAATCCGATATCGCTCGATAACCCCTACACCTTCGAAATGCCAAGCCAAAATGTTGAGCTCACCGCTCAGTTTATGCCCATTGAGTACTTTGCCGTTGACTTTGGCGTTGTGGGCGGCAATGGCACCCTAACCGCCGAGGCCAACGGAGCGCCAATAACCTCAGGCGAAGAGATTATTATTGGCAGCGAGCTTTTGTTTACCGCAACCCCCGATGAGAATTACAGGGTAAAACAGTGGGTTGAGAATGGATTTATTATTGATGGTTACACAGCTGAAACTATCTATATTGGCACTCACAACTCCTATATTGAGCTCACCGTTGAGTTTGAAGAAATACCAGCCATGTACACCGTAACATTTACGGTTACCAGTGGCACATCGCCAATTGAGGGCGCAACGGTTAATTTCGACGGTACCGACTACACCACTAATACCAGTGGCATTGCCACCATTACCGATGTTGAAGCCGGAACGTACAGCTATACCGTTAGCATGACAGGCTACGACGATGAAACCGGATCGGTTACCGTTACCGATGCCGATATTAACGAGCCCGTTACCCTTACCCCCGTTGGCGTTGGAACAACCAGTTTTAGCCAGGTAAGCGCTTACCCCAACCCATTTGGCGAGCAAATTACCATTAGCAATGCCAACCTAGTTAAGCGCGTGGTTGTAACCAACCTCATTGGACAGCAGGTAATAACAATGGACCTTAACGGCACCAACGAGGTAAACACTAGCAGCCTCAAAAGCGGTATTTACCTAATTACCTTCGAAGGGCACAACGGTCAACGCACCATCCGCAAGATGATTAAAAGGTAACTATACCTTATATTAATACTGTATACAAACATTCATTCAAAAACCTGATTGGCACCAAGCCAATCAGGTTTTTTTCAATCCCCCCACTGATCACCGATTACCTATCACCAATCCCCCGTCACTCGTCCCCATCGTCACCGACTCGTCATCGCGATCCGCCAGCCGGCGGAGAAGCGATCTTTCTTAAACCTTAAACCCTAAACCTTCACCTACCGAAATGCAATGAAGGTAGGCTTAACTTTAAACTCTAAACCTCAACCTTAACCTTAACCTTAACCTTAACCTAAACCTTAACCTTAACCTTAACCTAAACCTCAACCTCAACCTCAACCTCAACCTCAACCTCAACCTCAACCTTAACCTCAACCTTAACCTTAACCTTAACCTAAACCTTAACCTAACCCTAAACCTTAAACTGTAAACTAGTCACTCGCAACTCGTAACCCGTCACACAGTCACTCGCAACTCGCCACCGCTCCCCCTGTTAATAACTTTCCCCCCTCCTTCCCTTGACCATCTCAAAAATTAACCGTAACTTAACCACCCTTTTCCCACAAAAAAATTGGAAAAGAATAACTTTGAAAATCATGTTGTAACCAACTAATGTTTAACTAAAAACAATAACTATGAGAAAATTACGACACATTTTTACAACCGCCCTTATGGCCCTTACGCTCCTTGTTTGGAGTAATGTGGGGTGGGGGCAATACTCAGGAACGGGAACTTTTAATAAAATAACTACTCTTGAAGAAATTGAAGATGGTTATTATGTAATTGTTAATAGTGGTGACCAGTTTGCAATGAATACCACTAATGCTGGCTCATTTTTTCAACACACTGAAGTAACCCCATCGTCAGGAGTTTTAACAGATCCTTCAGTTGATATTGTTTGGGAAATAGTTAAAGATGGAGATAACTACACTATTTCAAACACAAATGGAACCGACATAACATATGTATCTTATAGTGGTTCTTCAAATGCTTCATATGCTGTAGTAAATCCAGATCCAATTTCAGACAACGAAAGGTGGTCTATCACAATTTATGGAACTGATTTATTTAATTTTGAGAGCGTAAGTGTAGCGGGAAGAAATCTTCAATATAATGCTGGTGCCCCGAGATTTGCCTGTTATACATCAAATCAGCAAAGATTAATTCTATACAAACTTGCTGGCCCAGACACCGAAGCCCCCGTCCCCACCTTCTTCCCATTAGATGGTGCAACCGGTGTTGCCGTTGATGTGAACCCAACCATCGCCTTTGATGAGGCTATTTATGATCCAGCTGATGGGGAACCAATAGTTGATGCTGACTTACCAAATTTTTTAACATTCACTGATGGTACTAACCCTGTTGATTTCGCAGCAACCATTTCTGGTAATGTAATTACCGTGGTTCCCGATGCTGCACTGGTTAATGAGCAAGCTTACACATTAACCATTGGTGGTGTTGAAGATGAGGTGGGCAATGTTATGGATCTTCCTGCTAATGCAACTTTCACAACCATTTCTGCCGTAGCCGAAACCATTGAGCTAACTGGCGACTACACCGGCCCATACTACGCTGGCGATGATGTTACCGTTACATGGAATGCTGCCAACTTCGACAACGTAGTGGTTGAGGCTTGGGTACCAAGCGAGAACGAAGGTGCTGGCGGATGGGTTCCTATGGTAGCTTCTACTCCTGCTGTTGATGGTACTGCATCGTTCACTATTCCTGCCGAGGCTGAGTACAGCGCGGAGTACAAGCTTCGCGTTGCCGATGCTGCCGATGGCGATCCTGTTGCTGAAACAGCTGCATTTACAGTTAGAGCAGTAGTGTCAGATATTGCATCAGTAAGAGCACTTGCTGTGAACGATGAGTTCCGTTTTGACGGTGAAGCTATTGTAACTGCAATGAACTCCTATAGGAATCGTAAGTTCATAGAGGATGCAACTGCTGCAATAATGATATATGATGATGGTGGTGTTATTACTACTCCTTATGTTGTTGGAGATGGTATGTCAGGTTTAATTGGTAAAAAAACTGTTGCAAATGAAATGGTAAGGCTAGTTCCTATAGCCGACCCAGGAGCTCCGTCGAGCAATAGCAATCCCGTTACTCCAACAGTTTTAACACTCGACGCTGTTACTTCAGACGATCAAGCAAAACTGGTTACATTTGAAATGGTTACATTCGAAAACCCTGGCACATTCGCAAATAATAATAACTACAACTTAACCGACGGTACAAACCAATTCGTTTTCCGTACCGATTTCTTTGACATGGACTATATTGACGAAGAAATGCCTACCTCATCATTCAATGTAACTGGAGTAATTCAACAGTATAATAGCGACCTGCAAATTACTGCTCGCGACCTTGCCGACTTTGTTGTGTTTAGTAACGACGCATCGCTTGCAACATTTACTCTTGGCGGTTTAGATGCGCTTGGCCTTGAAGGGCTTGTTGTTGCCAACCCCGAAATGGACGAGGGAGCAACCCTGTTTGTTGACGATTTTACCGACTTTGCCGGTATTGATGTTGCTGCTACCGATGCTGCTGCTACCGTTGATGTTTTCCTTAACTCATCTTTAGTTGACGAAGCCGACTATGCTACCCAAGTTTTAGAAGATGGTGATGAGGTTGCTGTTCGCGTTATCGCAGAAGATGCAACCATGGCAAACTACAAGGTTACCCTTGTTGGCGACAACCGCGAGCTTACGCTTACTGCTCCAACTGGCGTTCAGACATACGAAACTGGCGACGATATAGTGTTTACATGGACATCGGCTAATATTGACAATGTTAATCTTTACGCCGTTGATGTAACTAAAGCCGAGAATTTAATAAACGATGAACCCATCGATGCAACTACAGGAACGTATACAACCACAGTACCTAATGGCGTTTTTGGTACATACTACTTCCGCATTGCCGATGCTGTCGATGCAACATTCTACAGCGAAACTGCCGATGCATCAACCATAACCGATACACAGGCACCTTCGGCCGATTTTTCATACCCACTTATGGGCGAAACCGATATGCCTACAAGCTTTACCCTTATGGTTGAGTTTGATGAGGAAATTCAGCTTGCAACTGGTAACCTTACCATTCACCTTGCATCTGACGGTACCGTTGTAACAACCCTAACCGAAACTGACGGAACAGTAGACGGTAACGTAGTTACTGCCGCCGTTGAAGGCTTAGCATGGGAAACCGAGTACTACATTAACGTAACCGAAGGTATGATTCAAGACCTATCGGGCAATAACCTTCCTGCTATTACCGATGATTCTTGGGCATTCACCACAATGGTTGAACCTACTGCCGACCTATTCTTTAGCGAGTACATTGAGGGTAGCAGTAACAACAAGGCAATTGAGATTTACAACCCAACTGGCGCTCCTGTTGATCTTACTCCATATGAAGTAAGGCAATTCTCAAACGGTTCTAGCACTGTAAACAATACCGAAGATTTAACTGGAACCCTTGACGATGGTGCTGTTTTTGTTATTGCAAACTCAAATGCTGATGCGGCAATACTTGATTTGGCCGATATTACAAGTAATATAACATTCTACAATGGTAATGATGCTGTTGGACTTTACAAGGATGGAGTGCTAATTGACATTATTGGTTTAACAACTTTACCTGAACCTGATTCAGGCACACCAGCTTGGGACGTTGCAGGTGTTACAGGTGCAACCGCTGAACACACACTAGTTCGTAAGAGCGCAGTTGTTATTGGAAATACCGATTGGGCTGCATCGGCCGGAACCAACGAGGACGATAGCGAATGGATGGTATTCCCACAGAATACATTTACGTTTATCGGATGGCATGGCCTAAACAACGATGCCGAGATTGAGACCTTTGAGGTTGATATGCAAATGGCTCCTGCTACAATTAACGCAGAGGCTGGCACAATTACCCTTGAGGTACTTAACGGAACCGACCTAACCACACTTGTACCTGAGTTTACCCTATCGATGGGTGCAACTGCTTACGTAGAAGCTGTTGAGCAAGAATCGGGTGTTAGCGTTGTCGATTTCACCAGCCCTGTTACATACGTTGTTGAAGCCGAATCGGGAACAACCAAAGATTGGACAGTAACCATTACCGAGGCCGCTGTTAGCACTGAGGCTGAAATTATCAGCTTTAGCCTTACAGAACAAATTGGCCCTGCAACTATCGATAGCGAAGCAGGTACAATTGACATTACCGTTGCCCCTGGCACTGAAGTTACTGCGCTTGAACCAACCATCGAAATTAGCCTTGGTGCAACCATTAGCCCCGAAAGCGGCGTTGCACAAGACTTTACCAGCCCAGTGGTTTATACCGTTACCGCTCAGGATCTATCAACAACTAAAGAGTGGACAGTGACTGTAACCGTTTCGGAAATTATCTCAATTTACGACATCCAATTTACTCCTGCTCCATCGGGTGAAAGCCCATATGCCGGCGAGGTTGTTACCACAACTGGTATTGTAACTGCGCTACACTACAACTACGAGGGTGGTGTATTTAAAGGGTTATTCATACAAGATGGTGAAGGTGCATGGAATGGACTATATGTTTTCAACGAGTTTATGGAAAGCATTCCTAATGTTGGTGATGAGATTGTAATTTCAGGATTAATTGAAGAATACTACACACTTACTGAGTTAACCACTGGTAGCGGAACAGTTGAGATGAACATTGAGGTTGTTAGCACAGGTAACGACCTACCTGCAATTACGGTTCTTACTACAAACGAAGCTGCTCAAGAACCATGGGAAGGTGTACTTATCCGTGTACTTGAAGCTGAGTATACTGTTGAGTCTGACAACTATGGTGTACTAGGTGTTGATGATGGCTCAGGTACAGTTTACGTTGATGATGACATGTACGACTACGATTATGCTGGGGTATTCACGCTAAACGCATCGTACAACATTACAGGTATTGGTCACTTCAGCTACGATTTCCCAAAAATTCTTCCTCGTTTTGCACAGGATATCGAGTTACTATCGAGCGTAAGCACAACTTGGGGCGAGAGCATTACTGCATACCCCAACCCATTTACCACTACCGTTTGGATTGATAATGCAGAGAGTGCAAGCCGAATTAGCGTTGTTAACCTAATTGGTCAGCAGGTAATAAGCATTACCCACGATGGTAGCAACCGTGCTATGATTCCTACAAACGATCTACCTTCGGGTGTTTACCTTGTAACCATTGTAAACAACCAAGGCCAGAAAGCAGTTCGCAAGATGATTAAGAGATAACTTCGCACTGCAATAGCTTTTCAAGAAATCCGGTGGGAGCAATCCTGCCGGATTTTTTTGTTCTTCATCGCAATTCCAAACTCGTCATCGAGAGCAGAATGAAATGAAGCGAAGCGATTTGTTCCTAATATACTACCAAGCAATTCACGCAAAACTATCATTTGGCACGCAAACCTGTCAATCGGCACGCAAAGTCGCTAAGACGCAAAGTTAAAAAGCCGCAGAGGGCGTGTGCCTTCCACACCGATCACTGATCACCCCTGCCTGACTGCCGTCTAGGCAGGCAGGGATTACTGATTCACCGATTACTGATTCACCAATCACTCGTCACCCCGTCATCGCGAGCAGAATGAAATGAAGCAAAGCGATCTCTCTTCAACAGATTACTTCGTTAGCAAAGGACGCTTCCTCGTAATGACGATTGGATTAATCAACTCTAAACCCTATACTCCTCCTACGTCATCGCGATCCGCCAGCCGGCGGAGAAGCGATCTGTTCCGAATATACTACCAAGCAATTCACGCAAAACTATCATTTGGCATGCAAACCTGTCAATCGGCAGGCAGGGTCGCTAAGACGCAAAGTCTAAAAGCCGCAGAAGGTGTGCACCCACCCACCGATCACCGATCACCCCTGCCTGACTGCCGTCTAGGCAGGCAGGGATTACCGATCACCGATTACTGATTCACCAATCACTCGTCACCCCGTCATCGCGAGCAGAATGAAATGAAGCGAAGCGATCTCTCTTCAACAGATTACTGCGTTAGCAAAGGACGCTTCCTCGTAATGACGATTGCGATTAATTAACTTACACCCGCACCCTAAACTTTAAACCTTTACCTACCGCAACGATAGTGAAGGTAGGCGCAACCCGTAACCCGTCACTCGTCACCCCGTCACCCCGTCATCGCGAGCGGAATGAAATGAAGCGAAGCGATCTGTCTCAATACACCCAATAAAACAATTCACTCAAAACCGCCATTACGTATTTTTATCATTCAGCCAAAATTTATATCTTCATAATTCAAACCCAAAAAAATGCTGAGGCAAGTTCCCTTTTTTAAGCTGCTAATTCCTTTTGTGCTAGGTATAGTATTGGCTTTTAACTTCGCCAGTATCCTTTCTACAATTACACTACTCACTATTCTGCTAGCATGCTTTGGGCTTGTAATTATATCGCTTAGCATTGCCGGCAAATGGCACCTACGTTGGGTTTTCGGCTTTAGCATAACGCTCTGCTTAACCCTTGCGGGTTTTGCCATCACTAAAAACCACATAGGATCAACCCTTATTGAAAGCGAAACCGAATGCACAGCACTGGTTAAATTGCTAGAGCCACCGCAAAACCGAACATCGAGCTACAGAGCCACTGCAAAGGTAACCATGCTTAAAAGCAACGATGTTTGGACCCCCATTGACGAGAAAGTTATGCTCTACTTCTCATCAACCGATTCGCTTATTGAGCACGAAACCTACGGTTCGGTATTGGCCATTAGCGTTATGTTTAACCCTCCTCCTAAGCCATTAAATCCACATCAATTTAATTACAGGCATTACCTTGAGCGACAACAAATTTACCAAACAGCTTATGTAGCTCCCGAAAAATGGGTGTTTGTTAAAAACGACCCTTCGAGGCTAAAGCAATTGGCATATAACCTACGCAATAAGCTATTAAATATTTATGCAAAAGCAGGAATTGAAGCAGAGAATCTTGCAGTGTTATCGGCTTTAACCATGGGATACAAGGATTTACTCGATCAGGAAACCAGAAGAGTTTTTGCTGCATCGGGAGCCATGCACATACTTGCCGTTTCGGGTTTGCACGTGGGCATACTATTTTCTACCCTTTCGCTATTCCTATTCTTTTTATCGAGAATAAAAAAAGGGAAGATTATTAAGTCGGCTATCCTTATTGCATTTCTCTGGTTTTATGCATTCTTCACTGGTTTATCGCCATCAGTTGTAAGGGCTTCACTAATGTTTTCGTTGGTTGTAGTTGGCATGTCGTTTAGCCGAAGTACAAACATATACAATACCCTTAGCGCATCGGCATTTGTAATACTAATGGTTAACCCAATGCTACTTACAAACATTGGCTTTCAGCTGTCATATTTTGCTGTACTTTCCATAGTATTCTTTTACCCGCATATCTATAAGCTAGCCTACATAAAAAATAGGCTTTTAAATAAGATTTGGGTGCTTATTGCCGTATCGCTTTCGGCACAAATAGGCACTTTCCCATTAAGCCTATTCTATTTTAGCCAGTTCCCAAACTACTTTTTGCTCACAAATCTTTACGCCATACCTTTGGCATTTATCATCTTATACTTAGCTATAGCACTCATTCTTTTTTCGCCAATTCCATTTATTTTTCATGGTTTGTCGTGGTTACTAAACAATTCGCTTACTGCATTAAACTTTCTTACCAGTTTAACCGAATCGCTCCCCTACTCCACCTCAACGGCATTATCAATTACTGCACCTCAGTTGCTAGCACTTAGCTTAACAATAGTGCTTGTTGCCATTTACTTAGAGAGCAAAAGGCGATTACTACTATTTCTTTCACTATCCAGCCTCATACTGTTTTTTGGATTAAACATTAACAAGCACTTCACAACGATAAACAGTAATGAGTTAACCGTGTTTGCTGACCGATCGGCAACCCTAATTGGATACAAACATGCCAATAGGCTAATGCTACTCGCAAGTAATGAGCATAAAGATAGCATTACAACCAAGCACTCATTTGCTCTAAATGGCTACCTTAACTATAATCGGATTAAACAGAGTAATATTTTCAGTTATAGTTTTGATAGTGTTCTGAAAAACGATTACCAACTTAATGACTTTAGCATAACGCAAAACAAATTGGGATTTTTTATTTACGCCAAAGGTAAAACTATGCTAATACCTCACTCTCAAAATTATCCGTATGCCGAAAAGCGGAATAAACTTAACATTGATATAGTTTTGCTTAATGCAAACTCACCTAAACTCGATTATCTATTAGCAGTTGTAAAACCTGCAACCCTTTTGGTTGATCAGACTGTACCTTACTGGGAAATAGAAAACATAAGCAAAACAGCACATAGAGAAGGCTTGGTGCTGCATGTAATTGACAAGCAGGGGGCATACACGCTTTAAATCTGTTTACAAATCTGCGTCCTCAATCATCCCAGGCTCATAATCAATCTCACGCTCAGTTTTGGCTACAATGGTTGCAATCATGGCATCGCCAGTAACATTGAGCACGGTGCGCAGCATATCCAATGGCCTATCGATGGCCAGTATTAAGGCCAAACCTTCAATGGGCAAGCCTACAGCATTAAGCACAATAATTAGCATTACCATTCCTGCACCCGGAACCGCTGCCGATCCGATTGATGCTAACGTTGCCGTTAGTACAATGGTTAGCTGTTGCACTATTGTAAGCTCAATTCCAAAAACCTGAGCAATAAATACAGCTGCCACAGCTTGGTAAAGGCTTGTTCCATCCATGTTAATGGTTACACCAATGGGAAGTACAAAGCTCGCTACTTCGTTGCTAACACCTAAGCCTTTTTCTACCTGCTCCATATTCACAGGTAGTGTAGCTGCGCTTGAACTTGTTGAGAAAGCCACTAGCTGAACTGGGAACATCGTTTTGTAAAAATCGGTAAAACGGATACCTGCAAATAGCCTTAAAAAAGTTGGATAAATAACCAGAGCGACAAAAAGTAACCCTCCAATTACCACAAGCGAGTATAGCCCCAGCGTTGCAAAAAGATGCAACGAATCGGCAACGTTATCTCCAGAAAAATCTACAATTAGACCAGCAAGCAGAGCCATAACACCAAAGGGAGCAAACAGCATTATAAAATCGATAATCTTAAGAATTATTTCGTTTAGCCCCGCAACAAAATCTTTCACAACCTCAACTTTGGGGTTCTTAACAATAACAACCGCCAAGCCAAACAGTATGGCAAAGAAAATAACCTGAAGCATATTTGCATTGTCGGATGCTGCGCCCACAACATTCTCAGGTACTATATCAACAATAAACTGTAAAGGCCCATCCGATTTAATATTATCAACCGCTAACTTTCGCCCCTCAACGTCAACAGCATATTGCTCCATCATCTCGAGCCTTTTTTCCTCAGGGAAAGCCTTACCGGGTTTTAAAACATTTACAAGTAAAAGCCCAATTGAAATGGCAATTATGGTTGTTACCAAGTAGTACGATATTGTTTTTAGCCCAATACGCGAGAGTTTTGTAATATCGGAAAGACCGGCCACACCTGTAACGAGCGAAGCAAAAATAAGCGGCATAGCTACTAGCTTTAGCAGGTTTAGGAAAATTACCCCAAAGGGTTTAACCCAATCGGTAATTAACCAGCCAAAGCCAAGCCAAACACCTGTAACACCAACTAAAATGCCCACTAGCATCCCTACTAGTATTTTTGCCCAAAGAGGAAGTTTTCGCCACATAGCCAAAAGATTTTATTCTCTTCAAATATACCTAAAATGAGGTTTAACCAAAAACCGCCGGTGCCATAAAAAAGAAAAGCCGGCTAATGCCGGCTTTAACAAATATGGGTTTTCTTAATGATTTCCTCCACAGCAACCTTCGCCATGATTGTGCTCAGGGTTATGCACATGACCATGGGCTAACTCCTCAGCCGATGCGTCGCGAACTGCTTCAATTTTACCCGTAAAGTGAAGATCTTCTCCTGCAAGCGGATGGTTAAAATCCATTACAACATGATCATCTTTTACATCGAGGATAAGGCCGTTAAGCTGATTACCCTCTTGATCGACCATTGGTAAGCGAGTACCAACAACCAATAAATCATCGGCAACTTCACCTTCACGTTCAAAAACGGTTTTGGGCAATTTAAGGATATACTCCTGGTTAACCTTTCCGTATGCCTCATCGGAGGCAATATTGAAATCGAAAGAATCACCTTCCTTCAAATCCTTAATGTTATCCTCGAACGATTGGATAAGGGTTCCCTTACCGTATATAAATTGCATTGGATTGGCTGCTTCTGCCTTATCAACAATCTCATTCTGAACTTTAAGCTCGTAGCTTACTGAAACTACCTTGTCTTTTGAAACACTCATTAAACTATAGTTTTAAAATTAAAAAATTGAATATTCAGCCGTAAAGAAACGGCAATATTTTAAGAATACCAAAATATTGAGATTTACACATTTAATAAAAACGTGGAAACTAATGGTGAAATTCGGTAAGCATTGATATGTGGTAAAATCATCGTCATTTAAAAAGAGCTAAACTAAACACTATTAAGCATTAAGCCACGTAGTCTAATACATGCTGCCGAAAACATTAATTTGCATATCGGAAAATCTATATATGTAAAAAAAGATTAAAAAAAACTTGCAAAATCAAATCTTATGCTCACCTTTGTTGTGTAGTAATTTTTAATTTATTCATTAATTTTCAAGTTTTACCATGAAAGGAAAAGTAAAATGGTTTGATGCAGCTAAAGGTTTTGGCTTTATTCAAACTGAAGAAGGCAACGACGTGTTTGTTCACTACACTGGAATTGCTAAAGAAGGTTTCAAGCGTCTAGACGAAGGTCAAGATGTAGAATTCGAAATCACTGATGGCAAACGTGGCCCACAGGCAACAAATGTTAATGTTATAGAATAAAAAAGCATTATTCTATATACGAACGCGAAAAGGCTTTGGTAATACCAAGGCCTTTTTTCTGTTACTACTATATTGTAAAATTAACCCTAAGCATAGGGTTTTGTGGGTATGGCGAAAAATCGCTATTCGACACTTCCCATAGAAGCATAATGTTAAGCGCTGCCTTTTCGCCAATTCGTTGCCTGTATCCAAACCCTACCAAGTAAAGTTCAACCCATGTTTTTCCCTGTGCCGATGTGGTAAAAGGGTTTGTCATTTGCTTATCTATCAGCAATCGCTCGTATTCGCCATGAAGCATAATGCCACCCTTAACGTTTATGGGCAACACCTCGCTAAAATCGGGTATAGGTAAAATTTGCGTGAATGCAGATGCTCCCCATATATGGGTTCGATAGGGTTCACTAGGACCTCCAATTACATAACCTTTGTGACTATAATAAGTATACCGTCCGCCAACACCCAACGACCATTGCGGAATAACCCAAATTCCTGCAACCGGAACAATATCAATCTGTGTGATGTCGCCAACAGTTAAACCCAGCGAACCACCAAAGAAAAGCTTGTCGGAAAACTTTTTCGGCTCACCCCCACTTTGACCAAAAACGCTAGTTGAAGTTAAAAGGAAAAGTATGATTAGGATACTATTTAAAAATTTCATCGAGAAAAATTTTAAAAATGCTACAAACGCTATATGTTAGGAATAATATTTGTTGAAATTTGCTGCAATTTTAATCAGCAATATTTTAAAAACGCAATACAATTAGTTTTGTTTTCCTTTACTTTGTAAATATACAACTTACAATAGACATACAATTTTAAGCTATGAACATTGTCATTACAGGTGCATCAAGCGGAATTGGCTTTGAACTCGCCAAACGCTTTGCCTCAATAGGCAACCACACAATACTAGCACTTGCGCGAAACGAAGGTAAACTAAAAGAGCTGAAAAGCGCTTGCATCAGAGAGAATATTGAAGCGCATCTATTCCCCATTCCTTTTGATATTGCAGCACCTGAACCTTTTGGAGAGAAACTTGCCGAAAAGGTAAGGCAATACATACCAACCGTAGATATCTTGGTAAATAATGCCGGATACCTTGTAAATTCTCCTTTCGAAAGCTTATCGGCGAACGACATTGAGGCAATGACTAGCGTTAATTTCACTGGTCCAGCACGAATAATAAAATCTCTCATACCCCTACTTTCGACAAATGCACATGTAGTTAATATTAGCAGCATGGGTGGCTTTCAGGGTAGTGTTAAATTCCCTGGGCTTTCGGTATATTCAGCCACAAAAGCTGCAATAGCCTCCTTAACCGAGTGCTTAGCCGAGGAGTACAAGCAAAAAGGGATAAGCTTTAACTGCCTTGCTCTTGGTGCTGTTCAAACCGAAATGCTTGCTAAAGCCTTTCCCGATTTTAAGGCTCCGTTAATGCCCAATGAAATGGCGGAATTTATTGCTGACTTTGCCCTAAAGGGCAATAGATTTTTTAATGGTAAGGTGATTCCAGTATCGCTTACAACTCCATGATAACTATCCAAAAATGAAGTCTAAGCTAAACCTGATAATAGCAATAGTAACAATAGTAACCTGCAAGGTATACGGTCAAGAGTCGATATCAGCTATGCTTCAAGAAACCCTTAAGGAGGGTTTAAATTTTCAGCTACTTGTACAAGCCGACTCAGGAAATCTTGAAAACGTAAAAGCACTTCTTAAAGTTGATGCTGATCCAAATGCTGCCTCGTGGGATGGAACTACGGCCCTAATGTATGCGTCGCAAAATGGGCATTACCCAGTTGCTGTTGAACTTTTAGCCAACTACGCAAATCCGAATAAAGGTAACGAGAATGGCTTTACCCCACTACATTTTGCAGCGATAAGCAACAACGATAGCATTGCCGAGCTACTACTCCTCAATGGTGCCGAACCCCACCCAGTAACGTACAATGGCATTTCGCCGATACATTATGCAAGTGCCTACGGATATCCGTTTATGACATATCTACTAACTGAATACGGAGCAAATATCGACTCAACCGATAGGTATGGCAATACGCCATTAATGCTTGCCGCTTATACCGGATCGCTCGTTACAACTGAGCTACTGCTTGAACGCTGGGCCGATGTAGATAAATCCGACCGCAAAGGGTTTTCGCCGCTTATGGTTGCAGCACAGTATAATGATACAACCATAATGCGGCTTCTTTTGGACTATGGCGCAGACCCAATGCTTCGAAACTATGCAGGGAATACTGCGCTTTCAATTGCAATGCAAAACAAAGCAACTCAAGCCATTGAATTGCTCATGCTTGAAGGAGCAGCTAAAGAGGAATACTCAACGGAATTCAGCTATGCCGATATTGCCCAAAAAAACGGATACGCTGATCTGTCGAAAATTTTACAAGACCTGGGCTCGCCGCTTAATAAAAAAGGTTACGTTAATAGTTTCGGTATTACTTCGGGGCTAACCCTCAACGGAAACGATTTTTACCTTCTGCTAAATGCAGACATTAGCATATCGAAACCAAACGTACGAATGGGGA
>Ga0334901_1002290_pt1 | contig 16795 bp, 18 predicted proteins | sample GraSluR3_MG_3_FD_207216 | JGI IMG/M metagenome (GOLD analysis project Ga0334901, IMG submission 207216) | Sludge microbial communities from methane-producing bioreactor in Wageningen University, Netherlands - Granular Sludge_15_08-R3 | ecosystem: Engineered > Bioreactor > Anaerobic >... | reverse complement strand
ATGCAGAAGAACTTTGTAAATGGTTTTGCTATTTTGGCATGTTTAATTCTCCTTCAGCATATACTCCGGAAACAGAATTACTGACCGGAACAATTCTCAGGTTATTTTTAATTGAACAACAGACTCCGCAAAATTTGTAATATTTTAAAATCTCACCGAATACTTCGCACTTGGAATAATGGGAAATTCGCTTTGCTGGTAAAGTTTAACCGGTGCATCTGTCCTTTATTGGAAAACGAATTTGCTTGTTTGTAAAATGTTATCTGTCACTTTTACGTAAACGTAACCGACGGAATTACCGGGAACAACGTTATCTGTTTCATCCGGTCGCCTTTTTTGTGGTAGTATCACGGATTGAGGCGGTTGTACACATTATACACCGAAAAATTCCAGCCATAACTTTTCCCGGCGTTTTGCCGCTCAAATGTGGCAGGAAAGGTTGAAGTCGATGAAGGTCTGGTATTCTTCTCCCCTTAACTTTTTTTCACCTTCGGGTTTCAACAGAATTTTCTAACTTGCATTTTCATTTTGAAAGGAGTGGCATGGATAAATTGCAGTGGGCAAAAGAAGTTTTTGGTTCGAAGCTGGAAATCAGGCACGGCGGGGAACTTATCGGGAGCATCCGGTGGGAGAACATGGTAAGTTCCAGGGCACAGGCCATGATTAACGGGAAACTGTTTGTCCTCAACCGCGAGTTTTTCCTGTCGAAACTGGAGATTTACGATGCCAACGACCAGTCGCTGCTGGGCATGGTGATGATTAACCTGTTTAATCCCCGCAGCGATGTGGTTATCAACGGCAAACGGTTCGAGCTGGAGATTCAGAATTTCTGGCAGTCGCGCTGGTCGTGGAAGTTCAACGGCGCAGAAATCATCACTTACACCTCCAACGAATTTCTTTCCAAAGACAAAGGCGAAATTGAATTGTACACCACCGTGAACGACGAGGTGGAAATCCTTATTCTGCTGGGATTGTTTGTGCGCAACCAGTTTATTTTGTTTATGTTGTTAATTTTGATTATCATAATTCTAATCCTGCTGTAAAATCTAACACCGTCCTTCAGGGCCGTGAAAGAAACCGGTGGCTGGCAAATGGTTTTTGAAAAATTTTGTATTATGTTAGTTACGAAATTTTTCAAAAACCATCGTCCCACACTGATTATATAACCACCGCCCTAAAGGACGGTGCTGGTTTTGGAAAACGACCTGATAAAACAAAGAAATCTTTCAAAAAGAAAAGGCTGCCCTATGACAGCCTTTTAAACCTAAACCAACTAAACCTAATAAACCATAAACCTGCAGGAATTGCAGGCCTGATGATTATCTTCAATATTTTAATGTTTTTCTAAACGTTTACTACCCGACAAAGATAGAAATATTTTTTTCCTGTGACAGGATGGCTAATTTTTTCTTTCGGCGGCTTCTTCCAGAACTTTTTGCACCGAGCCGTGTAGCAGAAGCAGCCTGCGGGCTTGTTCTTCAGGGTAGCCCAGTTCGTCCATAATCATGCGTGTGCCGCGTTCTACCAGTTTTTTGTTGGTTAACTGCATGTTAACCATTTTGTTGCCTTTTACCCGGCCCATCTGAATCATCAGCGTGGTGGTAACCATGTTCAGGATAAGTTTTTGGGCGGTTCCTGCTTTCATCCGGGTGCTGCCGGTAACAAACTCAGGCCCCACAACGGCTTCGATGGGAATATCCACGTTTTGGGCCAGGACAGAATCCGGGTTGCTGGTTATGCATCCAGTTAAAATGCCGTGTTCGCGGGCATTTTTAACTGCGCCAATCACAAACGGTGTGCGGCCCGAGGCGGCAATGCCAACCACCGTGTCCAGTGCATTAATGTTAAATTTTTGCAGTTCCAGCCACGACAGGTTTTCATCGTCTTCGGCCGATTCCACTGCTTTGCGGATGGCCTGGTCGCCGCCGGCAATCAGCCCGATGACCAAATCGTAACCTACGCCGTAGGTTGGCGGAATTTCAGAAGCATCCAATATTCCCAAACGTCCGCTGGTTCCGGCGCCCACGTAAAACAATCGTCCGCCTTTTTTTACCCGCGGAACGATTTCGGTTACCAGCTTTTCAATTTGAGGAATGGTTTTTTCCACTGCCGGCAACACTTTTTTGTCCTCGTTGTGGATGCCTACCAGCAACTCACGCACACTCATTTTTTCGAGGTTTTCGTAAGACGAACTCGATTCGGTAATACTACTCATGGTTATCATTTTGCAGGTGAAACTCCATCAGTTTTAACAAAGGTTCCTTTACAATAATTCCCGGAACCAGATTTCGTTTCAAAAGTACATTTTTTAGCTGTTCCTGAAAATAAAAGGCTACAGAACCCACAAAACAAACGGGTTGATTTTCGTATCCTGAATATTGGGCCACATTTCGCAAAATGAACGAATCGAATGCATTTTCCACCAGGTTTTTGCAATATTCATTTTGGATGTTTTCGCTTAAAAACGGCACAAATCCGGCAAGAAACCGGTTGGGTTTTTCCTGCCGGTAAACCCGGTTCAGAAATTCGGCATATCCAAGGGGGTATTTTTGCTGAAACAGGTGCTGCAATTCGGCAGGCATTGTTTTTTTGAGGAAATCGCCCACCAGTTGCCTACCCAAAACTGCACCGCTGCCTTCGTCACCCAGAATAAATCCCAGCGGCGGAACATGAGCGGTAATTGTTTTGCCATCGAAGAGGCAGGAGTTGGAGCCGGTTCCCAAAATGCAGGCAATTCCGCTTTTGTTGCCCAGCGTGGCATGTGCTGCGGCCAGCAAATCGCTGTGCACTTCTTTTTCGGCTTCCGGGAAAAACACGTCGAGCGCTTTTTTTATCACTTCGGCTTTTTCCTCGTTTACAACACCGGCGCCATAAAAAAATACGCGGTCAACTTTGCCTGAGAGGTTGGCCAGCGGGGTTTCTTTCCACTCGGTTACAATGTTTTCGGTGGTACGAAAAAACGGATTCACCCCGCCGGTGTTAAATTGTTCCGGTTCTTTTCCTTTTTCCGAAAAGCACCAGCTTGTTTTGGTGGAACCGCTGTCTGCAATGAGTATCATATTCTATCCAATTTATATTTCTTTTTCAGTTCCTCCATGACCTTCTCGTGGGTGATACTTTGTCCCTGGTCTAATTGATTAATTCCCGATTCAATCGCGTTTTTTTGGGTGTCGGAAAGACCGTCCCAACTCTTTGATTCTACTTTTCGAAATAAAAAATTTTTCTTCATAACCCATTTTTGATTTCGGTCATATCATGCTGCAATTTTTTTCAAAATTAAGCATAATTAGAAGAAACCATTTACGATGCAAGACAATTAGGCGTACAATAGATTTACATTTAGGGGAATTGCGTAAAATAGCTTTAAATATTTCGGTGCGCTGCACCGTTTCTTTAGATAAATAAAGGGAGCTTAACTGTTTTAAAAGCGGCAGAGCCGCACTAATATTTGCAGTAAATTAGGTGCAAAAAGGTAGAAAGGTGCAGCGCACTGATTATATTAAATATGGTGATTAACATTTCATGCATATATTTGTATCCGAAATGAAAAAACTGAAAAAAATTCCGGAATTTAAAAATGAAGATGAAGAACGGGAGTTCTGGGCTAAAAATGATTCATCGGAATATTTGGATTGGGAAAAATCAGAAAGAATGGTTTTTTCGAACCTGAAGCCGTCGAGTAAACAATAACTTTGCTAAAATAAAAAGCTAAAAAAATTGAGATGAAGTATATTTTTCTGTTGTTAATTTTTTTTATTTCCTGTCTTTCAGGATTTTCCCAAACCGCCAATCCAAAATTCGAATTCCGTGCCGTTTGGGTGGCCACGGTAGCCAACATCGACTGGCCCTCGAAACCGGGACTTCCTACTGAACAACAGCAACAAGAGGTGATTGATATTTTAAATCTACACGAAAAACTGGGCATGAATGTTATCATTTTACAGGTGCGGCCAACTTCCGATGCTTTTTATCCGTCGCAATTGGAACCGTGGTCGCGCTACCTTACCGGAACACCGGGACAGGCGCCCGAGCCGTTTTACGACCCGCTGCAATTCTGGATTGAGGCCTGCCACAAGCGCGGCATGGAACTGCATGCCTGGCTCAATCCGTTTCGGGTGGCGCTGAATCATCAGCAACCGCTGGCCGGAAACCACATTGCTTTTCAGCACCCCGAGTGGATTTTAAAATACGGCAACAGCCTCTATTTCGACCCCGGATTGCCGCAAACCCGCGAATTTGCAGCGCAGGTGGTTAAAGACATTGTTTCGCGGTACGATGTGGACGCCATTCATTTCGACGACTATTTTTACCCCTACCCCTTACAGGAAGATTTTCCCGACACGGCATCGTTTGCCTTTTACAACCGTGGTTTTTTCCCGGAAGACAAGGCCGACTGGCGCCGCGAAAATGTGGATATTATTATAAAAATGCTGAATGACACCATTAAGTCCGTAAAACCCTGGGTGAAATTTGGCATCAGTCCGTTTGGTGTGTGGCGAAATATAGCCGACGACCCGCGCGGCTCTGATTCACGTGCAGGAGCTACCAATTACGACCATCTTCATGCCAACATCATCAAATGGCAGGAAAACGGCTGGATTGACTACACGTTGCCGCAACTTTACTGGCAGGTTGGCCACCCGCTGGCCGATTTTGAAAAGCTGGCCCACTGGTGGAAACTGCATACTTACGACCGCGGAATGTATATCGGCCATGGCGTTTACAAAAGCGACCCGGCTTCGGAAGTGAAGGAATGGACACAACCCGGCGAACTGCCCAAACAAATACGCATGCTGCGCGAAATCCCCGGAATTGACGGTTCGGCTTTTTACAGCAGCAAACATTTTAACCGCGATTTAATGGGTTTTCAGGACAGCCTGATGCAGGAATTGTACCAGTACCGCGCACTTGTTCCACCCATGCCCTGGCTCGACCATCAGCCGCCGCAGCCGGTAGCCCGGTTCAGGCAGCGCGGAAGAACAGTTCGCTGGAAAGTCGATGAAACAGCGTTTGAACTGGATAAACCCTACCGGTTTATTTTGTATTTGAACGAGGAAGGTGTAAAACTGAACCCGGAAAATCCGGAGTTTATTCACCTTATTCTGGATAAGGATGTGGACAGGTACAAATTTGAACGTATCAACAACAAGCGAAAAAAATACGAAGTACGCATTTCGGTGCTCGATCGCCTGAACAACGAAAGCTGGTTGAGCCCGCCGCAAATAATCAGGTTATAATTTGCCTGGCAGAAATTATCTGATTTTGAACAGAGAATTGCAGGCGTGGTTTTGAACATTCTTTGTTCAAAATGTTTATATAGCAGGTTGTAACACTTAAATCTATTCAGATGAGGATTCATTCGGCCAACGCCAAAACGATGGAACAGGAACTCGACTGGTTTCAGCAACTTATTCTCGTAAGGGGAAAAATAACTTTTGAACAGTCGTTGCCTGATGATGAAATTTATAAAATCCGGTTGCCGAACGTTGAAGACCAGGATTCTCCCTATGCCGATCTGATAAAAAAACATTCAATGAACCTGGAAGAAAGACTGGTTTTAATTCTGGCATTAATACCACACGTTAAACCTTCACTTCTGGATTTGTTGCATACCAAAAATACCTTATATGATATTCCGTTTACTGAATTTGGCGGAATCAGGTTCAATAACACAAAAGGATACCTTCCCACCGGCGAAACAGCCGTTTTTTTGCTTGCAGGCTCCAATCTTGAAAAAAGGTTTGAATTGCTGCGATTATTTGGTAAAGAACATTTTTTTTACCACGAAGGAGTTCTTTCGCTGGAAAGTTCTGTATCAAACGAACCATTTCTAAGCGGACTTTTGTCCATATCTCCCGAATACCTTTCGCTGTTAACTACCGGTGAGAAATATAAACCCGATTTTAATCAAAATTTTCCGGCAAAAAGAATTGAAACCAGTCAGGAATGGGACGATTTGGTTGTGTCTGAACATTTATTGCAGGGCCTGGAAGAAATTAAAGATTATGTGCGCCACGGCAGAAATTTAAAGCGAAAATTTCAGTTTGGAAAAAAAATAAAACCCGGGTTTAAGGTATTGTTCACCGGGCCGCCCGGAACCGGAAAAACATTAACTGCCAGTTTGCTGGGAAAATATTGCGGAATGGATGTTTATCGTGTGGACTTGTCGTTAGTTGTTTCAAAATATATTGGCGAAACCGAAAAAAACCTCTCGCGGGTGTTCGATAAGGCGGAATCGAAAAACTGGATTCTGTTTTTTGATGAAGCCGATGCGCTATTTGGAAAAAGAAGCAATACCTCCGATTCGCACGACCGTTACGCCAACCAGGAAGTGTCGTTTTTACTGCAGCGAATGGAAGATTTTGACGGTCTGGTGATATTGAGCTCCAATTTCAAAAAAAATATCGATGAAGCTTTTTTCAGGCGTTTCCAGCTTGTTCTCGATTTTGAACTGCCTGATGCGCACCAACGATTTATTCTGTGGGAAAAATCAAAAACCAATCAGTTTGAATACGACAGAGATGTTGATTTGGAAAAACTGGCCGATCAACATGAGCTAAGCGCTGCGTCGATCGTCAATATATTGCATTACAGTATTTTAAAGTGCCTTGGCAGAAAAGACAATATCATCAGGCTAAAAGATATTCAGGCCGGATTGCGAATGGAAAGAATTAAAGAGGGAAAAAGCATCCTGTAGTCTTAAAATCCAATAGGGATCAGACAATCAGTTTTTGGTGTTTTTCATATAATATTCGATTATAATGTCATCGTTTTTATATGAATTTTTTAACTGATCTTTTAGTGATTTAATTTCCAGTTCCATTTCTGCCTTCTCTGTAATCAACTGGTCCATTTTATTTTCCATCGCAGCTAAATGTTGCTTTTGAACGGTTAATTCCGCTAAATGGGCATTTTGTTCTTTTATCAGACTTTCATTTTCCTCCTCCAGAAGGATGATTTTCCGGTTTAGGTTTTCCTGGCTGAGTTGAATTTTGTTGTTAAAATACCTGTTGATAAAAAAAACTGTTGCTGAAAAAATTAAAATCCCCGGTAAAAGAAAATATAACAGGATGATGCCGGAAACCGGCCCCTCGTTGAAAAAAGCTAAAAACGTGCTTGCCGACAGAAAGATGCTGTTTTCCATGACGTTGAATCGTTAAATGAGTAAAAGAAGTAACTTCCAATGTGCAAGACAAAATCAAATTTTTTTATGAAATTACAAAAAAATACAAAAAGATATATTATTATTCTGTCATTTTGTTGTAAATTGTTAGGGATATTATTTTAAATACGTTGTTATTTGCTATAAGAATATTGATATACAGGAAGATAAACCATTAAATTGAATTCAATATAAATTCTTTTTGCTGACTTTAGTTAAATAAACATACAGTAGTTATGATCGATGTAGCTTTAGGCTTAATCCGGGATTCATTGAATGAACATTTCAGAAATGAATTCTCGATTTCAGAAAATAAAGTGGTACTGTCTAACATATTAAAAACAGATGGTTCTGCCGCACAGAATGTAGATGGGAAAATTGTTTTTTTTCTTGTAAGTTTAGATGAAGAGGCTGCGTTAAAAAACAGTCTGAATCGTTCTCTAGGACAGGCAAATGGTTCGTTTGCCGTTAAAAGTCCGGCATTACATTTAAATATGCAGGTGCTTTTTTGTGCCAATTTCGACAGTGCAATATATTCTGAGGGCTTAAGTTACCTTTCGTCGCTTATCCGCTTTTTTCAAAACAATAAGCGAATGGCCATGGACCAGTCCGAAAATCCGGATGCTGCAAAAAACAGATTGGTTTTTGAGTTGTGTAAACTGGATTATGCTGAATTAAGCCACCTGTGGTCAGCCATTGGAAGCAAGCTAATGCCCTCCGTTTTATACAAAGTGAGCATGCTGGTATTAGAGGATTCACCCATCCGGAAAATTATTCCCGCGGTTAAGGAAACTGATAATCACTCCTGATATTTAAAAATGAAACAATCTTTTGTTCATATTTCAACAATATTCTTCAGGCATAAGTATTTTTATGATGGCTTGTTTAAATCGATGACTGTTTCACTTGCAGAAGATTCACAAAGGTTAATTCATAATTTAAATATTCTTATTAAACCTTTCCACGGCGGATTTCATATCCTTTCTTCCGATGCCGAATTCCCCGGTACTATCGATGCAGCAGACTCCTTTCAACTTTTTCTAAACTGTACAGATCCTTATTTCATCAATTATACAGAACTTCCGCCTTATAATCTTGCAGATAAGTTGTTGTATTTTAATAATATATCCGGTATCAAAAAAGAAGGAACCAGCGGTTTTGTATTACATGCTGAAAATTTCGCCGGTGCAAGCGAACTGGTGCAACCCGTTTATGATCAAATTGTAATTCCCGGTTTTAATTCCGGTGATGATTATCGTTTTACAAATGCTGCCGGAAATGAAATTCATTCCCAAAATATTTCGCCCTCAATAGAGAACGCCGGTAGCTTTAACATTTCCAATTTAGAGCAGGGGCTAATTCTTTTTCATTCAAAAGAAAATGATGTGAAGAAATTTTACCATTACAGCAATGCCGTTTGGAAAAAACCTTTTGCTGTTCTGGAAATTTTCCCCGGTAAACTATTTCATCAGTTTGAAGAAAAAGGGAAAGTTGAATATGCCATAAATTTCAGTAACAGAAAAACAATCTGGAAATATTTTCTGGTAAGTCCGGTGTATAATAAATTTAAAAATCTGAGCATTATCAATAAAGGGAAAGAACAGGTTTTTAGTTCACCGGAAAAACAATCCGTACATCCGGAATCAGATGCCCTTGTTTTTGAGTCGAAAAACAAAATTCCGCTTGCTGAGCATACTGAGGAAATTTTTCAACTGGTTGATAATTATAGCGCAGGCAACGGTAAAGGCAAAATTGTGTTAAAAAATTTGCCGGGCGCTTCTGCTGATCAACTGTACCTAAGTGAAACCATATCAAATGATACTTTTTATTCTCACATTTTTATATAAACATTTAATAATCAGGAATTATGGCACAAAAATTAATGACACCCGGAGTCTATATCGAAGAGGTCAATGCTTTTCCAGGCTCCGTTGTTGAGGTTGCAACAGCAATCCCGGCTTTTATCGGGTACACCGAAAAGGCGTCCAGAAATGGAAAGTCGCTGGTGAATAAACCCACCAGAATTACTTCGTTTGCCGAGTATCTCCTTTTATTTGGAGGTGCATTCAGTCCAAAGTTTACGTTGGAACCGGTTGCGGAAGGGACAAAACCCAAAAATTCAATTTCTGTTAACGACGAGGAAAGAGCGATTGAGTACAAAGCAGACAACCAGCTTTTCCTTTTTAACAGCATCAAACTTTTTTATGCCAACGGTGGCGGCACATGCTACATCGTTTCGGTTGGCACCTACAAAGGAAAAAGTGAACAGAAAATCAGCAAAGACGAGCTTTTGGGCACCAGCACCGATGATGATGACAAACCCATTGAAGGAGGATTAAAAACGTTGCTGAAAGAACAGGAGCCTACCATGATTGTGATTCCGGACGCCGTGGCTTTGGGCGACGATTGTTACGAAGTTTACAAACAGGTACTGACACAATGCGCCAAAATGCAGAATAGAATAGCAATTATGGATTTGCACGATGGCTTTAACAGCAGAGACGATGGCGATAATGTCAATCATTTCAGGGAAAAAATAGGAACCGAATACCTGAGTTATGCCGCTGCCTATTACCCCTGGCTGCATACCAGCATTGTCCAGAAAGATGAAATCACGTTTAAAAATCTCGATGAAAGTGTGGATATCGGGAACATTTTACCTGAAAAACCTGCAATAGAGCTTGTATCAAAATTTAAAGAGCAGGCTCCACCGGAAATTACCGATGAAATGAGTGATGAAGAAAAGGAAGCCATTCAGAAAATAGTAAAAAACAATGAGCGAAATTTACATCTTGGCTTAGTGGCCACAAGCCCAACTTACGTTAACCTTCTCGACGAAATCAGGGCAGTAATAAACCTGCTTCCGGTGTCGGCTGCAATGGCAGGAGTTTACACCACGGTTGACAATAACCGCGGCGTTTGGAAATCACCGGCAAATATCAGCCTGAACAGTGTTATTAAACCGGCTGTAAATATTACACACGATCAGCAGGAAGATTTAAATGTAAATGCCGTGTCCGGAAAATCCATCAACGCCATCAGGACCTTCCCGGGTGTGGGAACGCTGGTTTGGGGCGGCCGTACTTTGGACGGCAACAGTCTCGACTGGAGGTACATTAATGTAAGGCGCACCATGATTATGCTGGAGCAATCCATAAAAATGGCTTTGCGCTCGTATGTATTCGAACCGAACGACGCAAATACATGGGTTACGGTAAAAAGTATGATCATTAATTTTCTGACAGAAAAATGGAAGCAGGGCGCACTAGCTGGAGCATCTCCAGATGATGCTTTCGACGTACAGGTGGGGTTGGGCACAACTATGACAAGCCTCGATATTCTGGAAGGTAAAATGCTGATAACGGTTAAACTGGCCATCGTCAGACCGGCAGAATTTATCGTGGTAACATTTGAACAGCAAATGCAAAAATCATAACTAAAACAAACTTTTATAAACATTAAAATTATAACATCATGGCAGGAGAAAAACAAGACAACAACTGGCCCCTACCAAAATTTTATTTTATGGTAGATTGGGGTAGCACTACAAATATTCCTTTTCAGGAAGTCAGCGGGCTGGACATCGAAGCGCAGCCCATTTCTTACCGGCACGGTAACAGCCCGGTTTTTTCAGAAATAAATATGCCGGGAATTGTTAAAAACAGCAATGTAACCATGAAAAAAGGCGTATTTGTTAATGACAACAGTTTTTGGGACTGGTACAACAAAATAAAAATGAACACCATCGAACGTCAAAACGTGGTTATCAAACTTTTGGATGAAAGCGGAAGCCCGACAATGACCTGGACGCTGAACAATGCCTGGCCCACAAAAATCAGTTCAACCGATTTAAAGTCGGATGCCAACGAAGTAGCCGTTGAAAGCATTGAAATTATGCACGAAGGGTTAACCATAGCTAACGGTTGATTTTTATGGGAGAAAACAGTTTCTTCATTCCTGATTATACTCCTCCTACGGCGTTTTACTTTTCCGTCAGATTTGATGGCATGGATGAAACGGACAGTAGTTTTCAGGAGGTTTCAGGGTTGAAGGTAACCATAGATACTGTACCGATGAAGGAAGGTGGTGACAATAATTTTGTGCATCACCTTCCTACTCCGGCTAAATATGAAAACCTTGTGTTAAAGCGATGTTTGATGTCGAATTCCAATCTGGATAAATGGTGCCGGAATGCTTTGGAAGATTTCAAATTTGAACCAAAGGATTTGAAATTATCGCTTTTGGGACCAGAGGGTGATCCTTTGGCCTCGTGGACAATTGTTCAGGCATTTCCCATCTCATGGGAATTATCGGCGTTAAACAGCACAAGCAATCAATTAGCCATTGAATCGCTTACCTTGAAGTACAGACTTTTCAGAAAGGATTAAAAAATGACTTTAGTTGTAAAAGAACTTGTTGTCAGGGGAATTGTAGTCCGTGACAACACATCATCCGAAGCGTTTTTATCTGAAGAAGAAATTATGCCCCAACATTTGGAGCAACTAAAAAAGGAGATTGAAAAAGATTGCATTGATCGGATTATGCAAAAACTGGAAACCAAAACATCGAGATAAAAAACGGAAATGGGCGAACTGACAAAAATGAAAATTGTGGCTTACAAAGACCCCGATTTTTCGAGCCAGCTTGGAGAGTACAATCTTCTGGTAAACCCTGAAAACTATAAAGTAAGAGATGAACAGCAGTATGCTGTTTCCGATACGGTAAACGGTTCCAGTGCACAAACGGTAAAGTACAAAGGCGGGGCTGCCGGTCTTTTTGAAATCACACTTTTTTTTGACGGAACGGGTGTAGTCACTGACGAAAAGGTTGATGATCAAATTAAAAAAGTTAAAGATTTAATTTATTCCTACAACGGTGATATTCATGAACCCAATTACCTGAAAGTTTACTGGGGAACGCAATCGTTGTTTCAGGGAAGACTGAAATCGTGGAATAGAAATTACACCATGCTCGACATGGACGGCACTCCGCTGAGAGCTGAGGCAACCGTGGTTATCATTGCATCCGTCAGCGCAAAGAAAAAAGCACTGGAGGAAAAGAAAAATTCGGCTGATTTAACGCATGTGAGAACGGTTTTGGCCGGCGACAACCTGCCGCTGATGTGTTACAGGATTTACGGAGACAGCAGCTATTATATAAAAGTTGCACAGCACAACGAATTAATGCATTTCAGAGATTTAAAACCCGGAGATAAAATCGTTTTTCCACCAGTAATTTAAAGTTCATGGCAAAAGTATTACAACAGCAGGACGGCGTGGTGAGCTTTGATATTTTTATCAACGGCTCCAAAATAAAAGATGTGGTCGAAATTCTGGAAATCGCTGTACAAATGGAAGTGAACAGAATCAGTTCGGCGAATATCCTGCTGGTTGACGGAGGCGCCGTCGGGCTTTCAAACGAACCCTTTGAAAATAGTGAAAGTGAGGATTTTATTCCTGGAAACACCGTTAAAATAGCATTGGGTTACAATGACAAAAAAGAAACTGTATTTGAAGGTATTGTTGTTTCGCAGGGGCTGTCGGTGAAAAATGGTAAATCGCAGCTTTTGGTAACCTGCAAAGACAAGGCTGTAAAAATGACGAAAGGACGGTTTAATGCACTTTTTACGGAACAAAAAGATTCAGATGCGATATCAGGTATTGCAGGGAATTACGGTCTTCAAACGGATATAGAATCTACAAGCCGGCAATTTACGTTAATGCAATACAATTGCAGCGACTGGGATTTTGTGGTTATCCGGGCGGAAACGAACAATATGATGGTATTGACGAATAATAATAAACTCATTGTGAAAAAATTTGATTTCAGTGCTTCACCCCAATTTGAAATCAATGCATCCCAATACATAATTGATGTTGATTTGAATCTCGAAAGCGAAAATATCCCGGAATCTTTTGAGCTAACTGCCTGGGATTTCAAAGAACAAAAAGAAATTAAGGAATCGGTTTCACTTTCTGACGGGCCTTCGCAGGGAAATATTTCAGCTAAAAAATTATCAGGTTCCGGTGTAAATGGAAAATCAAACAATTATTCTTCTGTACCGCTTACTTCGGATGAGTTAAAATTATGGGGACAAACACTTGCCGATAAGGCAGCCCTCAGTAAAATTCAGGGTAAAATAACCATTCCCGGAACTTCCGGAATTCTGGCCGGCGACCTCATTTCACTGAAAGGTTTTAGTGCACGGTTTAACGGAAATGCCTTTGTTTCAAAAGTCAGCCATTTGGTGGAAGCCGGCGAATGGATCACCACATTAACCATTGGAAAGTTTCCGGAATGGCATGCTTCGTTGCCCGATGTGGAAGATAATTTTGCCTCGGGTTTAATTCCGGCTGCAAATGGTGTTCAGATTGCAAAAGTGAAAAAGATTCACGAAGATAAGGATGGAAATTACCGGGTGCTGGTTACTTTACCCTCTTTTTCAGGTACCGGGCAGGACGATGGAATCTGGGCGCGGATCGCTTTTCCGTATGCATCGTCTGATGCCGGTTTCTTTTTCTTCCCGGAAATAAACGATGAGGTGATGCTTGCTTTTATTAATAATGATCCGCGGTTTCCGGTAATTACAGGCGCTTTATACAGCAGTAAAAACAAACCAAAGGAAACTCCCGACGAAAAAAACCAGTTTAAATCCATCCATACCAAATCGGGAATAAAAATCAGGTTTGACGACGAAGATAAAATCCTAGTAATTGAAACTCCCGGCGGCAACTCATTTACGCTGGACGATAAAAACAAAACGATAAAAGCGGAAGATCTCAATAAAAATTCGGTGATGATGGATGACAAAGGCATCACGCTGGACAGTCCCGGCGATATCAATATTAAATCCAAAAAGAATGTAAACATCGAAGCCACCTCAAATATTTCGTTAAAGGCAACCTCTGATTTTAAGGCAGAAGGTTTAAGTGTTGATTTAAGCGCCCAAACAAGTTTTACGGCAAAGGGAAATGCCTCTGCCGAACTTTCGGCCTCGGGACAAACTACGGTAAAAGGTGCCATGGTAATGATAAACTAAAAAAACAAAAATGGGATTAGCAGCCAGATTAACAGATATGCACACCTGCCCGATGCAAACGCCGGGAGTACCGCCGATTCCACATGTAGGCGGTCCCATTATCGGGCCCGGAGTACCCACTGTTTTGATTGGGAAAATGCCCGCTGCCGTGGTTGGCGACAGCCTGGTTTGTGTAGGTCCGCCCGATTCTATTGTAAAAGGTTCGGCCACCGTTATGATTGGTGGCAAACCGGCTGCCCGGATGGGCGACACCACCGCTCACGGGGGAAGTATTGTGCTGGGTTGTCCAACAGTAATGATAGGAGGATAGTTTATGAAAAAGGAATACGATTCATTTTTAGGACGCGGCTGGGCATTCCCACCGACTTTTAATTACGACAGGGGAACGTTGGAGACGGTTGAAGATGAAGAAGATATTCAGCAAAGCATTCGGTTGATTTTGGGCACCATCCCTGGCGAACGTGTAATGTTTCCCGGATTCGGTTGCCCCATCAGAAAATTTGTTTTTGAATCGAACGACCCTACGCACAAAAGGATGTTAAAAGATGCTGTTTACGATTCCCTGCTTTACAACGAACCAAGAATAAAAATCGAAAACATTGAAATTGAGGATGAAACATTTGATAAAGGATTGATTCTCATTCACATTTATTACACGGTGATTATTACCAACACGAGAAATAATATGGTATTTCCGTTTTATTTTAAGGAAGGCACAAATCTTTAGATGAGTCAACTGTCTGTAAATTATGTAATTGTATGAATAAAGGAACAAGTCGGAAATTAAGGAAGAACAAAGCATTAAATCCCGAATATATTTCCATCGATGAACGATCGTTGCTGGATTTGGTGCAGTTTACACTTAACTTTTCCCAAAATCTGAATTTCTATAATTTTCATAATAAGGTAATTGATAACTGGAAAGCTTTTTTATTAAACGATTCTGCTTTTGTGCTGGCAGCCATTGCCTCAACCGATACCGGTCAATTCAAAACAGATTTTAATGAATTGGAATCCCGGCCTGATAATTCAGGTGTTGAAGAGCGTATAAAAAATGCAACCGGTCAAATTAATTCGGTTATAACAAGTTGGGCTGAAATGCTGAAGCGGTCAAACTACGAAGGCATTCTTTTAAACGAAATGGAAAAGATTTTGCAATCGGCTTCACAGAAAACTCCCCGGCAGGATGACAGCAATGAAATTCAGTTATTAAAGGAAAACTACGACAATATTTTCGGTAACCTGGTTTTTATCCGGGAAAAGGCAGCAAATCATTTCGAAAAAGAGTTACTCAAATCCAGCCACCATCCACATGTTGGATTGCTTCTGGCATTCTTCAAACTGTTTAAGAATTTGCAGCTCGATATTAATACAATTACCAAAAAGCATCTCGATTATTACTACCTCGATATTCTTCAGCAGAAAAGGAAAAAACAAAATTCCCATTCAGCTATAATTGCACTTCATCTGCAGCCGGGAGTTGAAACGCTGGAAATTGAACAGGACGATTCGTTCCTTTTTAATTTTGAAGAAGAAAAGCAACTTGTTTTTAAAGCTTCGTCGAACACGCAGATTAATAAGGCAGAAATTGCAGAAATCAAAACGCTTTTTAAAAGTAATTATTATCCGTTTGGAAATCAAATGGATGACGAAGATTTTTCCATTGATATCCTTTACGAAAATGATATTTCCACTTCATTGAAACAAGGTTTAAGTTCAGAATTGAAACAAACCGGGAATTTTCCGGCAGCACTGGGAGAAGTAAAACCGAACCACCTGCTGTCAGAATCCGGTGTGAGGCTAAGCGACATTGGTTTTTTGGTGAGTTCGCCTTCTTTAATTCTCGAAAAGGGAAGACAAACCATCCAATTGATCTTTAAAATTACTCCGGATTCCTACAACGAATCCAAATCAATGTTCGATGCAATTTTGTATCAGGAGATTGAACAGTTGAACAATCCGGCTTCCGATAAGGAAAAGCTTAGAAAAAGAGTGGTTTCCAAATTTTTTTCCGATGCATTCGTCATATCTGTTACGGATAAAAAGGGATGGAAAGAAATTGAATATTCAAAAACGAGGATAAATCCGGAAAGTCACACGCTAAGTATTGATATTCAGCTAAATGAACAAAACGATTCACTTGTTCCTTTCGACAGGGAAATCCATGAGGGAGATTACAAAACCGACTGGCCGTGTGTGCGGTTGATTCTGAATAACAATGCCCAGTACCATCCCTGCAAAATTTTAAAAAACTTAGTAGTCGAAGAAATCAACATCAAGGCTACGGTTTTGGAGGTGAGTAATTTAACCCTGTCAAATTCAACCGGAAATCTCGACACTTCCATTCCGTTTACCCCGTTTGGACCGGCACCGGTTGTGGGTTCTTTCCTGCGTATTCAAAATCCGTTAATTCTGCAAAATAACCTGACCGACCTTAAATTGAATTTAACCTGGCTTGGCCTTCCTCTGGAAAGAGGCGGTTTTAGCGGTTATTTCAGGGCTTATCCAAAACCGCCAAAAAATACTGATTATAAGGCGCTGGTTACTCAAAATAAAAACAGGGTGAATGCGGGAGAAATTCAGAATCAGCAGGT
>Ga0334901_1002284_pt1 | contig 16847 bp, 16 predicted proteins | sample GraSluR3_MG_3_FD_207216 | JGI IMG/M metagenome (GOLD analysis project Ga0334901, IMG submission 207216) | Sludge microbial communities from methane-producing bioreactor in Wageningen University, Netherlands - Granular Sludge_15_08-R3 | ecosystem: Engineered > Bioreactor > Anaerobic >... | reverse complement strand
GATTGCAGAAATAAAGTCTGTATCTCCGCAGGCTGGGTCTCTCGTGTCGGAGACTGGATCATCTGCCTACCAAACAATGTGTTCGTCCTCATCGAGGGAGCTGTTGCCCAGGAAACGGGAGGTGTCGATGACACGGCATTCTGATTCCAGATTACGCTCCACGGTGATACGAGTCGAGTTTGTAGCACTTCTTGCAGCGTTAGCACTCTTTCTCAGTACAGTGGAATATCTTATCCCGAAACCGGTCCCGTTCATGCGCATAGGCTTGGCGAATCTCCCGCTCATCATCGGACTTGGACTATTACATGAACGAGAGTATCTGCTCTTGGCACTACTGAAGATTCTTGGTCAAGGACTGGTCACCGGAACGATCTTCTCGTACATCATCCTGTTCTCATTTGGCGGAACCGTCTCGAGTGCCTTCATCATGTTCTTGCTCTACCGGTATGGAAGAAGATATGTATCTCTGGTGGGTATCAGCATTGCAGGAGCAATGGCAAGCAACATAACACAGCTACAATTGAGCAGGGTGATCCTATTCGGCGACGCTGCGCGATTCATCGCACCTCCATTTCTCATGGTGGGGTTCGCCACCTCGATCGTCCTCGGGCTCTTCGCCGAACGGTTTGTCAGCCGCTCTTCGTGGTATGCAGAGCATGCACAGCAGGAGCATCTCGCATGAGAGCTACCAACGTGAAACTATTCATGGGAATAATCTCACTTCCGGCGATACTACTGCAGAACAATCTGATCGGTATCGTCTTACAGACTATCTATGTGATAGTGCTTTCGGTAACCAGTGGAAGAAAATTCCGTGTTCTCCCAAACCTCATTCTACTGTTTTCGGTCTCAAGTGCTCACCTTCTGCAACCAAATGGCCTTCTGCTATTCACCATCGGATCCTTCTCTGTGACACTCGGAGCTCTTCTCCTCGGGGCAAGGAAGGCTCTTGCACTGATTGCCCTTCTCTACCTGTCTCACTACATGGTCACTGGAAAGCCTCAGTTTCCAGGAAGACTCGGTCGCCTGATATCTCTGCAATTCTTCTACTTCGATGCCATAACCACCAAGTGGAGGGGCATTGCTCCGAAACGACCGTTCATCTTGGCTATCGATAAGCTGTTGCACACCGTCTCCGAGCAGAGTGCAGGAGATAGACAGCGATCCGAGAGCGCTCCTGCCATGGCATCGGCAATAGACCTGGCTAGACAGGGAGTGCATGTCGTGGTCCTTTGGGGGCTCTTTTTGGCAGGGTCTTTGCACGTACTTCCCGTGCTCATATGATCAGTGCAGGTCGGTCACCGTGTACGCTTGATTGGTTATCTGGTAGGAGAAGGAGCCATCTCGCATACCCTCTGTGAGATAGAGGTTGTATCCTGTATCCATGAATACAGCCTCCACTCCGGGTAAAGATTCTATGAGAGCAAATCCCTCTTCAAGACCGAGAGAATAGACCGCTGTAGAGAGTGCATCGGCAAACAGGGACTCTTCTGTAATGATGCTGGCACTGGTGATATCGGTCTGTACCGGATAGCCTGTGACGGTATCGAGAATGTGGTGATAGATGACTCCATCGAGTTCCAAAAACCGTTCATACGGACCGCTTGTGACGAGGGTTCTATCTTCAAGTCCCACAATCATCACATGACCACCTCGCTCCTCTTCCGGATTCTGAATTCCGATTCTCCATGGAGTACCATCCACTCGAGTACCGATGGTGAGCACATTTCCACCTAGGTTTATGATGGCTTTGCGAACATCGTGACTCAGTAGGATCTTGGCCACCTCATCTGCAGCATACCCCTTGGCTATGCCACCAAGGTCGAGCTTCATACCTGGATCCAAGAGTTCGACGGTCTGTGCATCGGCATCGAGCACAACACGACGGTATCCGATGAGAGGGAGAAGTCGATCGATCTCCTCCTGTGGTGGGCGTCGTGGATTATCTCCGCCGATGTCCCATGCCGCGACAAGCGGTCCCACGGTAGGATCGAATGCCCCATGACTCGCTTCGGCTGCCTCGATTGCTCGCTGAATGACGAGAAAGGTATCCTCCGAAACCGCTACCGGCCCAGCTCCAGCTGCCGCATTCACTGCTGCAATCTCGCTGGTATCGATATGTATACTCATGCGCGCTTCGATATCGGCAATACGAGCAAAGGCGTCCGAGAACGCAGCATCCGATGGATTGTCATAAATAGTGATACGAGAGACGGTACCGAGCATAACTTCTGAACGAGCTTGAGGTTCCACAGAAGCAGCATCCTCCGATTTTGCGCAGGATACAGTGAAGAAAGTGAGAAAAAGAATTCCGATAAAAAAGAACTGAATTGCATTAATGGTATGTTTCATGATACTACTATATAAGTGATATATCGCATAATGCGAAAAACAACAACCTGTCACTATCGAACTCAAGAGAGAACCGTCGAGTTCGGAGTTCACCGGAACAGCATATTTTGTGGTAGAAACCGAATGATAAGGAGTGAGAACACATGGACAAGAAAAGGATTGTGATTCTTGGTGGAGGCTACGCAGGGGTACACGCTGCAAAGCATTTGCATAAAGCCTTCAGAAAAATGAAGGACAAGGTAGAAATTACACTGATCGATAGACATCGACACCATATCCTCATGACCGAGCTACACGAGGTAGCAGGAAACAGAGTGCAGGAGGATTCGGTCAAGATTTCATTCGACCGTATCTTTGCCGGCAAGATGGTGAATGTGATTCGCGACGAGATCAAGGAGATCGACTTCGAGAAACAGATACTCGAAGGGACAGCTGCAAACTACCCATACGATCAGCTGATCATCTCCACTGGGGCGGAACCTACCGACTTCAATATTCCAGGAATCAAGGAACATGCGTTCTTCCTCTGGAGTTTGAGCGACGCACTCAGAATCAAGCACCACATTCAAGAGACTGTCCGAGCCGCAGCATACGAGAAAGATGAGAAGCTTAGAAAAGAGATGCTCACGTTCGTCGTTGCCGGTGGTGGTTTCACCGGTGTCGAGCTTGTTGGAGAGCTTATCGAGTGGCTTCCTATTCTCTGCAAGGAGCATGGAGTGGACCACGACGAGGTTCGTCTGATCAATGCAGAAGCATTGGGCAGCATTCTCAACATGCTACCTGAAAAGCCCAAGAAAAAGGCTGTCGACTACATGGAGAAGAAGGGTGTCGAAATTCGGACGAACAGTCTGATCGTCAAGGCGGATGCCGATGGATTCGAAACCAAAGATGGTACTCGATACAACACAAAGACACTGATCTGGACCTGTGGTGTTCGGGGAACGACGTTCTGTCACAGACTCCCGCTGGCAGATGGAAAAGTACAGCGGAAGAAGGTAGACGAGTTCATGCGATCTCCCGATCACGAGAATGTCTATCTTGCCGGAGACGCTATCTGGTTCATGGAGGATGGAAAACCGATTGGACAGATTGTCGAGGCTGCCGAGCAGACAGCTGCAAAGGCTGCAGAGATGATCACACAGACCATCAGGAGAGAGTTCGGTCTCAAGACCAAAGAGGTTGAACCGTTCAAATCGAACTTCCACGGTTTCATGGTCTCGATCGGAGGTCGGTATGCAGTTTCGCACACAGCTGGTGTGAACATGTCCGGTTTCTTCGCGATGGCGATCAAACACATGGTGAACATGTACTATCAGTTTGGTGTCTGTGGTGTTAACGGTGTCTGGAACTACTTCAAACACGAAATACTCACGATCAAGGATCGTCGTTCACTCATCGGAGGTCTCGCCTCGTATCGGGTCCCCTCCTACTGGATTGTGTTCCTCCGCATGTACCTTGGCGTCATGTGGCTCATCGAGGGTATCGGGAAGATCACCAAAGGCTGGCTCACCGATACTACAGGAAGCAAGGTCTACTGGGGCCCGGCTCCTGGTTCCGATGGGGTTTCCGCTGCAACGGGAGCTGCTGCGACGGCTTCCTCTTCAGTCGCTGCGTCTGCCGAACCGGCAGTTGAGGCTGTTGGTGGTGTCTCGGTTGGATCCGCATCGTATGTCGCTCCAGCCACTGAAGCCGTCAGTTCTGCAAGCACATGGGTAGAACCAGCTGCAGATGCTGTAGGTAGTGCAAGTGTGGCGGCAGCTGGCGATGCTGCACAGCAGTTCGCTCCACCGCTACTCAGTGAGCCCCTTGGTATCTACAACTGGATCAATGAGACCTTCGTAGCCATGGCTCCCTATTTCTTCCAGGTGGTGATCGTATTGGCCGAAGTAGCAATCGGACTAGCGTTGATCGCTGGACTGTTCACGTTCCCTGCAGCAATCGTATCATTGGGACTGTCGGTCATGTTCCTTATCGGGGCATTGGCTGGAAAGGAGATCCTCTGGTACATGGCTGTCTCCATTGTCATGCTGGGCGGAGCCGGCCGAGCCTTCGGTCTCGACTACTGGGTCATGCCTTACCTCAAGAAAGTGTGGAACAAGATCCCCATTGCAAAGAAACTCTATTTCTTCATGGATGAACCGGAGTTCACTCGAAAACAGATGGAACGCCGTATCCAGAAGCAGAAGGATGCGTCTGTATAACTATGAATGAATTCTGGAAAGACGAACCGGAGATTGCGAGCGAGCTCGAGACGGTTGGTTCGTTGATACGGGAGACAATTGATCGCTCCCACCATTTTGTCCGACAGCTCCTTGCCGCTCAGATTCAGACGAGCGGCAAGTTGTTGCGACCAGCTCTCGTACTCATCGGATCTCGTCTGGGGAACCCGGAAAAGCATGAAGATGCCCTGCGCATCGCGAGTGTCTTGGAGATGATCCATCTGGCCAGTCTTGTCCATGACGACATTATAGACAACGCAACCATGCGAAGAGGGGTATCCACGCTCAATGCCAAAGTGGGTGCGAAGCAGGCTGTTCTTGCAGGGGACTACCTACTCTCACGAGCCATGGCTCTAGTGAGCGGTAAAGAGGGAGACTTGGAGGCATCGGCAGTGTCAAATGCTTTCAGTCGTCTCTGCCAGAGTGAGATCGAGCAGGATGCCGGCTTAGGTGACTATGCAATCTCGATCTCCACATATCTGCGGAGAATCGCAGGAAAGACGGCATCGCTCTTTGCACTCAGCGCTTACGCAGGTGCTGCAATCACAGAAGCTCCGAGAACGACTCAGTACACTATGCATCGTATCGGCTACTGCATGGGCATGGCGTTCCAGATTCAGGACGACATGCTCGACTATGAGGGAGATAGACGATCGCTCGGCAAGGAGCCGGGGAAAGACCTGCTCTGTGGCGTTCCCACCCTCCCACTTCTTGAGGCTCTGGATATTGAACGGAGTCTCCCTCCTGAGGATCAGCTCCTTCACCAGCTCACCAGCCTCCCTAGGATTTCCAAGCGGCAGGCCGCTCGTGGTGTCGATCAGGTGATCGCAGTGGGGGGATTGGAGAAATCGAAACAGCTTGCTCAATCCTACATGGATAGGGCTTTCAACGATATCAAGAGCTTGAACGACGAACTCGTAGAGCGCCAACTCATGGGAGTATTCAAGAAACTCACCACGAGAAGCCGCTGAGCATGTCCACTGAGGAGCACCAATGCATGTCCACTGAGAGTATGATCCTAGAAACAGAGTATGAGCTCATGTTGACTCATCTTGAAGTCCGTTCGGGTTTAGAGAATTTCTCGATTGAAGATGTGAAACAGGAGCTTGAGCATCTGTTGATCTTTCAAGGACAGGACTGGGTCGGAAGAGGTGAGCTGAAGAACGCCGAGATTCAGGGTCACATCTATGCCTACGAGGTGTTCCTGAAACGATGGCGGGACCGACATGAACAGGGTTCCTCAGAACCTGAAGCATAACATGAGGCCCGCTGACTAGCAGACCTCATATGTTACAAAGAACGGGTTCAGAAATCGAAGTTATCTGGATCGGGCCCGAACCGTCTTCCCTCGTGCAGCGCATCAATAGCATCCATCTCGCTAGATGAGAGCGAAAAATCGAAGATCTGCGCATTCTCTCGAATCCTGTGATCGTGTACCGATTTCGGAATGACCACCACCCCGTGTTGAATGTGCCAGCGAATCACGATCTGAGCTGGAGTCTTCTGATATTTGCCAGCCAGCTCTGCCAACAGCGGCATGTCCAGGTTCCCCTTCATGAGCGGACTCCAAGCCTCGACGATGATATTGTTCACCTGACAGAAATCTCTAATCTCCTTCTGATTCAACAGCGGATGCAGCTCGATCTGGTTCACTGCTGGAACGACGTTGCTCGAATCGAGAACCTCTTTCAAGTGATGAACGTGAAAGTTACTCACTCCTATCGCACGAACTCTTCCATCCCGGTAGAGTTCAGTGAGCGCCTTCCAGGTATCGAGATATTTGCCTGCCACCGGCCAATGGATCAGATAGAGATCCAGATAATCGGTACCGAGACGTGCCAACGATGCATCGAATGCCTTGAATGTGGAAGCGTATCCCTGATCTGCATTCCAGACCTTCGATGTGATGAACACCTCTTCCCGGCTCAGGCCACTTTCAGCAAGGCCACGCCCTACTCCTACTTCGTTTCCATACACGGCTGCCGTATCTATACTCCGATACCCTGCTCGAAGAGCCGACTTCACAGCAGCTTCGACCGGAGCACCATCTCCAACCTTGAATACTCCAAGACCTAGCCCGGGCATGGGCACACCATTGTTGAGTATTACCGTATCCTGTACGTGTTGAATCATCGAGACCCCCTTTTATTGCTTGCTTCAATATACTCAGTTCTGCACGTTTCGACTAGAAAGCACACGAGGAATGCAGTATCATATGCATATCGAATCATATGTATCGATAAACAAACATCTATTCAATAATCGATATATATGATACGCTTATTTATATACCAGTCACACATTCAGAGGAGAACAGTATGAAAAAAAGAATCTACCTAACCTTGCTTCTTGTACTACTCGCAGCAAGCTTGGTGCTTACCGGTTGCGGCAAGCAAGAGACACAAAGTGCCGCCCCAGCACCCCCAGCAGCTACTGCACAGCCTGCAGCTGCCCCGGCACCTGCCCCAGCAGCTCCGGCAATCGATACAGAAGCGATTCTGCTCGCAGCGGCGAAGGACTACTTCACGCAGGTCGCTACGAACAACAATCTCATCTCAGCAAACGATCTCAACATGATGCTTGAGGACAACCCGGCAGCCACGTTGATCATCGATATCCGCTCAGAAGCCGATTTTGAAAAGGGGCATATCGAAGGCTCTTACCACAGTACCTGGGCAGGTCTTGGCGATGTCATGGAAAAAATCCCGCAGAATCGCCAGGTTGTGGTCACCTGTTACTCGGGGCAGACCGCTGGACAGGCAATCGCGGCACTCCGCCTTGCTGGATTCAACAACGTAAAATCACTGACGAGCGGCATGAACGGTTGGAAGGCAGCCGAGCTCGTTGCAGACTCGACTGGATCGAATCCATTGTCCAGCCGAAACAACGCCAGCTCTCCTCGAAGCGATGAAGACAAGGTGTTGTGGGATGCTGCTAAGGCATACTTCACATCGGTCGCCAACGACGGTAACAAATTGATCAGTCCTCAGGACCTCTACGATACCCTCCAGACGAACCCGAGAGCGTTCACCGTAGTCGATATCCGGAGCCAGGATGATTTCGATGCAGGACATATCGAGTTCTCTTCACACTCGCCCTGGGCACAATTTGGCAACCTGCTCGACACCCTTCCGAAGAGTGGTCGCATTGTCGTGGTGTGCTACTCAGGTCAGACTGCAGGACAGACCGTGGGCGTACTCAGAACTCTCGGTTACGATGCCTATTCGCTCCAAGGTGGTGTAAACAACGGGTGGAAACCCGCTGATCTGCCACTTGTACAATAGTTCTCTACACGTACTTTTGTTGGAATGCCGTCGATATGACGGCATTCCTTATCGGATGTCGATGGGCTCTGGTTACATGAGAACGATCATTCGCCTGCCCGAGCAACCGGAAATAAATGGGTATCGTTACCCAAGGGCAAGAGGCGGACCCTAGAGGCTTCGCCTCCGCTGCCGCCCCAAGGGGCGGGGTATCTCCCCATACGTTTCCTGCACTCTCTCGGTAATGGACCAATAGTGATTGTTCTGCTACCCTCGTTTCGTTGGGAAATGAAGGAATATTTCAGTTGTTCTTATTTTATCGATAATGCTATAATGACTACGTGATGAAGCCTTGATTCACTGGAGGTTGATATGGGAGAGAAGAGAAAACGCCCCTTTGGACGCATGATACTGCTGGCGGTCGTTGCCGGTATCATTGTGCTTGCTACTGGAGCTGGGAGGAAAGAGGCTGCTCCGACCGATCAGGATGCAGAACCCCGAGTAGTCACTGCCAGATTCACCGATCCTGTCGATATGGAGTATCAGGACAGTCAGAAGTGCATAGCCTGTCACACAAAGACAAATCCTATCAACAAGTTGGCATCGCCTGTGGTGGTGACTTCTGAAGCAGGGGGATGAGGCCCTGCTGCGCCGGAGTTTTCGGCGTTACAAAAATACCAAGTATCATTGGACTTTCTCGACACCGCCCACGGAGAGTTGGGGTGTGTCACGTGCCATGGTGGAGACGGATCTGAAGACCGCTTCGAATATGCACACCTTGGCGTTGTCTCTTCGCCGTCGGCCGATACCAGTGGTATCTGTGCCGAATGCCACTATGAAGCAACCAGTACCTACCAGGACTCGTTGCACTACACGGTTCGCGGGTTCGCGAACTCACTCATCGAATTCAGTGGGGATCCGAATGCACTCGACAATCCGCACGAAGGGCTCGGAGAGATCTTCAATCTCAACTGTATGAACTGTCACGCCACCTGCGGCGAGTGCCACGTGAGTAGACCGAGCGGATATGCGGGAGGACTCATCGATAAGCACACGTTCTTCAGCTCCCCTCCAATGGATCAGACCTGTTTCGGTTGTCACGGAGCCCGAAATGCCGGTGAATTCATGGGTACGGTCGGATTCGCTCGAGATGTCCACTATGAGATGGGCATGACCTGTGTGGATTGCCACGATGTGAGTAATTTCCACGGAACTGGAGAGGCATACGCATCGATGTGGGACAAGCCGGTATTGCCATCTTGTGTGGATTGTCACGAAGATGCCGCCTCCGGAGAGTCGGAAATTGCTATGCACAACATTCATGGAGACTCACTCTCCTGTCAGGTGTGTCACGCGCAGGCGAATCAGAACTGCTTCGAATGCCATGCAACCATCTCCGATGATCGTGCCAGTCTCGCAAGTCACTCTGAAATGCGAGTACTGTTCAGAATCGGGCTAAACCCCGAGCCGACCGAGGAGCGCCCGTACAAGTACACACCGCTGAGGCATATACCCACCACCGCCGATTCATTCATCGAGGCTGGTGATGGATTGTTACCAAACTACGATGAGAGAACGAACTGGAAATATTCGCCAACGCACAATATACAACGTTCGACATTCCAGAACGAGAGTTGCGACTCCTGTCACGGAAATGAGAGAATCTTCTTGAGTGAGAATGATCTGCGGCCAACAGACAGCAAGGCAAACTGGGAGTTGATTACTGGACCACCGCCGGAAATAGGCTATTGAAATCCGTAATCCTGCTCAACATACCTATGAGAGCCGGAGGAGCAGTCTTCCGGCCTCTTTGTATCATGGGGAGATCATGAATAGAACTGTATCAAGAATCGTACACACGATAGCCTCACTCAGAGTTGCGATAGTCATTCTGCTTCTCCTGGCGATATACATTGTGATCGGGACCCTGATTCCCCAGCATAGTGCTCCTGAGTGGTATCGTGAGACATATCCGAACATCGCACCGATTATCCTTGCACTCTCCCTCGACAGTTCATACTCGTCTCCACTGTTCATGGTGCTTGTCTCCCTGTTCGCATTGAACCTCGGTTCATGTTCGCTCCTTTCACTGAAGGGGCAGATGAAACAGGCTCGGCACGACTACTTCCCCCCATTTTCCAGTTCAGAGTCGCAGATCGAATCGGTCTCACTTGCCGATATTGAGACCTACTGCAGGAAGGGCCACTTCTCTATTGTGCGAGGTGCTGAACCTGAAAAGTTCAAAGCTGGAAAGTTCCGTTGGGGTGTATTCGGTGCTACGATCACACACATAGGCCTCCTCGTTCTCTTCGTAGGGGGACTTATCGGGAATATGATGGCTACCGAGCAAGTAGTCTCGATGCTCCCGGGAAACGAAGTCTCCTTCGCCGAAGAGGGGTTTGTCATACGCCTCGACGACTTCTATATGACATTTGAAGAAGGCGGAGCAGTGAAGCAGTATGTGAGTGAAGTGACGCTTCTGAACGATGATGGCTCAGAGAGAGAAGAGACCCTCTGGGTGAATAGACCACTAGCGCACAATGGAGTGAAATTCTACCAGGCGAGTTTCGGTTGGACGGGGAACTTGCAGATCGTCGACAGGGAAACTGAGGAGGTGGTAGTCGATGGTCTACTCAGAAGCGGTAGGACCTATTTCCATCAACCTTCACACCTGACTGTCTATCTCTACGGATACTATCCAGAGATGGCAATCGGGCACGATCAGCAACCGCTTTCACTCTCCAACCGGGAGCGGAACCCCTACTATGCTGTGATTCTCTATGAGTTCGGAAACCCGATCGGATCGTACATCATAGAACCGGGGGACCCGATAATTCACGAGAATCTCTCCATTACATTCACCCACTCGGTTGCCTACACCGGTCTTCTGGTGCGCACCGATCCATCATACCCGATCGTTCTGACCGGCTTCATCATCATCCTGCTCGGCATGTTCATGAGCTTCTACTGTTACCCAAGATTCATATCGTTCTCAGGTGGAACTGTCGTAACAGCGAGCAGAAAGAATGGGTGGGTATTCGCGAATTCGGTTCGTACAGCTCTACAGAGAATTGCCAATAACCGCACCAGAGAGGAGTAACCATGGAACTCTATCAGAATATTGAGAATATCGCCTTCACCATCACATTTGTCGTGTACATTGCCGCTTCGATCCTATTTCTCATATACGTTGCTGGAATCACCAAACGGGTCGAACGATTCGCCATCATCGCGACCATTGTCGGCTTTGTATTCCATTCGGGAGCCATGATTGCACGCTCGATTGGAGCTGGGAGGCTTCCGTTCAGCAATCAGTACGAGTTCGCGCTGAGTTTCGGCTGGGGCATAGTGCTGAGCTTCCTTATCCTGCATAGAATCTACAAATTTTCGGCAATCGGCGCGTTCGTCATGCCACTTGGCATACTGGTCATGGGATATGCTTCATTGCAGAGCAGAGCAGTACGACCACTGATGCCTGCACTGCAGAGTCACTGGCTTACATTTCATGTCGGAACAGCGATTCTCTCCTATGGTGCATTCGCCCTTGCCTGTGGTATTGCGGTGATCTACCTTATCGACTCAAAGCGGTCGGGAGACCGCCGAATCCTCAAAGACCCGGAAATCAGCGATGTACTCAGTTATCGGGTTATCGTGTTCGGTATACTCATGCTCTCCATTGTGATCATCAGTGGAGCTATCTGGGCACAGAAGGCATGGTCCCGCTACTGGGCGTGGGACCCGAAGGAGACGTGGTCTCTGATCACCTGGATCATCTACGCAGTCCATCTCCACCTACGACTTAGGAGAAACTGGCGTGGAAAGGCGGCTGCATGGTTCGCGATTCTCGGATTCGTCTCGGTTCTCTTCACTTTCGTTGGCGTGAACATTCTCCTCCCGAGTATCCACAGCTACGCTACCTGATCAGCGTTTCGATCGTATGAGTGTCGTCAACTGTTCGCCGATAAGGGCGAGGAGACTGATCACGATCGTTCCTGAGAGTACCAGTGCTGAGTTCCTGAGCGTGAGACCACTGATGATGATCGTTCCCAACCCATCACCTCCAATGACCGATGCGATAGCAGCCGTTCCCAGATTCAGAATATAGCTGTGTCGAATACCGGTGACGATCATGGGCAATGCCTGTGGAAACTCGGCTATCATCAGTTGCTGCATTGCGGTCATCCCCATCCCTTTGGCAGCATCCTTCACTCCGGGATCGACCGACTGGAATCCTACGATGGTGTTGCCGAGAACGGGGAACAGTGAGTAGAGAAAGAGCGCAAGCAGCGCTGGTTTCCAACCGAATCCGAGCACGGGAAATGCAAGGATGATCACCGCTGAGGGAGGGAATGTCTGTATGAAGGCATTCAGCTTGAGGACCGGTTCGAGAAACTCGCTACCCGCTCTCCGTGTTGTGAGCATACCTATCGTGATACCCACGACCGAAGAGAGTGCTGTTGCTGCAAGGGTGAGCAGGATATGAGCCTTCGTCATCTCGAGCACGGTCCGTCTGCTATGGGTGTATTGGGTGACAGAGGGGTACAGGAGGCTCAGAACACTCTGCTGCACCTGTTCTGAGACCACATAGAGTGTAAGCACGCTCATCAGTAGTACGAGTATCACTACAGAGCGAGCGCGATCTCTCCTAACCGTTGCTGATACGTTGAATGGTCTCAAAACGCACCTCTCCACAGAGCCTTCCCGATTCGTCCACCACTGCTACCGCAGGGAGACCCAAGTTGAGAATGACAGACATACACTCCTTAACCGAGGCGTAGGTCTGCACCGTGTGCGATTCATCGGTTATTGCACGACCGATGAGCACTCCTTGAGAGATTGAGAACCCCCGAATTGGAGATCCGTTGCTATCGACCTGCCAGAAACAACGGTCTGAACAGGCTCCAAGCTGAGCCTCTGCATCGTCTGAATCGCCGTACAGCGGCTCATCCATACACCGGTCGGCAGTGAATAGGGTAAGCCGTTTCAGAGCTCGATCGGGACCGAGAAATCGTTCAACGAATTCATTCGCCGGTGCTACAAGGATGGTCTCGGGGGTTTGCGCCTGCACAATCTCCCCATCTTTCATGATCACCAGGTAATCTGCAAGTCGAACCGCTTCGTCCAGATCATGGGTGACGAAGATCACGGTCTTTTTCAATCTCCGCTGTATCCGAATGAACTCGTCCTGCAACTCTTCACGAGTCAAAGGATCCACCGCCCCGAAGGGCTCATCCATGAGAAGAACCGGAGGGTCTGCGCCGAGAGCTCTGGCGACCCCTACCCGTTGTGCCTCCCCGCCCGAGAGTTGGGATGGATACTTCTTTCTGTAGGTATCTGGGTCGAGTCGAACAAGCTGCAACAGGGCCGTGACACGGGAATCCCGTTCTGAACTATCCCATCCAAGCAGCCTCGGCACGAGATCGACATTCTCCTCCACGGTCATATGCGGCATGAGCCCCACAGACTGTATGGCATATCCCATGCTCCTTCTCAGCAAGGTCTCATTATCGCCCCGCAACGATGCATCTTCATAGTGAATGGTCCCCGAGGTGGGCTTCACCAGACCATTGAAACAACGGAGTGTGGTCGATTTACCACAACCACTCGGTCCGATCAGAACCGTGACTCGTTGAGCAGGAATCTCAATGGAACACTCGTTCAGGGCGACTGTATCACCATATAAGACAGACAGCCGATCTGTTCGCAGCACCGTATGTGTTTCGGTGATGACCGGATGCCGCTGTGTTGTATTCATGCTGTCTCCTTTTCTTTTCGCAATGGCACTGGGGTGAGTATGGTTATGCAGAGATGCGCAACGGCATCGGCAGCAACGGTCAGTCCTATTATCAGGAGCATTCCCAGCAACACCATATCGACCGAGGCTTGTCCCAGCCCTTCGAATACCAATACACCAAGTCCTCCCCCACCGATCAACTTTGCAAGAGTCGCATTGCCTATGGTCTGTACCAGTGCAACCCGGATACCATGGAGTATCCCCGGTGCGGCAAGTGGCAGACGAACCATGGTCCAGACTTGGCGCCGGTTCATCCCTATACCGCTTCCTGCCTGAATGACCTGGTCGTCGATCTCAGAGAATGCGGTGAAGCTGTATCTGATGATGGGATAGAGGGCGTAGAGGCTCAGTGCTATGATGGCAGGTGTGTTACCAATTCCCTGTATGCCGAGCTGCCGCAGCTGGGGAACTGCTCGTGAGAGTGCTGCCAATGGTGCTATGAGTAGTCCGAACAGCGCAATGGCGGGGATGGTCTGAAGGATGTTCAGTACGGGGAACACGCTTTTTCTGATCGAGGGATGTTGATAGCTTGCAAGTGCAAGGGGAAAACCCAGCAGCGTACTTATGCCGATACTGATTCCGGTTATCCTCAGATGATCTACCACTTCTCGACCGAGTCGAGATCCGAAGCTGCGTGCCTCTTGGACCATCCCCAACTGCGTGAAGTATCCACCGAGCCAGTAGCCTAGGATGCAGAGGATCACGACGGCGATACTCAGGTAGTCGAATCGGTTGAGTTTTGGATGTAAAAGGAACACGAGAACACTTGCGGTGACATAGAGATAGAACCCTCCACTGGGACTGAATCTGGCATACGGGCCGAGTTCCGAGACTAACGGGGCTCCGAAATGGGCAAGTACGATCACAGTCGAGATGAGACCGACGGTTCCGGAGAGTGTGCGATATCTACGACGTATCCTCTCATCGGTGAACCGAATCGAAAGGATCACCAGTGCTGGGGCGATGAGCAATATGCCGATTGCGGCGAATCCGATGGTCGTGAGACCGAGAGCCTGTTCAGCAGATACGCGATTTTCCCGGGTGCCGAGAAAGGGGAGCATCATGCTCAACCCATACACGAGCAGGATGGTGATTTCGATCTTGATACTGTTTCGATTCGGTGTGCCCTGTGCATGCATTTCACCGCCCTCCAGGCTCGGTTGATCGGTAACCGATAGGTGAAGATACCAGAGGATGGACCGGTAATCAAGGAAAACCTTGTCTTCAGGCCTCCAGCGCCCTATATTTGAGAGACACACCTGCACAGGTGCAGGGTGTTTCGACACACAGGTCGATACAAGCTGCATAGGAGGTTAGGTATGCGAGCAAAAACTCAGAAATCTGTAATCATAGTCGTACTGATAGTATGTGTAATCGGAGGGGTCTTCGCAGGAGGGAGAACGGAGACGTCAGAGATGAAGGAGATAACCGTCGGATCGAAGATCGATACCGAGGGAGCTCTGCTTGGGTCGATGATAGTTCGCATACTCAGGGAGCATGGATTCTCGGTTGTTGATAGAACACAGACCGGATCGACACCCATCGTCCGCTCGGCCATCACCAACGGAGAGATCGATATCTACCCCGAGTATACCGGTAATGCGTTCTACTTCTTCCCCGGTGAATCCGAGGCCGATCTTTGGAAGCAGTTCCAAGCCGGGTACGAGAAGGCCTCAGAGCTCGATCTTGCTGCGAACGATATAGTCTGGCTCACTCCTGCACCTGCGAACAATACCTGGGCGATCGCCATTCGCGCCGATCTATCCGATTCGGCTCAGTTGCGTACACTGGAAGACCTTGCCGGTTATATCAATGCAGGGAACCATTTCAAACTCGCAGCGAGCGAGGAGTTCGTCTCAAGTGAGGCAGCACTTCCCAGTTTCGAATCGAGTTATGGTTTCTCGCTCACTGATGACCAGTTACTGGTTTTCGCTGGAGGAAACACCACACTCACCGAGCAGGCAGCCGCTTCGGGGAGAGAGCAGGTGAATGCAGCGATGGCTTACGGAACCGATGGTCAGCTCGCAGCTCTTGGCTTAATCGTTCTTGAGGATACGCTCAATGTTCAACCGGTGTATGCCCCAGCGCCAATTATCAGAAAGGAGATGCTGGATACCTATCCGGAGATAGCAGCTATTCTTGAACCGGTGTTCACCGGGCTCGATATGGAGACACTGCAACTACTGAACAGTAGAATAGCGGTTGAGGGTCAGTCGGCGGCAGCTGTTGCAGAGCGCTATCTGGAGCAACAGGGACTGCTCTAACGAAGCCTCTTGGGGGGGGTCACTGTTTTCAGGGCTAGGATTTCCCCTGTTCCCCAGCTAGAATGTCATCATACCTTATTGGAAGCAGGAGCGTCTCATGCGTAGACCTAGAGCCGGTTTGGAGACACATGTATATCATCAGGTCCTATCAGACCAAGAGTCACAGATTCGACGAACCATCTTTGTAAGCCTACTATGCATCCTCGTGGGCATGGTCTCCGGTCTCGGTGCCGTTGGATTCAAATACCTCATCGAATTTTTCCACAACCTTCTCTTCTCGGGGAAACTTTCGTTCGAATCGAACAGATGGGGCGTGATCTCCTCTTGGGGTATCTTCGTCATCCTGGTTCCCGCGATAGGAATCACCCTTGCGCAGGTGATCACCAGTACATGGGCACCTGAGGCAAAAGGCCATGGGGTTCCCGAGGTCATGGTTGCTGTTGCAGAGAATCAGGGGAGAATCAGACCGATCGTTGCACTCGTGAAGACGCTAGCCTCGGCAATCACCATAGGGGCAGGAGGTTCGGTCGGAAAAGAGGGGCCAATCGTTCAAGTCGGGGCGAGTTTCGGTTCAACTTTCGGGCAATGGATGAAACTCTCCAGCCGAGAGACCATCATTCTCGTTGGTGCCGGGGTGTCTGGTGGCATCAGTGCCACATTCAACGCGCCCATCGGTGGAGTGATGTTTGCTCTTGAATTGATTCTTCCCGAGTACAGCATCATGACCATCATGCCGCTGGTTGTCTCCTCGATCATCGCAACGACAATCGCCTCTCAGTTCACCGGAGTCTATCCGGCATTCATGGTTCCCGAGTATGCCCTCGAGTCACCATATGAACTCATATTCTATGCTGGGCTCGGAGTCCTTGCCGGGCTTCTTTCAGTTCTATTCATAAAAACAGTCTATGGGATGGAAGATTTCTTTGAAAAGATCGCGGTGCCTCCAATCATCAAA
>Ga0334901_1002282_pt1 | contig 16872 bp, 15 predicted proteins | sample GraSluR3_MG_3_FD_207216 | JGI IMG/M metagenome (GOLD analysis project Ga0334901, IMG submission 207216) | Sludge microbial communities from methane-producing bioreactor in Wageningen University, Netherlands - Granular Sludge_15_08-R3 | ecosystem: Engineered > Bioreactor > Anaerobic >... | reverse complement strand
CCCTCTACTTTCCACGAGAAAGGATCGTGTTGCAGAATACTAATCTGTTTGCTCTCGATTGCAGTATAGTCGCCCCCATGCTCAAGCAAAATTCCTACAATAGACGATTGAGGTATGAACGTAGATATTTTCTTAAGCATATTCCGGTATGAATCACTCTCAATAACATGTGGTTGAAATCCAGGTCCATCGTTATTGTATACAGAGCGTATTCGTTTACGATATTTTTCGGCAAGTTTTACTGCTGCATATACCGCGAGATTTCCCCCTTTTGAATGACCGCAAACAATGAAATTTCCCTCTAGTTCATCACACATTTTTGCTACATAGTCAGCAGCATGATGTTGAGCTGCTACTTCATCCATAAAACTCATGTACAAATCCTCTTTCCACCCAATGAGACTGGAATCTGTCCCACGAAAAGCAATAACATGAAGATTTCTTTTCACCGTGAACACCATGGCAGCAAATTGAATTGATTCGTCAGTGTCGAGTTTTTTTTGAAAATGGTGCACAGTAACTGGAGCAAATCTTTTTGTCTGGGAAACTTGTTGTAACAGTTTTGGAATTTCGGCAAAAAAGCCCACTGTATCTTTCTTAGTCGCTTTGTCATCATGCTTGTGTAGTAATCGTGCGTGTTCAGCGATTGTGAGGTTCTCGCCACTGGTAAAATCACTATATGCGAGGGTGGAAAAAATAAGGCTGTCAATTTCATTAACCGGAGCTTGTGAAAAACTCAAATCACCACGCCACGAAAGATAGTCATACATATGAGCCATAGCAGTAACTCCCCTGAATATGTACTATACACCATTGTGCATGAATCGTGAACGTGATAATCTCATGTGCATCATGAAAGCATCATTGATGAAGATTGTTTCACCAAGTAGATATCTGATTGTGGGATTTCTCATAATCATTCTTCTCGGGTCTCTTCTCCTTTTTCTTCCTTTAACACATCGTCCATCTGTTTCAGTTTCCTATGTAGATGCACTATTCACCTCTTTTAGTGCGGTCTGTGTTACTGGGTTAGTTACTCTAGATACCGCCACCACGTTTAATCTTTTTGGTCGTACAGTCATAGCGATACTGATTTTACTTGGAGGAATGGGGTTTGCTGCCGTAATTATGTCGATTGCCATTTTACTGGGATGGGATGTAGGAATTTCACAAAGAAATCTCATTAGTGAAGCCTATAATCTGGGTACGCTCAGGGGGACGCTCGTTATAGTAAAGACAGTTGTTTTTGCTTCATTCCTTTTTCAAATCATTGGTACTGTACTGTCATTTCTCGTATTTCGTCACGATTTTCCACCTCTTGCCGCTTTCGGACATAGTCTTTTCCATTCAATATCGGCATTTAACAACGCAGGGTTTGATTTGATGGGAGAATTCGCAAGTATTACGAACTATCACAATAATGTTTTACTGCTGGGTACCACCATGGTTCTTATCATCGTTGGCGGTCTAGGGTTTTTTGTGTTAACCGATGTGATTCGAAATCGGTTCAGATTCAAGAAATTTGCAATGCATACAAAGATTGTTATGGTCATGACGATTTTTCTCATCATATTCGGAACAATCGTTGTCTGGTTGGCAGAACGAGTTGATCCGCTGTCTGCTTTGTTTCAGAGTGTGACAGCCCGAACAGCCGGTTTTAATTCTATTGATACAGGTGCACTGTCATTTTTTTCATTATTTTTTATCGTTCTGCTTATGTTTATTGGTGCCTCCCCAGGCTCTACCGGTGGAGGGATAAAAACTACTACTACCTTTGCTATTTGGTTGAGTCTTTCGAGTCTCGCATTCGGCAAACAGCCTGCTGCATTCAGAAGAAGGATTCCAGACGATAGTCTGTTAAAAGCCTTGCAAGTTTTAATTCTGGCTTTACTTACAGTGACCGTAGGAACTTTAGGATTAGCTTTGTTTGAAGGTGAGAAGTTCGATTTTATTCAAATTGTTTTTGAAGTTGTCTCTGCCTTTGCAACAGTGGGTCTCTCCACTGGAATTACCACTGAGATTACCACGATGTCAAAGCTACTGCTCATGGCTATGATGTTTGTTGGACGATTAGGTCCAATTACAGTTGCTACAAGTCTTAAACGAAAAGAATCTCGTATTAAATTTGTTGAGGAAAGAATATTTATCGGGTAGGCATTGAAAAGGAGTTACTGTGAAACATTCAGGATTTGATGCAAATTCATTTGGAATTATTGGGTTAGGTAAATTTGGAACAGCCTTAGCATCTGAGCTTATAAAAGCAGGGAAGGATGTTGTAGTGCTTGAAAAAGAAGAAGATAAGCTGGATGAGGTGAAAGATTTTATCGAGCACATCTACCCGGTAACACAAATTACACAGGACATTCTGATTGATACTGGCATTTCCCATTGTGCCACAGTTATTGTATGTATTGGGAAGGACATTGAGAGTAATATTCTAACAACATTGAATCTCATTGAACTAGGAATACCTCGAGTTATTTCAAAGGCGAATAGTGATGATCACGGAAGAGTACTACGGAAAATCGGTGCAGAAGTGGTTTTTCCGGAGACAGAAATGGGAGTACGTTTGGCCAAATCCCTTGTAACGCTTCGGACTTTGGAGTTTCTGGAGCTCGATGATGATATCTCGATTTCAGAAATCCTGCTTTCTAAACATTTTGACAATAAAACTGTTGAGCAGGTGAATATTAGGAAACGGTTCAAGCTAAATATTATTGCAATAACTCACGAGGAAAGTACAAATATTGACGTAACCGCAGAGACAGTACTCTATATGAATGATGAGTTGGTTGTAATAGGGAGGAATGACGATATAACCCAATTCCAGGATTATAACTCCCGTCCTTAACCTATGCTCAAATAATTTTAATCAACACTCGCGTGATCCGCTTGCCATATGGTCCTCTTAAGCTGTGCATCATCGTTGATGAACACACTGGCGGTGATGTTCATGGCAGTCACTAAGGAAAACTAGTAACTCTGCGTTATTTGTCATGGAAGGAATTTTATAATTTGATCCTATACACAACATCTCTTTTCCGAATGGCGAGTAATAGAATAACGAATTCAGAGTCATAGATTCGGGAGATGATTCTGTAGTTGCCAATCCTGTACCTCCAGTAGCCCGATAGGTTCTCAGTCAAAGGTTTACCAAAAACACGTGGATCATCGCATCCTTTGAGTTTCTTAAGGTATTTCAGAATCTTGGTCTTTACGGAGTTGTCTAAAGCCGAGAGTTCTTTCTCTGCTTGCGTCTCAAACTGTATCTGCCAACCCATTTGCCTCTATGACCTCATCAAGTGTGTGCGTTTTGCTACGACCAGCTCTGAGATCTTCTTCGCGTTTCTGGGCCAAGTATACCAATTCCAAGTCACTTACTTTTTCTAGGAGGGCTTCCTGAATATAGTAAGTTTTTGTTCTTCCGGTTTGTTTCGCCAAATTATCAAGACGATCTACCAATTCTTTCGGTAATCGTACGGAAATAGATTCACTCATATCATATTCTCCTGCAATTAGTGTACTACATGTAATACGTGTAGTACAAGTATGATTTAGGAACATCGCAAGAGATAGGATTTTTTACTCCCCGATGATTTTAATCAGCACCCGCTTGTCCCGCTTGCCGTCGAACTCGAAGTAAAAAATCTGTTCCCATGTACCGAAATCCAAGTCTCCATCGGTAATCGCCACTACGGTCTCACGACCCATGATGGTTCGCTTCAGGTGTGCATCGGCATTGTCTTCAAAACCATTGTGTTGGTATTGAGAGTAGGGTTTCTCTGGAGCGAGTTTTTCCAACCACTTTTCATAGTCATTGTGTAAACCGCGCTCATCGTCGTTGATGAACACACTGGCGGTGATGTTCATGGCATTCACTAATACGATCCCCTCGGTTATACCACTTTCCACAATTGCATTACGAACTTCCTGGGTGATATTTTTCAGTCCTCTTCGTGTGGGAAGATTAACATGCAGAACTTTTCTATAGGATTTCATATTTTTTCCTCCTCCATGTTCATTATACAAATACTGGTCTTTGTTTAGTGATTTTTCTCACTATGAAAATGAGAATTGCCGAAATAAACAGCATGGAACTGCTGAGCATAAGTGAGAAACTTAAAGAGGTGAAGGAGGCAATCTTTGTTACAAGCCAAGGGAAAATCATACGTCCTATAGCACCTCCGAAAAGATAAGAGAGTGATATGAATGCCGTGTTTTTCGGAAACCACGTTGTAGTAACCACAATATACATAGGAATAGTCGCTCCAGCAAAAAATCCACAGAGGGCTGTATACAGTAAGACGAGCATTATTGAATCGGTACTCGTTAGTGCAACAAGCGAAATCCCAGCAAAAAGCATGCCCCCAATGGAAAGTAAAAATGGTTTACCGCCTCTTTGCATAATCGGGCCAATAAGTAATCGGGCAAGAGCAATTCCAACCCAGAACACCGTGAGAGACGTTCCCACAATCGCTGGCGATTGGCCGAGTTCCATTTCTACATACACTGGAATCCATGCAGAGCAGACCACCTGATTTCCCATATAAAACAATATAACTAATGTATAGAGCACAAATGCTGTATCTTTCACGAGTGGCAGCACTGGACCAGCTTGTACCTCAGGTATCTTCACCGAATCTCCCGATGAAATCTCCGCGTCTTTAGTTCTTTTTGCCCATTCCTGGTATAACCCGAGAATAAGAATAGCAGCTAGAGAAATCCCAACAACTCCATATGCCCAAGGCCATGACACGCCTTTAAATGGAAGTATCAGATACCCAGTAGCTATAGCTCCAGCACTGTAACAGAAGTGGAGCAAAGGAATATACAGAGCTCGTTTTTCGTAGTATTTGCTTGCCAGGGTAGCATTCGAGCCGCTGTCGGTAAGAAAATTGCCAATGCCTAGAACAAAATAAAACAAAAATAATGTAATGCCCGTGGAGAAGAATGCAATTGCCATGAGGGCAATTATCACAAAAAGATAGCCTATTCGCATTACTGAAGTCTGTTTAAGTTTTTTCATGACTAGGAGTGTTGCCCCAATGGAAACTAGAGATCCCAATTGTTGAAAACTAAGGATAAACCCAGAATTTGAGAGACTGAGTCCGGTTGTCTCCATGATGTTAGTCGCAAGCGGACCTAATAGATTGAATGCAACGGCATATAAGAAAAATCCTACGAACAGAAGTGATGGGTGCATGGATTTCCTTCCTTCAATGTATGGTGAGAAATTACATTACATTACCATACATATACCTGAGCTTCAATTGAACGGAATGTATACTGTTGATCTGTAAAACTATGGTATACTACCACTTGATGAAGCGTGTGGTCTGGAATATCTCAAAAAGATTTCTCGTGATAGTTCCCTTTGTTGCCATGTTTCTTTACATGTACGGACAACTTATCACAGGAGAGCAAACCAATGCTCGAGAGAATATCGTTTCCGAACACACGGGACATCTTGTACTCATGGACTACCTCATAGAAAACGCCTTTGATGAGTATTACAGTACCTTATACCTGGTAAAAAACTCGAACGAAGTAACGCAATATTTTATCAATCCTTCATCGCAGACACACAGAGAAGTGGAATTGTTTTTTGAACGAATCGCAGAAAATCGTCCGTATGTACAGAATCTTAATATGCTTTCGTCAACAGGGGAGCTCCTTGTATCCTTGCATACTTTACAAACAAGTTCCGATTCTACATCGGCGCAAAGCAACAGTCTCATAACTTCCATGAAAAATATGAATGCACAGGATCTCTATTTCTCCCCCTTACATGACACTCATAACATTATAACTGGAATTCCGGTAATAGATAATCAGGGTGAATTTATAGCAGCCTTTACCATGGAAGTGGATAGAAGACACGTTCTCACTCTCGTAAATCAATTTTTTGTAAATCATTCGAATGAAGTAACTTTTTTTCTTTTAGATTCAACAGGACAAGTATTACTTACATTCGAATCGGGGGTTGAATTCTCAAATCTAACTTCTCCAGTTATTCAAAATGATTTAGCACTTGTTTCAGCACGAGCTTTAGAAGAATCTCAAGGTACTTTTACCCACGATGGCATGAATTATCACTATCTTGCATTTAATCCATTCGAGGAATATTCACCTTTTTATGCCATGAATCGGAATTTTCTCTTGGGTATAGTTGTTTTTTCTGATGCAGATATTGTGGGTGCTACCGATTCATTTTTATTGAGGAATGAAGAACTTCGCTGGATACTTGCTTTTGTCATACTTCTCCTTGGAGGATCATTTAATTTACTTGCATATTTCAGACGAAACGACAAGGAACTTCTCACTGTAAGTAATCTGGTTTCTGACCAATCACACGACGGGGTAGTAATTACGAATCCTGGAGGACAGGTCACATACTGTAATAAAACATTTGAACTGTTAACCGGATTTTCAAATCAGCAAGTCAAGTTAGAATCGTTCGAAGCATTTCATCTGGATGGCAGTTCTTTCAAAACGGAAGAAATCTTTTTACAAAGACAAAATCACAATCAATCAAACGACTTATGGAGAGGTTTTGTCTGGCTGAAAGGGAAATTTCACTATGCACTTACTCATCTTCTTATTAACAACATAGTTGATAATCGAGGGCATGAAGTTCACACCGTAAGACTCTTTTCCAATCCTCGGAACCTTACCCGAGAATTTTCCTATAGTCTTCTCGACACACAACAACCCGATTATGGTCCGCATGAGGTATTCCCGTTGACACTGGTAGAACAGAAGCGTTCCACCGGTACCGATTTCCTGCTGGTGTATCTCCAACTTGCAAATCTGGATATTGTTGAAGCACAATACTCCCTGGATGAGCATTATTTACTTGGTGCAAGGATTCGAGAAACCATTGCGAACTTTCTTGGAGAAGGACAATTACTCATCCAATACTCTCCGAATACATACATCCTGACAATTCCTATACAGGAGGATTCCCCCAGTATCATATTGAGTCTATTGCAGAAAAACCTCAAAAAACCCATTCGAGCGACGCAGAAAGATGTTCTGCATATTCGATGCGGAGTATCGTTACCTTCAAGCATGAATGACACAGCAGAGCTTATGATATGGCAGTCTAGAATGGCTTTAGCGGCACAGGAGCATTTTGACGAAGATGGAATTCTTCAGTATGATGCTCACGTAAATACACAGTTGGCACGATATTATTCCATACTTCAATCGTTTCCAATAGCTCTTGAAGAGGGACAAATTAACATAAACTACCAACCCGTTGTAGATTGTGAAACAAAAAAAATACGAGGAGCAGAGGCTCTCGTTCGCTGGAAACACCCTGCATTAGGGATGATTTCTCCTAACGAATTTATTCCAATCATTGAACAAAATAATCTGGAGCGTTTATTAGGTCGGTATGTAGTAGAGCAGACAGCACTCTTTATGAAGAAAATTGTAGATCGTTTTACGGATGGAGATTTTTCGATTTCCATAAATCTCTGTCCGACAGAACTTCAAGATACCGATCTTGTTGAGCATATGGTTCGTACTCTAGATGCATATCAGATCCCACATCATATCCTTACCATAGAGCTTACTGAGCGTACTCTCCTCACCGATATGGATGCTGCAAATAGGGTGTTGAAGTTGTTACATGACAATAACATTCGCGTGGCAATCGATGATTTCGGCACAGGTTTTTCATCACTCAGCTATCTTCATGAGCTTGACGTAGACCTGCTTAAGATAGATAGATCTTTCATAAAACAATACCCCCAGGAAGATGATGGAGTTATCCTCAAAGCTATGGTGGGGATGGCCAAAGAATTAGATATTCCTGTTCTGGTAGAAGGTATTGAGACTGACGAGCAACTTAACTTTATTGAATCACTCGCTGTAGAATCGTATCAGGGATTTCTTTTTTCTGGTGCTGTCTCACCTCAAGAATTCGTACTTATGCTTCATGTGAATTAATACACCCATGAAGCTCCAATTGAGAGAGCTGTTGAGGGTGCCGGTGAAGTTGTTACCCATGAAAACGTGTCTTGCTCCTCACCAAAATAGCTGTTGAGAAATCCGTTTAGGCTAAATCCTTGCATAACATTCCAGGTCCCTCCAACAATAATTGTAGTACTTACATCTATTGGAGAAATTATTGAACGCAACAGGAAATTCATAGAATCGTTTGGGGCGTAACTCAGTTCAGGGTACAGATACAATCCATAGGCTCCAGTAGCACTAGCACTTGCTGAAGGTGCCCATTTCCCGAACGGTCTTACCAATGCTTCAAGACGGAGAGAGAGCGTTCCCTGCCATCCTACCGAAAGAATATGAAGAAGACCGGCACTGAGAACCCAAGAGTCCTCTAATTCATCAGAAATCTGTTCTACCGGATAGGCAATATTTACCGAAGTTGCAGCATACCAATCGGGTCCAATATTTCCTTGAAGTGCAATATATGGAGATAAAACTTTTCCCGAAGCATGCAGCAAACTGGTATCGGCATGATAAGCCCCTCCAGCTTCTATCTTGAGCAAGCCTACGGTGGTATATACACGACCACCAATCTGAGTTTCTTCAATTGACCCCGACACTGGAGGTATGATAACAGCCTCAATGAACGAGAATGGACCTAAAGGGACTTGAACCGATGTGAGCCATTCAGTTGAAGTTCGCAGTTCATCTCCTGTGAGTATAATGCCAACATCGGTGTTGCCAAACAGGAGATCTGCAGCATTGAAGAGCGAGCCATCTCCCCAACTCACACGGGTCTTACCTGCCGTGAGCCTGAACTGTGGAAATCGAGCACGAAGGTATGCTCGATCCAGAGAGAGCGTATACATACCACCATTATAGAGAACTGAGGCTGCCACATCTCCACGAACGTTTCCTTCATTTGGGCTTTTTATGGAAATGAGTGAGTTGCCTCCCATACCATATGTAGTGGTAATGGAGTCACCACCATCATATAAAGCGAATACATGGTTCATTTGAAGCTCTACCACTGGTGCACTGGCCCCGAAGGCCGTCACCATTCCTAGAGTAAGTAGAACAAAGGTAGTAATCAGATTCTTTCTGCTATTCATATACACATTACCATGTCAAGTTCTGTAGGGTGAAAATTGTCGAGTCCAGGGGTATGCCGATCTCAAGGTGTGAAATGCGCATCTCAGTTGCCGAATCACGTTTCATCTTGTCGGATATTTTTGTCACCTTTGGCAGGGTCCTACTATCAACTTTCATTGTTTCGAGTACCTCCATTTCCTTCAGTAGACGCCCCGATTTAGTTGAGAATTCTGCCTTCCACACCATGAAAGTATCAGAATCTACCCAGAGCTTCTGTGTAGGATATGCTACGGTTCTGGTTTTTGCCTGTAATTCGAGCACATAACAGTCACGTCCATATACGGACTCATTTTCGTGTAGTATTGCATTATAATCCGAAAGAGTGTCTTTTTCACCTGTCATATCCTCGTAGGAAATATCACTTCCGAGCATGGATTGCCGCAAAGCAGCTCCTTGGAGACGAATAAGTTCCTCTGCATCTGGATAGAAGAGATATAACTCACCAGCGGTTCTGAGAACCTTTTGTCCTCTTTCTGCAACACTGGTGAATTCAATGAGCGAATCGAATGCTCCCTGAGACCACGCATTGAATGTACTGCGTTTTACACCGAAACGGTCGGTAGTAATTATTTCTCCCTCAGAATAGGAGGTGGCAAAAGTCTCGAGAGCGTCCATCTCCCGCACGATATTTTCCGCAGTCATTGCACCGAGTGTTCCGATTCCCAGCAGGGAAAGACATAACACACTTATAAATAGTACGGTTATTGATCGAAATTTAAACATAACGTAAAGCCTCCACAGGTTCAATTTTTGAAGCACGTCGGGAAGGAATCAATGTAGTCAACGCTGAAACCACCACAGAATAGAAATACACGATTATTGCTGTCCATATGTTAAATTTTGGATACAGTATACTGGAGATTTCCATATCAATCCCACTCATGGCATCTGTGAAATTCAAGCCCACTTGTTCAAGGTATAACGTTACACCAACACCTATGAGAACTCCGACAGCAGCCCCAATAGCACTAATTATTGCTCCTTCTAGAAAGAATAACTGAGTAAGTTCATGCCCATACATACCTAAAGCACGTAACGTCCCAATTTCTCGCATTCGTTCATAGATTACCATCATTGTAGTGTTGATTATTACCGTGCTGCCAAGTACTAGGAAGAAAATTCCGACGATATAGTAGATAAACTGTGCTATCTCAATGAAACTGTACATCATACTAATATCGTTATACGCTTGTACATCCAGAGCGGAACCTGTTGCTTTTTCCAGACGTTCCCGGATTACTGTGGCAGTATCTCGTTCATTACCCTCAACAGTAATTAACACCTCCTGAACATCACTTCCCATGCGGAGGAAATATTGAACTCTGTCTAAAGGAGCCCAGAAGAATTGAGCATTGAGAGCGGCAACAGGGAAGGCCGCTATACCAACAATTTCCAAGGTGATTGCGTTTGTCCCACGTGCTGCTGTGGTACTCATAATAGTAACCTTATCACCTATGCCAACGTGCAGGTCACCTGCAAGGACTGCACCAATTAACATCTCATTCGCCCCGGCACTGGGTATTCTTCCCTCTTTGATAATTGATTGTAAATCCTGGTACGAAGATTCACGTTCGAAATCTGCTCCAATACCTACCGCAGGATGATTACCTCCATTTATATAGAAGGCAGTGGGAAATGTTATCCGTGGTACGTAATCGGTAATACCGGCAGTTTGTGATAGCGTAGTATCTATCGTTTCCCAGTCAACGGTAAGGTGTATGGGGTTGTATCGCTCATATTCTTCGTAATCCTGATTACGAACACGGACTTCTCCCGTGTAGTATGTGGCAAGATTCTGTGCCATGTCGTCACGCATGCCATGCACCAGAGAGAAGAGAAAGAGTATACTCATTGAAGCGACTGCTATAGCAATTCCGGAGAGTATCGATCTGCGTTTATTTCTACTTATATTACGAAATGCTACATGTATGAGTTTCATTGTCATATTCAGCTCCTTTACTGGTGTCTCAGACACGCTGGAATATCCATCTTCAAGGCACGTCTGGTTGGAATCCACGCTACAAGCATAGCGAGAATAGTTCCAAAAAAGAATGCTATGAATAGTGACGAGGGACTCCACGCTCCACGCATAACACTTTGAATGCGATATCCCATATCCATGTCCCTCATGAGGAATCCCAGATCAATTCCGACTTCAACCAGGTAGAAGTTTGCAAGTATCCCTAGAAGGACTCCCACGAGTGAACCAATAAGTCCAATACCGCCTGCTTCCACCATGAAGGTGAGTTGAATTGTACGGTCGTTCATTCCAAGAGCTCTCATCATTCCGAGTTCTCGGATTCGTTCAAAAATTGCCATGAGCATGGTATTTGAAATTCCCACTGTTGCAATGAGGAACACCATAAAGAGAATCATGCTTGTTCCGCCACGTTTGGCTTCCGCGAGGGCTACATAGTCTTGAGCTAACTCATCCCAGCTGGCGACCTTGAGATCCTTACCCATGCTTTTTACAATCTGTTCTATCCGCTTGACTTCGGAGGGGATGTCAGATTGCTCGGGGAGGGCAATATTTATTTCGGTAACTGTTCCATCCATCGCTAAATAATCGTCAATAGTATCGAGGGGAACCATCAGGAGAGTCCTGTTGACGTTTGGATTTGGGCAGTTGACGATTCCGACAATCTGCATATCCATAGCCTCATAGAATCCGCCAACTCCGCGAGTAACGAGTGTTACCCAGTAGCCTAGTTCAGCACCAATGTCCTCAGCAAACCATGACCCTATTACCAGTTCGCTTGTTCCTGGTTCTGGGAAACGTCCTTCCATTAAGGTTTCTTCAAATCGAAACACAGAATTATCCAATTGTGGATCAATAGCAGTAACCTGAACTGCCAGATTTCCATCTTCTCCAAAATCATCGCTATACAGAATCATGTCGGCTGCAAAGGTTGTCCTTGGAGCTGCTGAGATTCCTTCTTCTTGGAGGGCTGAAACAATATCATATGGGTTCTCAATAGCAATATCGACTGGCTTTAGAAGACGTTCTTCCCAATATTCTGTATGCATGATCCTCACCGAAGATGTTTCATACCAACGAAGACTACGCATGGATTCCGACTCAACCCCTATTAAAACAGAATCAACTATAATGAACATCATCAGGCCAATTGCGATAGCGAAGGCCGTAATGAGAGTTCTCCGCTTGTAGCGAGTCAGATTCTTAAAGGCTAGAGATATGATAAATTTCATCATTACCTCCTTTCATCGCTTGTTATTTGCCCATCGTGGAGAGATACTAACCGCTTTGCGTAATCCATTACCATCACATCGTGTGTGGAGAAGATGAATGTAGTATGATATTTCTCATTCATTTGTTTCATGAGTTTAAGGATATCTTCGCCTGTAGCTGAGTCAAGATTTGCCGTCGGTTCATCGGCAAGTACAATTTTTGGGTTCTTGATAAGTGCGCGTGCAATGGCAATACGTTGTTGTTGACCGCCTGAGAGTCGGTCTGGGCGACGATGTTCCATACCCTCTAGTCCAACCTCTTTTAGAATTCGCATAGTTCGTTCTTTAATCTCCGGTTCAGGGATGTTAAGGATAGAAAGAACAAAAGAAACGTTCTCAAAAGCAGTGAGTACTGGAATAAGATTATATGTCTGAAATACAAATCCCAAATTCATTCTCCGAAATTCTGTTTTGGCCTTTTTATCCATACTTGAAATGGGATTACCATCTATGATAATTTCCCCTCCATCAAGCGAATCAATACAGCCGATAAGATTGAGGAGCGTGGTCTTTCCCGATCCCGAAGGTCCTGCAATGGAGACAAATTCTCCATCCATAATATCTAGAGATACACCTTTAAGTGCTTTTACTATGGTTTCTCCAGCTTGATAATTTCTAACGACTTGTTGTACTTGAATCATGTTGACTCTCCTCCTATTGGTGTCTCAGACACGATGGAATATCTTTATTAGTTGCTCGTTTTGTAGGGAACCATGCGACTACCACCGACAGCACGATTCCTGAAATGAATGTGATGAGAATTCCCTGTATATGCCACGACCCACGAAAAATACTCTGAATTCGATATGCCATATCCATGGTTCGCATAAGAAAGCCGAAGTTGATGCCTTCTATTACGAGATATATATTTATGAGTAATCCAGCAGCAGTACCAAAAATTGAACCAAGTACACCAATACCTGTCGCTTCTAGAAGGAAGAGGAGGTGGATTGAGCGATCACTCATTCCTAATGCTCTCATCATTCCTAATTCGCGGATCCTCTCACTTATGACCATAATCATAGTGTTGGAAATACCTACTGCAGCTATGAGAAATACCAGAAATAATATGATAGAAGACCCTTTTCTTTCCATGCTTATCATGGAAACATAATCACCAGCAATCTCGTCCCAGCTTTTAACTACAAGAGGTTGTTCCATCTCATGTATGAGTGACTGAATTAAAAGCTTCTGATGTTCAATTTGTGCTGTTTCGGGAAGTGCAATATCAATCTCTGTTGCAAGATTTGTCATTGCCAGATAATCGGAGATGGTATCGATAGGTACGAGTAGCAGTGAACGATTTATATTTGGATTGGGACAGTTCACAATCCCAACGATTTTCATATCAATTGCTTCGTAGAACCCCCCATTGCCTCGAGTCACTAATGTAATCCAATAGCCGACCTCGGCATTAATATCCTCTGCTAACCATGAACCGATTACCACTTCATTTGTACCCATTACAGGAAATCGTCCCTCTAGAATGTGATTGTCCAGGCGGAAAACTTGTGAATCTCTATTAACATCTACAGCGGTCACATGAACAGGCAAGTTCCCATCTTCAGGGAAATCTATACTTGAAAGAATCAGATCGGCCGAAAATTGTGTACGGACTGTAGCTGTATAACCGGAATTCTCTAAAGTCTCTAGGATTTCATGTGGGTTGATTATTGCTGAATCGAGCGGTTTAAGCATCCGGTCCTCCCAGAACTCAGGATGCATAATCTGGATAGAAGCCGTTTCGTACCACTTGAGATTTCGCACAGATTCTCTATCTATACCCACTAGGAGTGAGTCTATGATGAGAAACATCATGAGACCAACAGCTATAACAACAGAAGTGATTAGCGTTCTTCGTCGGTAGCGAAAGAGGTTTTTTATTGCAAGCAGCACTAAAAATTTCACTTATTTGTGTTCCTTTTTCTTTTCTGATTCTTGTTTACTAGAGGGAACAATTTCTGGACGCTCGTCCTGAAGTTTCTGGAGTGCGGCACTTCCCAGCACTGTGCCTAAATTCATGTTATCGAGAATCGATGCGGGCATAAGCATCATTGAGTTATTCTGTCTAATTCCTTCGTATACCATGTTCATAGCACGCAACTGGAGTGCTGTTGGATTATGTGCATACATTACTGCAGCTTCTTCGAATTGCTTTGCAATCTCAACTTCTGCGGCAGCAAGAATTATTCGCGATTGTTTCTCTCGTTGTGCCTGAGCCTGTTTACTGAGAGAATCCTCTAATTCCTTTGGAATGATAATATCGGTAATTTCAATGGATAGAATTGAAACGCCCCATGGGTTTGTCTTGGCATCAAGTGCTTGCTGGATCTCTTTTCCCAACTCCTCACGTTCACTGAGTAATGATGATAATTCATGTTTGCCGATTGCATCGCGAAGTGCTGTTTGTGCTGAAAGGATAACTGCTTCTATATAGTTTTCTACTTCTAGAACAGCATGTTTTGCATCCCAGATCATCCAAAAGGCGAGAGCATCAACATGTACTGGAACAGTGTCACGAGTAAGTGTTTTCTCTGCGCTGAAATCTGTTGCCCGAATACGGGTGTCGATGAACTCAGCAATTCTATCGACTAAGGGGAGAAGATAGTGCAATCCTGGTCCATAGACCCGTCTGAATCGCCCCATGCGTAATACAACTACTTTATCCCAGTGCAATACCAACTGTACTGATGCCGAGACGAAGAATCCGAGTGTGCTGTAGAGTGCAACATTAAACTGGAGCGCAATTCCACAAATAAACTCCGTCAAGTTTCTTCAAATTAATCTTGGTCCTTGATTGGCTTGGGAAAGAAGCGGGACGACATCTGCGGGTAAAGAGAATCGCCCCAATCGGGGCGATCGGCATGTACTCATATAAGAGATTACGAGAGATTCTTGTCCTGCCACAGGGCAACAGCGGGAGGCTGTTTGGTGGTATCATGCCACCAGAGGCGCTGGCTCTTTCGGACACATTCGGAGTTCACCAGACGGATATCGTTGTTTGCGGCATACTGCATCGCAGCCAGACAGACATTACCGATGGAACGTAGGTTGGCATTGCTGCTCTGCCAGATGGCTTGACGGGCGAGCTTGTCGAACACGTCATCCTTTGCCCCTGCAAGCTTGAGATGATGGTCGATGTAGTCATCGAAATCATCTATCGAAAGGGCACTGACGTAGTATCCTTCGGCGATACGACTGAGCAACGGCCGGGCTTGGGGAGCCGAAATCTTCTCGGCAAGTTCCTCCTGGCCACACAGCATCAGCGAGAACAGGGAATCCTTCGCCTCCGGATGCTGGTTCAGGATGTGCAGCTGGGCGAACACATCCGGACGCAACAGGTGAGCCTCGTCGATGATGATGATACATTTCTTCCCATCATGTTGTATCGACATCAACCGCTCCTGTATGAGGCGGACCATCACCGATGGTTGGTAGGGCTTGAATTCGACGGCCAGGGCCGCCAGGATCTGCCGCAATAGTTCGGTGAACGACCAGATGCCGCCCACGATGTTGATGACCTTCGCCCGTACTTTGGTGAGCCTCTCACAGGAATACTGCAGAGCGCTGGATTTGCCACAACCCACCGCTCCGATGACAGCATAGAACATGTTGTTGTGGAATGCGAATTCTGTCATCTCGGCTACCGTCTTCAGTTGGGGAAGCATCAGCAGATCCTTGGGTGACACCATTTGGGGAAACGGTGTCTTGGCGAGTTCGAAGAATTGACTGACCGGCACGTTCAGGTTCTGTGTTGCCATGGTTGGATCGTTTTTCGTTCTCATGACAATTGACCTCTTCGTTTCGCACGGTAATTCGCTTCCCGGTCGACCAGTGGCAACATGCCTAGGGACCGCTCTTCGAAGAATCCCTCACAGGTATGCAAGGGATCGTGATCGAACCACCGGATCCCGATCTTCCTGCCGGCATAGCCGATGGGAACCTGCAGGATCTTTCCCATGAACCGTATGGTACGATCGGATCCTACCACACGCGTGTCGCTACGCCGGAAATGTAGTGGCAAATTCTCCGGTGCTGTCCTGATCGCCTTCAATTCCGCCAGATAGCATTGCAAGGGAGACGATTCCTCCAATGAACTGTGGGGACGATGGTTGTACAGATCGATCCATTTGGCGAAGCGGATGTTCAACTCCTCCAAGGTGAGCATCGTTGATGGCAGCGTACTGAGGAACTGTTGGCGGACCGTTCTATTCCAGCGCTCAACGGCACCTTTGCCTTGAGGTTTGTAGGGAGCGGCGTAACTTATTTGTACACCGAGTGATGCACACCCCAGGCGAAGCCGGTCATCCCGGAATGCAGACCCGTTGTCGACATAGATCTTGCGTGGTAGTCCGCGGAGCCTGAATGCCTTCCACAGGCAGTCAAGATAGCAGTCGGTGGTCTCCGCGGGATACCACGCCGCGTAACACACCAGGCGGCTCTTGTTGTCCAGACAGACGAACAACTTAGCCGTGATCGTGGATCCCGATGGCAACAGCACTTTCGGTCCATGCA
>Ga0334901_1002281_pt1 | contig 16887 bp, 15 predicted proteins | sample GraSluR3_MG_3_FD_207216 | JGI IMG/M metagenome (GOLD analysis project Ga0334901, IMG submission 207216) | Sludge microbial communities from methane-producing bioreactor in Wageningen University, Netherlands - Granular Sludge_15_08-R3 | ecosystem: Engineered > Bioreactor > Anaerobic >... | reverse complement strand
AAATGAGATCAGAGCATTGTCTTCTAGCTTTGTAACTTTCTCAGGTGATACGTCATATTTGTTCTGAAAGTAAAACTCATCCTGCCTCTCTCTCAGATTAAAAAGTCCCCAGAATTCTCCATTCACATACCCTTCAACAGGAATATAATCCTGCATATCGAATCGCATGTGCCGATATAATTCTTGGGAGACTACATCACGCATCATGCCCTCCCCCACATCGCTCCCTCCATTTCTTAGAATTAAGGAACTATGGAAAATATTATCCCTCTGTTCAAAGAAATCATATGCGATTGGTGTATTGTTTGTATCTTCATTGAACAATAATCGGATTGATTTTTGAGGATGTTGTCTTGTCCAGGAACCATGTATGCGAATCGATACAGGATATTCAAATGTTGTATCTCTGCGACTCTCAATGAATTCAAAATAGGCCGGCCTGCTGGAACTACTCCCACGTAAAGAATAGTTTCCCGTTGTACCTCCCACCGCCTCATGCACAGCTCCTGGGATATGAATCCCATACCGATGATCAAACAGATTGGATCGAGCTGTAGTAATACTTACGACAGGCAACCTACCGAAAACTCGTTCCGATTCGAAAACGTAAGAATTCGTTATCACGGGAGACAGGTATTCGCCATCCCAAATAGCAGCTTTGACTACAGCAATCTTCACAACAGGCAAAGTAGGCTCAACATAACCGAAGTCCCCGGATATCAGACCAGGAAGACCAGTATTAATCAAAGAGATATCGTTTGGGAGATTAATCAGATTTTCCAGATTTATTGGTTCAGTATATATGAAGGTTCGTTCTCGGGTCTCTCTTGGAAGTCGCTGCCAGGTCTCATCACTCATCACATTGTCGGGATTCGGATCCGACCCATCGATGGTGTAGTACACAACTTTCCCTTCTACCGCTTCTAAAGTCAAGAAGAATGGAACAGCATGTATACCCCCATCATGAGAGAACTTTGGCGTTGGAACATCAAAGGGTTGTAATACAGCCGGATACTTGATAGGTATCCGATTCCAGTGTTCGCGTATGACTTGAAAGGGGTCATGGAATGCTGTAGGAGCCGGAAAAGGATTCATTCGAATGTCGAGCTCTTCCAGTGAAGTAAAATCCACACCGCGAAGGAATTCGAGATCCTCGATACCTGTATTCCGTACATTTAAACGATGCAATGAGTCGAGCTCAGCAAGAACTTCAGAATCCTGGGAAAGATCGACGTTGGCAATGATCAGTGTCTCGAGTTTTCGTAGTGTAGCCAAGGACTGGAGGTTCTCTATGTGTGTGCATGAATGGAGATTGAGATAGCGTAAATCGGATAGATGCTTCACTGGCGAAAGATCGCGAACATTCGTCGATCGAAGATTTAGTTCTTCTAGTTGGTACAACTCTTTCACAAATGAAATATCCTCCAGAGGTACACCTTCCAGAGAGAGTTCCTTCAGATTGCTGAATTTGGAGAGAAACTGAACATCATCAAGGGGGAGCCCATCAAGCGTTAATCGCTTGAGACCTGAAAATTGCAGAATTGACGACACGTCAGAAAGCATACGCAATGATTCTCCAAGAGGCCAATATCCATTGTTACTCAAATCTAATTCGACTAGAGGTAGATGCGAGATGGATTCGAAATTGATTTCATCCAAGCTCGAAAACCCATTGCTTGCAAGGTTTAATCCTTTCAGATTCGGAAGCTTGGCAAGTGGTGCAACACTTTCGATCATGTTATGCGAAGCATCGAGTGTCACCAGTTTCGTGAGCAGCTCTATTCCCTCAAGTGACTGAATATTCCGTCCGGATATGTCTAAGTGGTGAATCTTCGCCAACTCGGAGCGTGAAACCCAGATATAATGTGCATCGCGTTTACCCAGTCCTACCTTCACAGCAGATTCCAATCGGGGATCGGCAAAATGCACACCCCAACTATCAACAATAGGGATTAAAAACAGCAGCAGTACGAATACCATCATGATAGCGAGGAACACACCTAGTTTTCTCCACATACGCTACCTCACAATCACAACGCCATCTGGGTAATACTGATCATGCCTCGAGGCCTCTATCGCTTGCGTGAACTTACTGTTCGCAACCAACTTGAGACCATTGTTGTGTATGATTCGCTTCAACCAAGGCACCGAATAGTCTCTGCACTTGATCTCCAGAACCACCTCATTCGGATGGTGTACCCGAAAAAATGGTCGATCTGGAAACAGTGTCTTCTCATGTGCACTCCGAACCAGATGATCGAACGTGATACGAACACCTTCGTCTCCCCGAGATTCGTACCCCTCTCGCAGATAATCGACCAACACTGCCGGTCGAAATGCCTTGATGTATCGGTATCGATCAAATTCGATCAGAACTTGATCGTCAGTGATCCCCCAATGACCCGAAGTCATAAATTGCTCATAGGCTTCAATCGAAATGAAGGTATGATATTTTGCGAGAGTTTCGCCTCTTCTGACCTTCAATTCGACCCGCACCGCTGAAGCCTCGGCTAGGTGCTCTTCATACGTGCGTAGTCGAAGCTTGACTCTGTTCATATCCCCGCTGAGTTTTTCCTTGTAGACCTGAAAAGAGGGCGTCTCAAAATACAGACTCCTCACAAAATATCGGTGATGTTCAGTTCTATTTGTAAAATGGTCCATACGCATATACGGAAGCAATGAATTTCGCACATTCAGATACTCATGAAATGAGATGCGGTATTTGAACTCAAACCTACCCGCTTCATCCTGTTTCTGCCGATAGGCTGTCTCCAGATTGTTCAACATATTATACAGGTAAGTTCAACTGCGGAGCCAACAGAGACGTTCGGTTGATCCCATCGAGATGATTTACTTCGTCGACCATGGCCGTCGCAGTACTGGCTTTGATCTGTGAAATACTAATCTCATAGACTATCTCACGGATGCCATTCTGAATCTCATGAGAGCGGACTTTGGCATTCTTCGAATATCGTCGAATTACCGTGTCGATAGTACTGGGAATACAACTAGTATCTCCAGCGATCACTAATACAAAATCCACATGAGAAGCGCGACCATACCGTACGAAGTACAGGAAAAACACAAGGGGCACCATGATAAAACTGGAAATGATCACCACCATCCAGTTATAGGTACCCGCACCTAAGCCAACAGCAATCGTCCAGAACAGGAACACCATGTCACGCGTATCTTTGATTGGCGTACGGAATCTGATGATAGAAAGTGAGCCGATCAATCCAAGGCTAAGAACCAGATCCCCACGAATAAACAGCATGACCAGTGTAACGATTGGCGCAAGCAGTACGAGCGTACTCATGAAGGAAAGCTCATAATTCATTCCTCTATGGGTATGCTTGTAGACTTGGCTGATAATAAGCGAGATCAAAACAGACAGGATGATGGAGAAGACGATTCTAAAAAAATCCATCTCTCCCATATTGAAAATAGTGCCGACTACCTCACGAACCGCATTTCTCATATGACGAAATTCTCCTTTTCATGGATACCAAACGTTCCACGAACAAGATTACCACACAGGAGGTGTTCCTCCAAGACGATTGACACATGATGCACAATTTACTTTATGCTATACTACCTACCCTACAGGAGGATCCCATGAGCATACATTTCGATACTGACATGGCCGGTACACTTGCCGAAGAAGTTGCACACCGCATGCTCACTGCAGCACGTACAGCACCAAAGGCACGAGGTAAAGACACCCTTGTTGCCGCACTTGTCGATGAAAAAACACGAAGCGCGATCGCTGAACACATGCGAAAGATGGTCACCGAAAATCGTGCAGCAGCATTCTTCGCTCGCGATGCAGAGAACCTCGATCAATCCCATGCCCTGATACTGCTGGGAACACGCATCGATCCCATGCGACTCGCACCCTGTGGATTGTGTGGATTCGCCAACTGTGAAGAGAAGGAAGCGCACCCTGATCACCCCTGTGCATTCAATACAGGAGACCTGGGAATCGCCATCGGTTCAGCCGTGAGTGTCGCGATGGATGCCCGTGTGGATAATCGCATCATGTTCTCGGTCGGCATGGCTGTCAGAGATATGCATCTGATGGGTGAAGATGTGAAGATAATCTACGGAATACCACTGTCCATTGCAGGAAAGAGCCCCTTCTTCGATAGGAAGCCGAAATAGTCCCTATGCTTCTCCCTTATTAGATAACTGCTCCCTTTTCCATATCACTATCCCATAATGGATAATTTCCATCTAGAAGGTCATGGAAAAAAAGCTTGCTCTACTGGTTAACCAGTGGTAGACTTGTGTCGTGTTCATCTGGTTAACCAGTTTTGAGCATAAAGGAGACGTCCCATGTTGGAATCGCAGAAGGAACATCCGGTGGATCGGGTTCTTAAAAGCATCCAAACCATGATCAAGGAGGGTACCATCTCAAGTGGAGGTAGGGTGCCGTCCGAACGAATCCTCGCAAACCAATTACAAACTACACGCGGTTATGTCCGCATAGCTCTTCGCCGACTAGAACATTATGGTGTGCTCAGTATCGTTCCCCAGAAAGGCATCTATGTTTCCGAAATAAAACCAATCACACTCGATGCCATCATCAACAATATCCTGCGCTTTAAAGATCACGATATTGCAAATCTCATGGAAACAAGAAGGCCGCTTGAAATTGAATCGGCTCGGTTTGCTGCAATACGAGGATCCGAAGAAGAGATTCAACGGATTGTCCAAGCCTACCATGATTTCGAATGTGCCTATCGGGAACAACGCCCTACCCTAGAAGAGGACCACCTTTTTCACTTAGCCATCGCCAAGGCGGCGAACAACACCGTGCTAGAGTCTCTCATCACTTTGATAACCCCCGAAATCATCACCATGAACAAGGACTTCAAGGAAAACTATGCGGTAGTGGTCAAACACAGTCTGCGAGAACATCTGGAAATCATGGAGGCGATAAAAGCAAAAGACCCCCAAAGGGCGATGGAAGCCATGGCCCTCCATATGGAGAATTCACGAAAACGGAGAATTGGAAACGCGATGCCAGAAACGGCACACACGATACAGAGGAGTACAAAGACCTATGAAACAAACACGCATGCAGGGTAATGCAGATTTGCTGAAATTGCAGGACCTTGCGCAACAACTTCGTCGGGACACCATCAGGATGATCCATCATGCCGGGTCGGGACATATCGGAGGAGCACTCGGACTCGCCGATTACATGGCAGCCCTGTACGGCTGGGCCATGGCCTACGATTCTGACGATATAGCCGATCCCAACCGCGACCGTATCGTCCTCAGCAACGGACATACCTGTTCCACGTGGTACGCCGCTCTCGCACGCAGTGGCCTCATTCCTCTTGAAGAGTTGGCCACACACCGGAAGATGGGAAGCCGTCTCCAAGGACACCCGGCACGAAAATCGATGCCTCAGTTCATAGAGACCTCATCCGGACCACTCGGCCAAGGGTTTCCGGTGGCAAACGGCATCGCCCTCTCCATGAAAAAACGGGCATCAAATGGGCGCATGTATGTGATCCTCGGTGATGGGGAACTGCAGGAGGGGCAAGTCTGGGAAGCATTCATGACCAGTGCCCACTACAAATTAGACAATGTGTGCGCATTCATCAACTACAACAATATCCAGATCGATGGAAAGGTCGAGGATGTGATGGGTATCGCGCCGCTTGCCGAAAGGATAAGTGCCTTCGGTTGGCATGTAATCCAAATCGATGGACATAACATGGCTGCTATCGTTGAAGCCCTATCCGAGGCTGCAGCAACCAAAGATAAACCCACTGTCATCATCGGCTACACCGTCATGGCGAAAGGAGTCCCGTTCATGGAAGGGCAGGCGAAGTGGCATGGGACCACGCCGAGTGACCGTGAAGCCGAGCAAGCATTAGAAGCAGTCGGAACGAATGGCCGATACCAAGATTTCCCCCTACCCGTCAAGGCTTAGGAAACAGAGGAGTTGAACATGTACAGTGGAAATATTGCAATGAGAGATGCTTTTGGAGATGCCTTAGCCGAAATCGGGGCGAAGGATGAGCGGATTGTCGTACTTACAGCCGACCTCACCGATGCCATCAAGGTGGGAAAGTTCAAAGAACAGTTCCCCGACCGATTCTATCAGATGGGAATCAAGGAGTCGGATATGATCGGAACTGCTGCAGGCATGGCCATCGATGGCCAGATTCCCTTTACCAGCACATTTGCTATCTTCACCGCCAGTTTAGCCAACCAAGCCATCCGGGTGAATGTCGCCTACAACCAAGCGAACGTAAAAATCGCAACTAGTCATGGAGGTGTCTGTGTAGGAGCCGACGGTGCCACCCACCAAGCTTTTGAGGATGTCGCACTTATGCGTATGATCCCCGGTATGACTATCATCGTTCCGTGCGATGCGAATGAAGCCTACAAGGCGACTGTTGCTGCAGCGAAGTTAGATGGTCCCGTCTACCTCCGGTTCGGACGAATTCCTACACCGGTGGTGACTGCAGCAAGTGATCCGTTTGAGATCGGCAAAGCCCGCACCATAAGAGGTGGTAAGGATGTGGCAATCATCGCAATGGGAGCCATGCTTCCCATCGCGCTGGAAGCAGCCAGCACGCTTGCTGAAGAAGGAATCGAGGCAAATGTCGTCAACATGCACACAATCAAACCACTTGATGAAGAGGAAATAATCCGTAATGCGAAGACTTGCGGATGTATCGTTACTGTAGAAGAACACACCGTCTTGGGCGGCTTGGGAGGAGCCGTCGCAGAGGTGTTGGCAAAAAACCATCCCACACCAATGGGGATGGTCGGTGTTCAAGACACCTTCGGCGAGTCGGGGGAACCTCAGGAGATCTTAGAGAAGTACCACCTGACCGTCGCCGATATCATTGAGCAAGTCAGGCTAGTCCTGAAGCAAAAACCATAGGAGGAACATATGAAAAAGGTTATTGCATTGACTTTAGTCCTGCTAATCGTCGGTACATTCGTCTTTGCCCAAGGAGGCAGAGATAAAGCCGATGATGTAGAGGTCGTCAAGTTCTGGTACCACTTCGACAACCCCGAGACAGCATTGAATCCGCTCATCGAGAAATTCGAAGCTGAGAACCCGGGCATCAAAATCGAACCCGAACGGATCAGTTGGGATACATACAACCAGAAACTGCTCACCGCCATCGCCGGCGGCTATCCACCAGATGTCGCACAAGTGAAGCTGTGGTGGCAACCCCAGTTGGTTGAGATGGGAGCACTCCTTCCCCTTGACGATTACATCGCCAATTGGGATGGCAAAGATGATATCCATGACAGGATATGGGAACTCACCCGCCACTCTGATGGCAAACAGTACTACATGCCCTTGCAGATGGTTATCCTCTATCTCTACTACCGCGCAGACATGTTCGAAGAGCTGGGTCTCGAAGTTCCCAAGACACGTGAGGAATTCCTCGACGTGGCAAAAAAACTCACTCGTGATCTCGATGGCGACGGAATTGTGGATGTCTATGGTTTCGGAATCCGTGGTGCGCGAGGCGGACACGACTGGTGGGGCACATTCGTCCTTTCCAGCGGTGCTGAGTTCTTTGATGAACACGGTAACTCCAAACTAACCACTCCCGAAGCCATTGCGGCAAACCAGTGGTTCATAGACCTCTATCGCAAACACAAGGTGAGCCCGCCAACCACTCCAAGTGACGGATTCGTCGAAGTCATTGCCAACATGAAGTCTGGCAAGACAGCCATGACCATCCACCACCTCGGTAGTGCAGCAGAATTGGAAGCCGTTCTGGGTGATAAGATTAGCGCAGCTCCAGTTCCTAGGGGAACCGAAGGCTACTGGACCTCGTTCGGAGACGAAGAGAACGCCATCTTTGCCGCGACGGAAGTTCCTGATGCAGCGTTCAAATGGGCGTCATTCCTTGCAGAAGCTGAGAATAACGCCATTTGGCAGAAGTCCAGCGGACAGGTCTCGGTGAACAAGAGCAACGCTTCGGCCGATGCTGATCGTTTCCTCAAAGCCACCACAGACAGTGCCGAATTCGCCGGTGTGCTTCCAGCGCATCCTGGTGTCAGTGAGTTTGTAGAGTCATTGTGGCCTGCACTCATGCAACAGGCTTTCGCAGGTCAGATCACCAGTGCAGAAATGATGCAGGCAATCGAAGACCATTTCGCGAAATAAGTTCACATTCGTTTCGGGGGTACGTGGAGACACCTACCCCCGAATTCATCCTTGAACTGCATCATATGACTGCAACGGAGAAGATCATGGGACAACCGTCACTACGAAAAAAGCGGGACTTGCTTCCATACGCATTGGTCACACCGGCACTTGCCATCACCATTGCTATCATATTCCTGCCCATGTTCCAGACCATCACCTACAGCTTTTCCCATTACGTCCTGTACAAACCACAGGAGAAGGGCTTTATCGGATTGGAGAACTTCAAGACGGCGTTCACTGATCCACTATTTGCATCGTCACTTATCAACACCTTCATTTGGATAGTTGGCATCATCGTATTTCAGTTTCTTCTCGGCTTTGCTACTGCGCTACTGCTCAACCGTAAGTTTCCTGGCCGAGGCATCGCCCGTTCGCTGATCCTCATACCATGGGTGACACCAAGCGTCATCACCGCCCTCATGTGGCGCTGGATGTATGATGGCAACCATGGATTAATCAACCAACTGCTCTCAAAAGCAGGGCTGATCAAGGAGTTCATCCCATTTCTCGCGCAAACCTCGACAGCAATGGGATCGATCATTGTAGCACTCATCTGGCAGGGTTTCCCCTTCTTCGCGATCATGTTACTCGCAGGATTGCAGGCAATCCCCGAGGAGCTGTACGAAGCCGCTGAGATAGACGGGGCTACAAGGATCCAACAATTTTTCCGAGTAACCATACCGATGCTCAAACCGGTCATTCTCACCACCGTGCTCCTCCGCACAATCTGGGTGGCGAATTCGCTCGACATCATACTCATCATGACAGGAGGCGGCCCGGGGTACAGTACCTACACCCTACCCGTCTACTCCTATATCAAAGCCTACAAAGGTATGGATTTCGGGTATTCGGCAACACTTGCCGTCCTGCTCACTATACTACTCATGATTATCGTAGCCGGGTATGTGCGCAATATACTGAAATCACAGGAGGATTGAGATGAGACATACACACCCCCTGCGACTCATTTTGGGCACCTATCTGCCGATCATACTGATCGTCCTGTTCGCCATCGGACCTTACATCTGGACCTTCATCTCATCCATCACACCGGAGACGGCACTGTATCAAGCTGAGTTCCGATTCTTCCCAGAACAGCCCACCAGTGAAAACTACACACGACTGTTTACTAAACTCGATTTCACCTCGAATATTCTCGATAGCCTCATGGTCGCATTCTTCACCGCGATTCTCGGACTGGCCATCACCGTACCAGCTAGTTACAGCTTCTCTCGGTACAAATTCAAGGGAAGGAACCAGCTACTCATGCAATTTCTCATCATCAACATGTTTCCCATCATGTTACTGATCGTTCCCCTGTTCATCATGATGCGCGTTATCGGGATCATGGACACCCACTTGGCACTTATCGTAGCCTACAGTACCTTCACCATTCCTTTCTCGGTCTGGATGCTGACCAGTTTCTTCAACGCCATACCCATCGATCTGGATAAAGCTGCACAGATCGACGGTTGTTCCCGACTTGGAGCGATGTTCCGTGTGGTTCTCCCGGTCGCCATGCCCGGTATCGTCAGCACCGGAATCTACATTTTCATCACCGCATGGAACGAGTACCTGTATGCGGCAATCCTCACCAGCAGCAAGGTCAGAACCATTCCGATCGCTTTGCAGAACATGATCGGCGAATTCCGTATCGAATGGGGACTGCTGACAGCAGGAGGTGTCTTGAGCGCTCTGCCGGTCATCATCCTGTTCTTCTTCATACAAAAGCAATTGATCACCGGCATGACAGCGGGAGCTGTCAAAGGTTAAGGAGTAAGGACACATGATTGAACAGAAACGGTATGATGGTGAAGGAATGCGCGTGGTATATGATGGTGGAGACTGGGTCATCGGTATTAAGAACTACAAAGTCGCCAACGATATCTCAACCCTGAAAACTCTTGAACGGCACAACAAAACTGACGAATCGTTCGTCCTCCTTGAAGGGGCATGCACCTTGGTAGCATACGACGATACGAAAGAAGGACCTGAGGCCCTAGCCTTGGTACAGATGGAAGAGCATACCGTCTACACGCTGCTCCAGGGAGTCTGGCATACCACCATCATGAAGCCATATACGAAGATGGTGCTCATCGAACGTAGCGGAACCTCTATGGAAAACAGTGAGTTGCTGAATCTGTCAGATAGCTTGGTACGTCATGTCCAGGATCAACTGACGTAATTAATCCCCAATGACCATCTTTGTCTCGAATGGGCGCCCACCGTTGGCGCTCATAATCTTGATATCCGGTCTGAGCACCACATGCTCAGGGAACCCTTCGGTATCGCCCTTCAACCGCTTCAGCAGCAGATTCGCAACCTCCTGCCCAATCCGCTCCAACGGCTGAGAAACAGCATAGTGGCAGAGTTTCAACAGCGGCGCATAATCGAGATAGTCAAACGATGCGAACACCAGCTTGTCATACACCTCTTGTGGTAGATGTTCCATCGCATACGATGTAGCACCGAGATGCAGTGAATCGTTGGCAATGAAGAACGCATCAGGATGATCGGCCTCCTCAAGTGCCCGCTTGAGCAGCTTTCTCCCCGCACTCTGCACCATGGCCCCCTCATGTAACACGAACCGTGGTTCGACCTGAAGACCATACTCCTGCATGGCAGCATAGAAACCATAGAGACGCTCTCGAGCCGTGTGAATCAAAGGATCTCCCCCGATGAACCCGATCCGAGAATACCCTTCCGACTTGAGTGCATGCACCATCTTCCGCACGCCGAACCGGTTATCGGTGAGCACCGAATCTACCTGCAACCCAGAAATACGCCGGTCTACCATGACCATGGGAATATGCGAAAGAGCCTTACTGAGAAAGTGATCACCTTCGGCTCCGGCCGGCATGACCACGAGGCCATCGACATTCCGCTCAATCAGCACCTGCAACTTACGCTTCTCCTCAGCAACCGAATCGTTCGATGAACCGATGATCATCGTATAGCCCTTCGGAGCGAGAATCCGTTCCATCGCCTCAACCACCTCCATGAAGAACACATTGCTCAACTCGGGGGCGATAATACCGATTGTCCTCGTATGCCGCACCTTCAGCGAACGGGCAACCTCGTTTCTGTTGTATCCCAACTCACTCATCACCTGAAGCACACGATTCCGTGTCGCTTCGGTTACCGAGAGGTTATGATTCAGAACACGCGAAACCGTGGCAATCGAAACACCAGCCGATTGCGCAACCTCTTTTATCGTCACATGTCCATGTTCGTCAACCATACAACCCTCTCGAAAAGTGGGGGCCTTCCAGCACTTGCTGCCGGGGCCCCCCGTCTGAAATTCAGTCGGACGCCCAGAGTGGCGTCTTATCTAACATCAGTCGTAGATCAGACCAGCGATATCAGCATCATCCATGTTCTGGTAGTTGTAGAACTTGGCACCGGTATCAACATCGGCGACAGACTCACCATTGTAAGCCTTGAATGCCAATTCGACAGCCTTGTAACCGATCATGTACGGATCCTGTGTGATCGAACCGAGGAAGTACTGGTTGCGCACAGCGGCCTTCTGGGCAGCACCGGCGTCGTAACCGACAACCACGACATCACGGAATGCAGGAGTGCTCTTCAGAGCTGCACCATCGTTGGTGGCTGCAAGCAGACCCTTGACGGTTGCTTCATTGGAACAGAAGATACCGAGGATTCTGTCGCTAGTCACTCTATTCAGGACTGCCTGAGAAGCGTTGGTAGCATCGGTCATTGCTGCAGATGCAGGAACGATCATCTCGATGAACACCTTTCTACCGGAAGTGGGGCTGTCTTCTGCGATATACGCAGTATTACCGATAACAGCGATATCGTTTCTTGAAAGATTGGTGTTGTCGGCAATCAGGTCGACCATGGTGTCGCGGAAACCTCTACCACGGCTGAGCAGAGACTCACCGGAAGCGTCCTGGTTCATGACCACGATCTTCACAGGGCGAGCTTCAGTTGCAGCTTCAATTTTCGGCTTGATCACTTCGAACATCTTCTCAGCTGCCATACCTGCTGCAGCATAGTTGTTCGTGGATGCATTTGCCCAGATCGATCCTTCTGGTGCTTCGGGAACACCTGAGTCGAAACCGATCACAGGAATGCCCTGATTCTTTGCCTGCTGGAGCTGATCGAGCACACTACTGGTGTTCAGCGCAGCAAGAGCAATAGCAACAGGATTCTTTGCCATGGCGTTATTCAGCATTTCAACCTGAATCTGCACATCACTCTCTGAAGGAGGACCTTCAAATGTGATTTCGACTTCATAATCTTCGGCTGCTGCGTTCGCACCCAGCTTCACCTGCTGCCAGAAATCGTGCTGCTCACCTTTCGATACAACAGCAATGTACGGCTTTCCTTCCTGCGTGCCCGCTGCAAACAACGGGGTCAACGAAGCAAGGATAACCAAAGCCAATAAAACGACTAAGGTCTTTTTCATAATACCCTCCTATAGTTCCGGAAGTCTCCGCCTCCGGATCTTTTGTATGTTCAAACGGATAGCCCTTGGCTACCGTTTTTCAAAGCCCTTTTCTTCTTTCCGGAGAGCGGCTGCTTCGGCCTTCTCCTCACGCTTCATCCTAGCATAGGTACTGCGCAAATCGGCCTTAGCCGATGCGATCTCGGCCTTGTCGGTCATCGCAGCGATCTTCTTGAGCATCTCTTCCTTGTACTGAGCCGATGGGGTGAGAATACGCACCTCGGTGGACTTCTTGGTCCGGTAGATATCGAGCATAACTGCACCGAGTACCACCACACCGGTAAAGAACGTCTGATACTGCGACTGCAGGTTCATCGACGGTAATCCGGCACGAAGCACACTCATGATATAGACACCGATCATGGTTCCGAGCACCGATCCGGCACCACCGCTCAGGCTGGTACCACCGATAACCGCACCAGCGATAGCATACAGCTCGAAGCCCTGCCCCTGTGCCGGCATGACCGTGGTATAGACAGCTGCGAACGAGATACCACCGACACCGGCGAGAAATCCGCTCACCACATACGCCATCATCTCCCACTTAGCCACATTCACACCACTCAGGCGTGCAGCCTCCTTGTTGGAGCCGACAGCGAAGATATAGCGACCCATCTTCGTTCTGGTCAGAATTATATAGGCTATGAACGCCGTACCGAACAAGACGATCGCCCCCGTCGGCACCGATGCATTGCTCGGTGTTATGTACTTGAATATCCCCTTGAACCAGCCATCTTCTGCACCACGGAACGGGAACGTCGCACTTCGTACGTTCGAAACAATCGATCCGGTACCGAGGCTGATCATCATGGTGCCCAGCGTAGCGATGAACGGAGGAAGCCCGAGTCTGCTGACCATAATCCCATTGAAAAAGCCGAAGGCGGTCGATACGAACAGAATCAGGAGCAACGATACCCACATGGGCCAACCCCAGGTCTTGTACGCCGTTCCACCGATAATGGTTGCAGCCATCATGACCGTTCCACACGAGAGGTCGATTCCTCCGGTGATGATCACGAATGTGACTCCGATTGCGATGAATCCGATATAGTACGATGAATCGAGAATGTTCACCAGAGTTGTATAGGAGAAGAAGTTCCTTCCGAAGAGTGCAAAGAACGCGTACACTATGACCAGTGCAAGCGGAGCCAGCAACTTCTGCATATTGAGCGACTTTCTCTTCTCATTCAACTCAACGCTATTATTCACTTCCATATGGGGTAACTCCTATCTTCTCTGGGTCGCCAGGTCCATGATGTTCTCCTGGGTCGCCTCTTCAATGTTCTTGATTCCGGTAAGCTTTCCTTCACACATGACCGCAATCCGGTCACTCATCCGCAATACCTCATTCAGCTCACTACTTATCATGATGATCGACTTGCCGGTGGCAGCCAACTCATTCATGAGGTGGTAGATCTCACTCTTCGCTCCCACGTCGATACCTCGGGTAGGTTCGTCGAAGATCAGAATCGAGCAGTTCTTGATCAGCCACTTCGCTATGACCACCTTCTGCTGATTTCCTCCGGAGAGGTTGTTCACCAGCTGATCCAGCGATGGCGTCTTCACATTCAATTTCTCTACATACTCATCGGCAACTTTCTCCATCTCCTTCAGAGGAAGGAAGAATCCCGGAGAGAGATCCTCGAGTGCGGCCATGACCGCATTCTCCGCGACCGAGAGCTTAACTGCCAATCCATACCGTTTCCGGTCCTCCGAGAGGTAGCCGATACCGTGTCTAACCGCATCGCGCGGTGAGCCGATAATCGTCTTCTTTCCGTTGATGTAGATAGTTCCCGAGGCTTTATCTGCTCCGAATAGGGCCCGCATGGTCTCGGTTCTTCCAGCCCCCATGAGTCCGGCAAATCCAAGAATCTCACCTTCGTATAGTTCGAATGAGATGTTCTGTACCTGACGTCCGGCATTCAGGTTCTCGACCTTCAACACCACCGGGGCGTCGGGAGCCACGTTGCTCTTGCTCTTGGGTTTTTCGTAGATCACCCGGCCAACCATCATGTTGATCATCTCTTCCTTGGTCAACTTGCTGGTCTCTCGAGTTCCCACGTATTCTCCGTCGCGCAGTACCGTGACCCGATCGGTAATGACACCGATCTCATCCAGCCTGTGGCTTATATAGATCATACCGACGTCTTTCTTGGCCAACTCTCGCATGATCGAGAAGAGGTCTTCGATCTCGCGGTCGGTGAGTGCAGCGGTCGGTTCGTCCAGTATGAGCACTTTCAGGTTGTGTGAGACAGCTTTGGCAATCTCTACCATCTGTTGTTTTCCAACGGTCAGGTTGCTTACCTTCTCTTCCGGATCTATGTTCATATTCAGTCGCTTGAACAGGTCCGCAGCTCGTTTGTTCTGTTTCTTTTCGTCTAGAAACCACGATTCTCCACGGGTCGATTCTCGTCCGATGAACAGGTTCTGTGCCACCGTCAGGTGTTCCATCATGTTCAGTTCCTGGTGGACGATGGCTATGCCGGCATCGAGTGCCTCTTTCGGTCCTTGTGGATTGAACAGTTTACCGAGATAGTGGATTTCCCCTGAGTCTTTCGGGAAGATGCCGGTAAGCGCCTTCATGAGGGTCGATTTTCCTGCTCCGTTCTCGCCTACGAGGGCGTGGATTTCTCCTGCACGGAGTTCGAAGTCGACGCCTTTGAGTGCATGGACTCCGGCAAATCGTTTGTCTATCTCTTTCATTGAAAGCACTACGTCTCTCACAGTCGTTTCTCCTTGCATATGCTATGTTCCCACGGGTTATTCGGATTGTCAAGAAAAATTTGTAAACGTTTACAACTCAACCAGGGTAGAATGCCACATATCCACATTGGCATGCATTCTAGGCACCTAGGATGCATGTTTGTGTGGATCTTGGTCCTACAAGCTCCTCGTTCACCTGCATTTCAGACACATTCTGAAGGGGGCTGTATGCTCAAAGGCTAATTATAATCAGACTTCGATATTCCAGCCCCCCTCTGAAGACCCTTTAAACGCATACGAATGTGGAGGCTTCTGCACCCATTTTGCCACCAATCTGCATGCAAAGGGTCTGCAGAGCAGGTGAACGAGGAAATGTGGCATTCTACCCTGGTTGAATTTTTCAACAATTATACTCATAGTGTCAGAAACATTTTCGGCCGACCCTCCCGTAAAACCGTTACAACTCAGTTGTCCGAAACGAACAGGAGTATAACCATGACCAATAGATCTATCGTGCTAGCAGGAGCCGGAGTATTCGGTACTGCACTCGCTCAGCGCCTCTCTTGGAACCCAGGGAACAGCATCACCCTCTACACCATCGAAGATGATGTGATTGACGATATCAACACGAACCACCAGAATGCGAAGTACTTCCCCGGAAGGCACATCCACACCGATATCGTCGCGACCGGGGATATCTCCTGTACCTATCAGGCCGATGTCCTCTTCCTCGCCATACCAAGCAAAGCGATCGAGGGCTTCTGCCAGGAGATAAAACCGCACACCAGAGAGGACATCTGTGTCATCAATCTCTCCAAGGGGCTTGCCGACGATGGTTCATTCCTCGTCGATTCAATCCCCTTCACACACACTGGTTCGATGAAAGGGCCGACATTCGCTGTGGAGGTGATCAATGGGGCACCCTCAGGGATGACCTTCGGTGGATCGAGAGAGGACTTCCAGTTCATGCAGCAGGTGATGCACGAAACGGGGATCACCTTGGATCACAGTACCGACATTCGGGCGGTCGAGTTTCTGAGCGTCCTGAAGAACATGTACGCCATTGCAATCGGCATCGTCTCAGGTCGCTACAATTCACCGAATGTCGATTTTCTTCTCATGACCAAAGCCGTCAATGAGATGCGTCGCATGCTACAACTCTATGATTGCGATGAGAACACGATATTCACCTACTGTGGACTTGGCGATCTTGGGCTCACCGCATTGAACGACCTCAGTCGGAATAGAACTCTCGGTCTGTTGATCGGAAAGGGGTTCTCCAACGACCCAAAATCTTCCACTGTGATCGAAGGGTTGCGTACCATCAGATTACTCGGTGAGCTTGTCAGGTCACGACAGATCGAACAGGGATTCCCGGTTCTGAACGCATTGTACGAACTGCTCTACGAAAAGGCCTCACTGAACGACTATATTGTGACTGTCCTTAAATAAAACTCAACCAGGGTAGATTGCCACATATCCACATTGGCATGCATTCTAGGCACCTAGG
>Ga0334901_1002275_pt1 | contig 16928 bp, 17 predicted proteins | sample GraSluR3_MG_3_FD_207216 | JGI IMG/M metagenome (GOLD analysis project Ga0334901, IMG submission 207216) | Sludge microbial communities from methane-producing bioreactor in Wageningen University, Netherlands - Granular Sludge_15_08-R3 | ecosystem: Engineered > Bioreactor > Anaerobic >... | reverse complement strand
GTTCAAAGACAATCTACATCCCTTAGAATTGCAAATACGCTTACATTGCTAAAGATACCAAAATATGATAAGCCCATTTCTAATATTTTACAGATAGGAGAAGTAGCTTCATTATTAAGCGGATTGATGGCTGTTGGTGTAGACAAAGATGGTTTTTTTAGAGGTCTTGATGGAAACCAAAGAATTGCTAATGAAAGTAAAGAGGTAATAAAACATTATATTAATGAAAATAGCTATGAAGAGCTTATTAAACTAGCTAGTGATCTATATAATGAAGATATACAAGTAGATAATATATTACTTGAGGAATTTGAAACATTAAAAGGTGAAGAAGCCTGTTCTGATAATTTTTGTAAAGGCCCTCCATATACTTATAACATAAAAATTAGGAAGGAAGAAAATGAATTTCCTTTTAAAGTTTATCCTGTTGATAAAATAAAAACAGTGACTGCTCAGATGGGATATCAGAGAAAACCTTACTTAAAAAAGGATAAAGACACTGGTAATATCATAGAATCTGAAACCGTGTCTATTGGAGCTACTCGTCCCGATGGAACTTACTGGTATCCAGTATATGAAGGTATTGGAGAAGGGATTTTTATAACATCTGATGAAAATACCATTGAATATTTAAATTTGAAACATAATTCAGATGAATGGATTGAAAAAAAGCCCGTATATGAAGATAGATGGAGAGATGATGAGGTTAAAAATCCAGTATTTGTTTGGTGGCATACGCTTTCCCATGCATTGATTATGGCTCTTTCGTTCTTTTCAGGCTATTCATCAGCATCAATCAGAGAAAGAGTGTATATAGATCCAAATGGTAATGGCGGTGTCTTTTTATACACTACTTCCGCGGGAGAAGATTGTGGAATGGGCGGTTTGGTTGAATCTTCAGAAAAATTCGGATTAATTATGGATGAAGCCTTAAAATTAGTTTCATTATGTTCTCATGATCCATTATGCTCAAAAATTAGGATATCTTCAGATAGAGTAAATGGATCAGCCTGTATATATTGTCTTTTAGTTCCTGAAACATCATGTGAACATGGCAATATGTGGCTAGATAGGCACCTTCTAAATGGTGATTGAATGAGTTCAAATGCTGAAATCGTTGCAACTGGCGATAAATGGATCGGATACGGAATTACACCAACAGAAGATGTAATTAAAGAATTAATAGATGGATCAAACAAATTCTTACTTCTTACTGTTTTCATAATTACTGAAAATATAGTTTTAGAAAATATTGAAAAAGCCCTTAACCGAGGTGTGAATGTAGAAATATTTATTCACAACGATAAGGAATTTTTCAAAAGTATTCAGCCAGATATACTTGAACTTCAAGAAAAATATCCTCATATTAAAGTTTTTATAGCTCCTAAAGAGTTTTTGCATGCCAAAGTTCTAATCTCAGATAAAAAAAAAGTCCTTATTGGTTCTGCGAATTTAACCAAAGCTGGACTCTCAAAAAATTATGAATTAGGTGTCCTATTAGATGATTCTAATATTGCATATAAACTGGAAAATATAATAAAAAGGTTAATTCAATGAGAAACTATTTTCATAAATACCCTACATGTCCTTGTTGCCATGAACCTCACTTAAGCAGTTCCATGATTAAAATAGTGGATTATAAGACAGGTTTATTAAAATGTTCGTCATGTAAAGCTTATTTTTATGAAAATGTTGATTTTACTCATTTTATAGAAACTTGGAGGACCCTTAAAGGAGGGAAAGTTGGATATTATAAATTTATAAAGAATGTGCCTTTTTTATGGAGTATTCACCCAAATATTATCGAAGAATCATATTTAGACTGGTTAAATACAAATATATCCGGAAAATTTCTCATTACATGGCCATGGAAGGAAGTTAAATTTATTCCTTTACTGATCACTGATTTAGCACTTCAAAATCCTGAAAATAAGATTGTAATAATTTCTAATTTTCAAAATATTTATTCTACATATGATGATATGTATCCTAAACCAGAATTTGACATAGTATTTGATAATCTATTTTATTGTAATGATTTAGCTGAAATGGAAATAGACGAGGACATAGTTGATGATTTTAGAAAATTTGGTAGAAAAAATGTTCTTGAAAAAAGAGACAAAATTTTTTATCATATCAAAATTGTTAAGCCTTTAAATTATACTGAACAGGATTTTGAAGTAGATAATTCTGTCGATGCCGAAAATTGTTCTTATAGGAAATGTAAGACTAGATTAAAAAATAAATTAGATAATACTTATGGAGAAAATTCCATTAAATTGTTTAAATGGAAAGATAGAGGAGTATGGAAAAAAACATCACCTGATGAAATAAATCCTGAAGGTTATTTTGAAATTTCCTTGGATAAACAATCAAGCTGGGGAGGAAAACTTAAATTTGATAGAGTTAGTTACTGGAAGGCGCTCTCAAATATTAATAAATTGATCAGGGTTAACAAAAAAATATCTTCAATTAAAATTCTTGATGATAATTTAAGTGATGCAAATATAGAAAACAATCAAATATTTTTTATTCCAGATTATCTAAATTCAGATCAAATCTTTGATGCTATTAATAAAATAAATCCTGAAACAGTGATTTTTACTAAAGCTGACAGTTTTATGGATGATAAGGTTATATTTAATGGTCAAAAAGGGAGAGCATTTATTAAATTTTTAGATACTACTGAGAAAACAGTTTTAATGTTTTCAGTCAAACATGGTTCAAGACATCTCTATAAAATAGGCCTTGATGATGGATTCACAGATAAATATAATATTACAGTTCATACCTGGGATTCAGGTGCCTTAATAAAAAAAATAGTTGATAAATTTGACTGTTCAACTAGGGTATCTGCAGCTACTTCATGCTTTAATGAATTTAAATTAGATAATAAAATAGCAGCAGAATATATACTTTTAAGATGTTTAGATAGTGTTGAAGAAGTTATACCTAAAATAATTCAAATAGTGGATAATAATTATCACATTAAAAAGTTTTTTAATGATTTAATAAAGACTCCGCTGTATATAAACGATACAAATACTTATACTAATTTCAGGAGAGGCTACTGGATTTTTGATAATATAATGGGTTATATTTTAGAAACTGATTATGATGCATTTCAAGAAATTATTAAACCATTCAATGAATATTATTTAGAAGATAATGAGCCTTCTAATCCTATAATGGATAAAATAATTGAATTATTGACTGATTTTGTTCAAAAAGATAACCATATAGTTTTTATTGCTGTACCTAATTTTGATAAAAAAGGAACTGAACAAATACTTATAGAAAATGGGTTTCAAGATTATATTCCTGAGAAAGTGAGAATATGTACTTGGAATGAATTATCTGATTTAGACCTAGAATTAGGGTGGGAAGCTGAATTTTACGTAATTTCTACTATCAATCCTTATATTACATATGAGCTCGATGAATGTGATATTAAAAACTATATTTTTATCGGTAGCAGTCAGAATCTAAAAGATTTAAAAACAATTTTAGAAAACAGATTAAATGAAAAAAATAAAAGACCTCTTTATATACCTGCACCCGAAGAAGATTTACCTGAACTTTTAAAATGTACATTAAATGAATTGCAGAATGTAGAAAACATTAATAATATGGTATCAGAACTCACATTTGAAGAAAATATCCAACCTGCTGGAGAAAAAAAGCCGATAAAATCTTTTGAAGGATCTAAAACTCATCAGATGAAAATAGATGCTGGAGAAGAGGTTATTATAGTTATTGATGAAGATGGAAATGGCCTATTCTTACCTTTAGACAGGATTATCTCATTTAAAAGCAAATATAATGATTCTATTGAAGATATAAAAATATTAAAATCCAGTATAGCTGATTTGAATGGTAGAGAAATTATTATAGACGAATATGGATTTTATTCATCATACAAACTTATTTTTACTAAATTTGTAGTTGAAATCGGTGACAATATAATGATTAAAACTCCTCTTTATACCTGGAAAGGCTTTAACGAGTTGATTTATAGTGCATCCGAGTGGATGCGTTTACTTAGAAAAGCATTAAATAGAATTCAGGAAGATAAGAAAATATCAGAAAATGAAGCAAAAGATGAATTAGCCAGTATCCTAGTAAATCTAGATATTCATGCCAGTCATCAAAGTTACATTAAAAACTTCTGGCTTGCTAAACCAAGTATATTAGATACTTCCTGCGGTAAAGTGGAAATTTATGAAATTGAACACCCTAGAGGATTTGGAGATTTAATTGAGATCTATGAAATGATAGATGAACTTTTTCCTGATATTAACCTAGAAACTAATAATGCTAGAAGATCCTATACTGCAGCAATAACTCTACAGAATATTAGGAGGAATTTCTTTAGAGGTCAGAATATACCTCCAGAATACACATATCTTTATGATAAATTACTTGAAGAAATAAAAATGATTGTTAGAAATTCGGCTAAATTCAAAGTTGAATCTGCAGCTAATGTTAAATTAAGTAATGAAGTATATCCATTCCGCATTTTACATAATTATCAGGATTACTACTAATAAATTTCTGCGATGTCCTAATTTTCCTTAAAATAGTTTTATATATTTCAAAAACCTATTTTGAATTATGTTTAAGGTTTTAACTAAAATTTTTAAGTTTTTAAAAACACCGGCCGGATATTCGCACTTGAGAGATCATAAAATAATATTTGGTGATTTTTCAGATGAGGGGCATCCGGTAGACACAATATTTGAAGAAACTAGAAAACCTGTAACAATAGAAGACCATAAACACTTACCCTGCGTTTATTGTGGTAGAGAACCTACACCTGAAGGTCATGATGCTTGTATATCGAACTTAAATAGTGTAGAATTTGCTTGTTGCGGTCATCATACTAAAGAAGGCTATATTAGATTTATAAACGGGATATTTGTAAGAGGATATTTCAATACTGATAAAAAGCCTGATGAAAAAACTAAAATAAATCTTGATGGCGTGTTATCAGAACTTAAAGGAGTTTCAGATTATGATCTAGGTGATAAAGATCATAAAGGCTATATCAATTTCACAAATGGAAAAGTCATAACCGGATATTTTATGGTAGAAAAATAAAAACATGTAGAAATCAATTAAATCCTATCATAGCTTGGATGATTAATATGAAAATAATTTTTTAAGTACAAGAGGCAATTAAAATGAAAACTGAAAAAAATTCAGATTCGTTAACAGAATCCACAGAAGTACAAAAAAAGAAAAGTGTTGATGAATTACTAAAAATTATTGAAAATGAATCCAGTTGTGTTGAAAAGAATACAGCAGCGAATGAACTTTATGAAATCAGTGATAATGAATCAATTATAGATCATTAAAAGCTTCTTTTAGATCATGAAAATGAAGACACCCGCAATTATGCAAAACATATTTTGTTAATTTTAAATTCTCTTAGTGAAGATATTTCTACTAAAGATAAAAAGAAGAATGAAAAGTGTTTCCATCCTTCTAAAGAAAGAATTGAATATAATTCTGTGATCATTACTGAAATAATTAGAATCGATGATTTTGATAAGTTAATTAATGGTTTAAAGGATTTATACGACAATGTAGATGCTTTGGATTATCGAAGCATTGAAGAAGCTGAAAGAATGATTAATAGCCAGAAGAATCGATTATTTAAAGGAGGAGAAGCAATAATACTTCCTTTTATAACTAATACTAAACTTGGAATTGTAACTTGGTGGAGAGTAAATAAAGATCTTGGAGAATATATAGATCATTTAAAAATTATCATACAGGGCATTTCACCTTCAAATATAATACTACAAGTTCATGCACTATTAAACCCTAAGGCTTCAGATGATCTAAATGAAATAATCTACAGAATGCATAAGACTAAAAGCGTGCCCGTAAAAACTACTCGAGGAGACTATACCTCAATTCATAGCCCTCAAAAAATAAAGAAAGATGAAATAAGTAAATTAAGAAATACAATTAAAAATGAAATTACAGACTTTTTATCAAATTATATTAAAGGTTATTTTATAAATTTTGAATTTGAATATTCTGTAGTTCCATCTATTGACACTTTTTGCTTTAATTTTCCTAAAGATCCTAAGGAGTTAATTAAATGGGGAAGTTATAATAAACATTTTATTAATTGTTTTTCTACAAATGTTTCGGAAATGAACTCTTTTAGAATGGATAATTATTTGTTTCTAAATGAAGAAGACAGTGAAAATAAAATTGTAAACCAGCTAATATTCGCAAATCCAGTAGACTCTACACCAGAGCTACTGCTTAAAGTTCGAATAGTAGAAGAATTAACTCATTGTTCATTTGGATTATTAGCCATTAAAAGATGGATTGAACTGCAAGAGTACTTGGTAGGAAAATTAAATGACATAATTACTTCAGAAATAAATTATTTAGAAACGAATACAATTGATAATTTACTTAAAAAAAGAGAAGTATTATACAAGGAAATCTTTTCATTTGAAAGATTTAAAATTGAAATTGAAAAATACATTGATTTAATAGATTTTTGTAACTTTAACTCGATTAATGGAATTAATCTATTCGAAAACTTAAAAGGAGATATAAAAGACAGAATAGAATTAATTGATAATTTAATTCATATATATTTCAAACAATCTGATTCAATTTTAAATTTAAAAAATATCGATTATAATGCAGGAATACAAAATAAGATTTTAATTTTAACAGTTATAGTTGCAGGAATGACATTAATTCAGGTTTATGGAGTTATCCGAACTTCAGATATGGATAATATTTTAGCTAATATAATATTTCAACATATTATTGATTTGATGATAATCCCAGTACTATTTATGAACTATATTATAAAAATTTTAGCTTTTTTCATTTAGTATTATTTAAAGAATAAAATAATTAAATTATAATTAAAAATAGAATTAATGGTATCCTCAAATGGATACTTACCAAATTATAGAAGTTTGTTGCCTGCATACAACCTACTGGTTCACAGGTTGATCCATTCCCTCTTCCATATTACAAATGTTAACTAGTTGGTAGCGACGTTGATGTATTCTTATGTTGCAAAAAAACTGAATAGCAAAAAATTTCATTTAACTAAATTTTTTAAAGCTGCTCTTACATATCTGACAAAATGATAATTCTAAGATATCATAATCTCAACTTCGTAATGTGCAGATTTCCTCACCAATGGGTTCCTAAAACCGTTAATTTTAGTTAATTCTTAAAATAAGATGTTTATACTGTTATTAACTATTATATTGTGACTTGATACATAAATTGTTATATCTTATAAAAATTTAATTGAATAACAGAAATTTTATTTATAATTCAATTTTTTAATTCAAAAACTTTTTTAATTCGATTAACAATTGATATTTATATAGACAAAATTATGAGCAATAAATATTAATTAATGATCTGCGTTAAAGTAAGGGGGTTGCACAACGACTCGTAAATACTGGTTAGATTTGTTTACAGGAACAACATGGGAAGAATTTTTAGCTGCAGGTGGAACGGTCAGTGGATTTAAAGAGAACCGATGGGCTACTGCACAAAGAATAAAGCAGGGTGATTATTTTATATGTTATTTAACAGGAGTTTCAAGATTTATTGGAGTATTAGAAGTAGAATCTAATGCATATAAAGATAAAGACAATGCCATCTGGAAATTTGATCTATTTCCTGTAAGATTTAATGTTAGAAGAGTTGTTGAACTAGAACCTGAAACGGCAGTACCGGTTTCTAGCATAAAAGATCGGCTAAAAATGTTTCAAAAACTTGAAAATCCTAATAGTTGGGGTATTCTTTTTAGAGGATCACCTAAATTGTTAGATTCTGAAGATGGGGAGTTAATTTTTAAAGCTATTAACGGTGCAGCCAAAAATCCAATATCCCGCCCTTATGACAAAAAGAAATTTGAACGAATACCTCGTTTTGTAAAGACTGGATCTATAAAACCTCCAGTAACGGTGCCTCCTGCAGAACAAGAATCTATACCTGAAAAAGAAACTGATTTAGTGAAAGAAGAAGCTTATTCTGCTCATTTGGAAATACAATGGTTACTCTTAAAATTAGGTAGTGAAATGGGCTTTGATATTTGGGTGGCCCGAAATGATAGGGGAAAATCATATAAAGGTAACAATTTCACTGATTTACCCGGATTCCTAGATACTCTTCCTTTACAGTTTGATGAAGCTACAACTAGAACAATCGAGTTAATTGATGTTCTCTGGCTTGAAAAGAACTCTATTATTTCTGCATTTGAAATTGAAAGCACAACTTCCATATATTCTGGTCTTTTACGGATGTCTGACTTAATTTCAATGCAACCTAATCTTAATATTCCTCTATATATAATTGCACCTTATGAAAGAAGAGAAAAGGTTATAATGGAAATAAATCGACCTACATTCTCAAGATTAAGTCCTCCATTAAGAGAAATTTGTAGATATATATCGTTTCAAACATTGAAAGATGAAATAGAAAAATATAAATCCAGAATCAAATATTTTAAGCCCGAAATTTTGGATGAACTATCGGAATCTTGTGAAGTTGAAGAGGTATGATAAATAGATTCCAAAAAACTATGTAATTTTTAAAATGTCATGTTTGAATATGTTGAGGGGTTTTATGGTGGCAGTAGTTAAATGCGAAAATTGTGAAGCACAATATGAAATTGAAGATAGTGAGGATCCTTCTTTGTATTGTTCTGCTGAATGTGATGGCTCTTTAATCTTTTTAGACGATTTAAAAATAGAAGAAAGCCCAATATATGAAGAGGAACCTACAGTTTTAGGAACTTCAAGTTTTACAGAGCAGACAATTTCCAAATATAATTTTTTTATTATTATTGGAGCAGTTATGGCATTAATTTCATTATTTGCTTTTTATGCGGGTTATATTATCTCATTACTTTTTTTGATTTTAGGCTTAGCTATTATAGTATATGCATTTAATAAGCGTAAAAGCTGGGAAAAGGGCGATGAAGGTGAAAAAATTGTCTCTGCACATCTTAAAAATTTATCTAGATCGATTATATTTAATGATGTAACTTTACCAAAGGGTATGGGAAATATAGACCACGTGGTGGTGGGTGAAAATGGTCTGTTTGCCATAGAAACCAAAAATTTTACTGGAAATTATATGGTAAGGGGAAACCAGTGGTACTATAAAAAAGGACGAAAATCAATTAAAGCTAAATCTAACCCTGGTGCACAAGTTTTACGCAATAGTATTTTATTAAGAGATTTTTTTAAAGAAAATGGAATTGAAAATAAGAACTTATGGGTTTATGCTATAGTAAGCATGGTTAATGGGAATGTTAAAATTGTAAAAAGTCCAAAACACTATTTCATTCTTAAACCCCATGAAATCAACAAACACATACTCCAAAGTAGAAAAAGGTTAGACGAAGACACTATTTATAATATAAGCACATTATTAGAGGAATTTTGTTCAGAAATGGTTTTTAAACCTAGTGATTGGCCTGATGAGTGGACAAGAGATATTAACTAACTTATTTATAAAATATATGAGGTAATTTATGGTTTTTTAATCTTAGTGCTGATAAATTAGAAAAGATAGATCATATGGACTTTAAATTAGAAAAAGATATTCATATTTAACTGAGAATCAAATCAGGTTAAATTTCGTTTAAACTGTGAAAATTAATTTATAAAAAAATTTGTTTTGGTGAAAAAAATGGGGTTATTAGATAGTTGGCAATGTCCTAATGTAGAATGTCCGTATAAAAGAAGTGGAAAACAAGGGGAATACTGTCCTGAGTGTGGTACTAAATTTGAAAAATTTGGTTTTACAGATTCTGGAGGATTATCGATAGAAAAAGATAAATTCAAAAAAAAGAAAGAACTTATTGAAGAAGTAGGGGAAGAAAAAGCAACTGAAATCTTAGAAAAAGAAGAAAGTAAAGCAGGAAGAGGTGAAAACTATATTTGTGAAGATTTGTATTGCACTAACAAAGATACTTACAAATATAAAGGTAATTGTCCTGATTGTGGAGAAGAATTAAAAAAATTAAAATCTAAAGAATCTGACAGAATACACAAAATTAAGAGAAATATCATGAAAAATAAAAAGCTAATATTGTTTCATGATAATCTAACAGATGAAGAAATCAGAAATAGAATATTTGAAGATATGGCAAATTTAGCATACCAAGAAACAGGCACAAAATGGATGAGTATGGGAACATTACTAAGCTTCAATTCAACAGAACAAATAATAGGGGCAGGTTTTAAGGCTATTATAGATCAAAATAAACTTATAATAAGACAAAACGAGCTTTTATTAAGAGAATTGCAAAAACTAAATAATAAATAAATTAATTACAAATAAAAATGGTTTTTTACCATATAAAAACTGATATACATATATAGTTTTAGCTTAGAGGTCAAACCAAAAAACTATAGTCAAATTGAACTCCATTTAAATATTTATTAAAAATTTTTATAAAATGTATTACTTAATAAACAAGGTTCTGCTGAAAAATATATCAACTATACCCTAAACTAATTAATTACAATAATTTCTTAGATTTTAGTATAAATTTTTTATAATCAATTGAACTTCGGTATATCGATATATAAGGATCATTCGTTATATGCAGATTACTTAAGTCTATGGATCGATTTAATTATTTTCAAGATATTTTATACACAAGATATAATATAAATATGTTTTACGACTTTTAAAAAGAAACATAATTATTTAACTAATTGAATTAACTATTAAAAATTAAATATTACCTTCTATCAAATAGCTCTAGTCATCATAACGGCTTTTGAAACAATTTTTCTCATTAAGCGGTATTTGTTTAATTTCTTATTTAATATAAAATAAATTATTATGAGATATCGTTGTCTAAATCAATTCCTTCAATTTCAGCTAATGCAAAAAGACCTAAAAATAACCCAAGAGTTGTTATACGTCTATTATCCGTATTTTTCCAAAAATTTTCAATTTTTGCACCTGTTTCTGATGCTAAAAATCTTTTAACATCACACTCGTTATTTTTTGAAAGGAACGTTTCAATAGGCTTAGACATTCTGTAGAATGATAAACATGAGAGAGAGATTAAATAATCGATATCAATATTTTCTTCTAATTCTATTGGCAAAACAGCTTCTGCAACTGATGATAAAAAAGTAAAGTACAGTTCACACAATTCATCACTGCCAAATTCCTCTGAGATTAATGTAGAACCTAAATAAATAGTTATTTGCATGGCTAACAAATTTAAATGTTTAGGTGAAAGATGAGGGATAGTTTCAACAGCTTTATTTATTATTAAAGATTCTGTAGTTTCCGGTTTATTTATTAACTTTTCAGATACTGCTCTTGCCAGTAATCTGTGTTTAATTTCAGAATTCGTCCGTGCTGAAGCAATAATTGCATCTTTAAGAACTGCAGAAAAATCTGGATCTGAAAGTGATCTCAATAATTTTTTTTTATAAGCTTCATCATCATCTGAGGATTTTTCAAGTGCACTAATCCTGTTTCCAAGGTCGATCAAAAAATCTAGAGCATTTTCTCGACTTTTTTCTATCGCTTTAGGTTGGTGGTCTTTAAAATAAACATTTAACCATTTTTCACTTTGGTTCCAAACTTTTTTAACTAGTTCTTGTGCTGCAGCGCCAGCTATACCTGCAGCGATAACAGCTGTAGTAGGATCAATTTCCATAATTCTAATATGAGGTAGTACAAAATAGTTAATAAAAATTATGGTTAAAACTATTTAATATCACACTTAATAACTAAAATATTAGTTGAACGATTAATTTATCACTTTAGGTTAAAGCATATTAAATTTAAAAAAAATAAGATAATAAATTAAAATTCGTATTTAGCAATAATTATTTTAATAATTAGATCTTCTAAGCAGTTTTGTAAAGTTTGGTAACCATTTTTACAGCAGTGCGATTTTAATTGATCAATTAAAATTTTAGATAATTTAACAGTTAGGTAATCATCATAAGCTGGGTTTCGAATCATTTTTTATTTCTCCAAAATTAAAATAGATTTTTATTTTTCTAGACCTTCATCTAGGATAATTACTCCTGTTTTAGCCCAATATATCAACTTTTTCCAGGATTCAATAGATTCTTCAAAACTTATTTCCTCATTTGGTTTTTTAACCATATAAACCACCACAATACATATTTAGATTTTTTTTATGAGAGAAATCAATTACCAAAAAACTATCCTTGGTATTGAGATCCTGATTAAATATTTATTAAAAATGCATATAAATGTATTACTTATTTTAATAATAGTAATATTTATAATGAATATGATGATGAATTTTTTGTTTCAAGATAATTTTGGCAGTTGTTATGTAATGATAATTCAATAATTATGATGTGCAAAAATGAACAAATTTTAAAATTATTCAATTTTTTCTTAAAATAAAGAACATTTGTTCATTTTGATTTTTAAAAAAATAAATATGAAAAATAGCTAATAACTGGTTTTTTTAAAAAATAAAGGTGAAAAAGAATTTTTGATTTTAAACTGAATATGGATAATTTCGTTATATAAAATATATAAAGAAGTTTGATTTTTAAATTAAAGAATAATAAGTTAATCACTAAAAGAATATTAATGGATTAATTAATTTGAACAATAATATGAATATCAGATTTAATCAATCAAATAGAAAAAATAAGTTTTAAAAAGGTAATCCTATTCTACTCAAGTAAAAAGCGAATCTTTGAGAAAGAAATTCTCTAAATAGTTCGCTTATTGAACCTAAGTAATGTTTTTCTATTTCAACATATAAAATATCTCTAGGAATTGTATAATAATGTTTAAAATCAATTATTAGTTCAGGTATTTGAAGTTCAATATCTTTTTTTAAAAAATGGTATCTGGGATTTTGGTTATTTTTTATATTATTCCATTGAGTATTGCTATTAATTTTTTGCATTCGCAATCCTAATCCATTAAGATGGCTTCCTTTTTTTAGTTGTTTTGCAGGGTAAGCAGGGCAAACCAATATGGAATGAAGAAATTTATCATGACTTATTTTGTTTTCTTCTTGTGGTTCATTGGATGTGCAGTCGTTTCCTAAAAAATCGTCATGGTTTCTAGAATCGCTTTCTAAATCGCAATCTTGAGTTAAAATAACAATATAAGGAATCTTTAGTTCAATCAATTCACCTTTGGTATCTTCAGAATCTCGGGGTAGGTTCCACCCAGGATATTCAAAATCTCGTAAAATATCGCCCTGAAATATTCTACCCAACTCATGTTTATAATATGATGTCTTAATCTTTGATTTCATATTTTATCTTTTTTATTTTCATCAATGTCTTTTTATATTTATCGGTAGGAATATCAAAATTCTCTATTTTATCTTCTAAATCATCTTTAGATTGTTCAATAATTTTAACTTTAATATTTTTATCTAAATCCGATTTTGATTTTTCTAAAGCTTCAAAATCAAAATATCCGGATTTTTTATATTTTGATTTATTCATCCTTAATCATACCCATAATATCTCTTAATCCTTCTTTAATGCTTTTTTCAAACCATTTATATATAATTTTATTAGAATCTTCAGCTATTTTAAAGATTTCATATGGTGTTCTATCCTCATTTAAGAAGCAATCATAATCTAGAACGAATTCTTTTCTTGCTATGGGATTAGGATATTCACTATTATAAGAACCAAATTGAAATCTTAAAAAATAGTCATTATCTTCCAGTTCTAAGACATGCATAGATCTTAAAATGTCATCGGAATCTGATAAAAATCCATTATAAATCGAAAATAAAGATGGATGTAATAATTTATCCCACTCTAGTGGCTTTCCAGAATCTAATATAATTTGATTAATATATCTTAAACCAACCCTCTTAACAGTTTCAATTGGAAAAAACTCATTGAACACATCAAAAACCAGTTTAATATCCTTATTGAAACTTTTAAAATTTGAATAATTCTCATATTCTAATGAAAAATAATTAGGATGAATTATGAATCTATTAACTTTTTCTTTGCTAGGTTCTGTCATAAATTCCCACGAAATTATTTCATTAAAATTTGTAGTAATTGTTTTTCCATTTTTTACTCTTACATCAACATTTGCTTTCTTTTTTAAATTGAAATTTGGAAATTTAGTTGAAATTTTCTTTTTTAAGTCTTCAGGAGGATTTTCATTTAGATCAATTTTTGGAAAATTTACTTTAAAAATTGCATTTGTAATAAAATTTTTTTTATAAACTTTTACATCCGTATTATCCATAATATTCCTCCATTTCTTATTTTAATTATAAATAATTAGATTAATTTGAAAAAAATTTCTTGAGCTTATTTAATACAAATTATTCTCATAATTATTGATCCGGTTCATCAGATTTAATATTTTCGAAAAAAAATCAAAATTACTTATTACTAAAAACCAGCAATTATAGTTTAATAATCAAATGACTTTTTAATAAAAGATAATTATCAGCTTATTTTTTCAAATTAAATTTATTCCAAAATAATTTATATGATTTTGTATTATTTTAATAATATTAATTAATAATATATTAAAAAGAGGTGTTCGTATGATGGTTGCAAAAAGTGTATCATTAGATCTTGAAGATCTGATGCAAATAGAAGAAATGATAAGAAATGGTGAATCTAAGAATCTAAGCCAGTTCGTTAGAACTGCTATAAAAAAAGAATTAAAAGGTGAATAAATGTTAAAAACGTTGAAAGATAAGTTATTGGTTATTTATCTGGATTATAAAGACAAAGAAAATCCATCAGTTCCTTTAGACTTGATAAGGAATATTTGGAACTTTCTGGTGTAAATTTGGATGATATATTCTGATTAAAGGAGGATTAAATGACAAAAGAAAGGGTCAAAGGGGATATTTGCGGCGCCCCCTTGAATAACAATTTGCCTTCTGAGAATAAAAACTTATCGGATGAAAACAACCCATTGACTACAATACCTGCAAAAATAGATAATCAAATTCCCTATTTCAGAGAAAAAGCTGTAATGCTGCTCCTAGAAGGTTACAGCATTTTTTTCAAAAGTCAAGATCGCTTTGAATATTGGATCAGTGAAGAAAGAAAAAAAGGGAGCTATTTATTACAATGGATTGAAATGGACGGATCAAAACCAATTAGATTTCATCGGAAACTCTCAAACAGGAATGGATTAGATGTAGAAAACAAGAAAAGAGACCAAAGTTTAGCAAATTATTTACACAGTAGGTGTGGAATCGAAAAAGAAGAAATTAAATTATTTCTAGAAGAAGCAGGGATATATGTAGGGGAAAATAGGGATATTATTACTCCGGCCCATAATGAAATAGACGAAGAAATAACAGTTCCTTCAATAGATGATGATTCAGAAGAAATCTCAAAAGAAAGAAAAGATGAGTTAATATCATTCCTTAAAAGGGAAGATTTACTAAGTTTTATCGATAAAGCATTATATGAACGTTCTCCAGATGAAGGATTCATAATAGGAGAAGTCGAATCTAAACACGTACTAAATTTTAATTGTGTAGGAGCCCGTTTAGGATTATCAACAATAAATACCCTAAAAGGAGAATCATCAATTGGTAAAACAAACACAGCAAATGTTGTAACAGGATTACATAGGACCAAAAAAGTAGGAAGCCTTTCAGAAACTGCTCTTAAATATGCTGATGACCTAGCCCAAATTGACATTCTGTACATTCAAGAAACTTTAGAAGAAGAGTTTAAAAATAAAGAAACAAGACTTATGTCAGCAGATGATGGAGGATTTATTGCAGAAACTACAATAAAAAACCCTAAAACAGGACAATTTGAAGTTCAACAGACCACGATACCTGTAAAAACATTGGTAACAACCACGACTGCCATAGAATTAGATCCTGAATTTGCTTCCAGGAATTTTATAATACCTGTAGATGATAGTGAAGAGCAAACACAGAGGATATTAGAAGAGAATTTTAAGTCCACAGAGAAAAAACTCCAAGAAATCAAAGGAGAATTAAATTTTAATTATAAATATGAACTTTTAAAGGAATCATACCAACTATTAGAGCCATATATTGTATTGATACCATATGAAGAGGAATTATTAGAGATATTTCCTATATCCAATCCACGAACTCGCAGAGACTCAAAAAAATTAATGCAATTAATAAAAGAAAGTGCTTTACTATTCCAATATCAACGCTGCAGATCTGAAATAAATGAAAAGAAAGTATTAGTAGCCTCATGGATTGACCTGGCCCATGCAGTATTATTAGGCGGCCCTATACTAGAAGCGACACTAACAGGCTTTGATAAAAGACTAATAGAAGCATTACCCATTATATACGAATTAATAAAAACAAATGGATATGCAACTACTAAATCTCTTCAAAGAAAACTAAAGAAATCTTCAAAATATGCCTGGCAAATACTCAACTTTTTCGAAGAAAATGGGTACATCTACCATGATCCTGCCACAAAACATGAGGAAGGAATAAAAGGAAAAGCCAAAGTGTACATAAAAACAGGTACAAATCAATATAAAAATCTGCTATTAGCTATCGGAAATATAGATTGGATAAAAATTAAAAAAAAGGAAGAAGAATTTATAAAAATACAAATTCCAAATTCTTCCCACCAAGTAGGCGAGGAAGTATACTTGCCTCACTATGATCCACAGTTCCCCAACAAAGTTGCTTATACACCAACACATATACACTCAAAGGAATTTAGAATTTACAAAAAAAAGAAATTAAATACAATTAAAGCAGATTATGAGAATTCAGAAATTCTGATGGATAAAAATAGAAATGATAAACCGGATAAATTGATTAAACAGTCATTAAACGCTGAAATAGATTATAATAATCTAATGGTAATTGAAAAAGATATCTTAACAGAGTTAGCAGGACTCATTAAACATACATTCAATTCCATAAT
>Ga0334901_1002273_pt1 | contig 16951 bp, 13 predicted proteins | sample GraSluR3_MG_3_FD_207216 | JGI IMG/M metagenome (GOLD analysis project Ga0334901, IMG submission 207216) | Sludge microbial communities from methane-producing bioreactor in Wageningen University, Netherlands - Granular Sludge_15_08-R3 | ecosystem: Engineered > Bioreactor > Anaerobic >... | reverse complement strand
TGCGCAGCGCGTCGCGCCCGGAGGGGTCCCGCGCGGGCGTTCGCGCCCGGCGGTGTTCAAGGCCTTCGCGGGGGCGTATGATGGCCTTTCGGTAATTCGAAGGTCTACCAGGAGGCAATCATGAGAATGCACCCGTACGCGGCCGCCGTCATCCTGGGCACGTTGCTCATCGCGCCGGCGACGCGCGGCGCACGCGGCGCCGAAACGGCCGCTCCGGCTCCGCGCCCGCGCGCCGAAGTCGAGGCGGTGCTCGCCAAGGCTCCCGCGCCGCCGGCCGGCGACCAACTCCCCATGCTCGACGTCGTGCTGCTGGCCGACGTCAAGGACCACGGGCCGGGGGAGCACGACTATCCGCTGTGGCAGAAGCGTTGGGCCCTGTTGCTGGGAGGAAAGCAGGCGGCCGGCGAGTCGGTCGAGCAAGTGAATCTCTACGGGCCGCCCCAGGGCGACCCGAGCGAATTCGCGGCCGGCGCGCCGAACGTCCAGCTCCGCACGGCTTGGCAGTGGCCCAGCCCCGAGCAACTCGACGCGGCCGACCTGGTCGTCATGCAGTGTTATCGGGCGGGCGGAACGCGGCGGACCTGGAGCCCGGAGCGCATCGAACAGCTCGAAGCGTTCCTGGCGCGGGGCGGCGGTTTCGTGGCCATCCACCCGGCCACCTACACGCTCCGCGATCTTTCGCAGCCGGGAGGCGACCGCATCGCGGCCTTGACCGGGCTGGCCTTCGACCAGTCGATCCTCGTGCGCCACGGACCCATGACGCTCCGCATCGCCGCGCCCGAGCACCCGATCTGCCTCGGCCTGCCCGCGGCGTTCGACTTGATCGACGAGCCCTATTGGCCGCCGGTGGGCGACTTGAGCAAGGTGACGGTGTTGGCCACCTCCGACGAGAGCATTCCGCCGGGATCGGGCCAGGTCAGCCCCCAGCCGATGTTCTGGACGGCCCGGCACGGCCGCGGGCGGATCTTCGCCTGCGTGCCGGGGCACTTCACGTTCACCTTCGACGACCCGTACTTCCGCATCCTCCTGTTGCGAGGCATGGCCTGGGCGGCGGGCGGATCGCCCTATCGGTTCGACCCGCTCGTCCTGCGGGGAATACCATTGCGCTAAGCACCATCGTGCTCGCCGCGCTCCACGCGACGGCGCATCATCGCGCGGAGCGCGATGCGTGCCCTGAGAACTCGGAGACCCTCCCATGATCCCGCACGTTGCTTCGCGTCGACGGCTCCAGGCGGTCGCGGCGCTGCTGTGTCTTCCGGGCATGCTTCACGCGGTCGAGCCCCTCGTGCGAAACGAGTACGAAGAGGCCGCCATTGCCGCGGGTCGCAAGCTGGGCATCGGCACCGCAGCCCTGGAGGGCCCCGAGTCGGCGGAAGTCATGTCGCACCAGACTTGGACGCTCGTCTACAGGGCGGGTCGGGCGGGGATCGCGCCGGGCGGCGGCATCCGCATCGGCATGCGGCACCTGCCCCAGTGGAGCCCGCCGCAGACCGACGACTCGAAGGAGCCCGGCTACCTCACGGTCCGGGCGCCGCGCGGCGTTCCCGTCGAAACCTACATCGAGTTCGGCAACTTCCGCGCCCGCTTCTTCAAGCCCTACTTCGCCTGGCAGAACATGGTCGAAGTGACGCTGCCCGAGAAGGGACTCTCGCCCGGAGAGACGATCCGCGTGACCTTCGGCGACCGAGGCGGCGGCTCGCCCGGCATGCGCGTGCAGCCCTTCGACGAGTCGGCGTTTGTGTTCAAGGTGTACGTCGACGCGCCGGGCGAGGGCGACTACCTGCCGATGGGCGACTGCCCGGCGGTCGAGATCGTGGCCGCCGAGCCCGATCGCCTGGCCGTGGTCATGCCCTCCGACGCCGTGGCCGGAGAGCCGACCTGGTGCCTCGTTCGCGCCGAAGACCGGTACGGAAACCCCGCCACGCGCTATCGGGGAACGATCGCCTGGCGATCGAGCGACCCCTCGGCCGGGCTGCCCGGCGATTACGGGTTCGTCGAAGCGGATCGAGGCGTCCGCCGCTTCGAGAACGTGACGTTTCGATCGCCGGGCGCCCAGACGATCGCGGTCGCCGACGGGAGATTCGAGGCGACGGGCAATCCGGTGCGCGTGGCCGCCGGGCGGCCCGACCGGCTCCTCTTGTGGGGCGATCTGCACGGCCACACGCTCCACTCCGACGGGCGAGGCACCGTCGAAGAATACTACGACTTTGCCCAGCGGTTTTCGGGGCTCGACTTCGCGGCCGTCAGCGACCACGCCTTCCAACTGGTCGACGCGATGTGGGAAGACTCCAAGAGGATCACGAACCGGTTCAACCAGCCCGGCCGATTCGTCACCTTCAACGCCTTCGAGTGGAGCGGCACGAGCGACGTGGGCGGCGACCACAACGTCTACTTTCTCGACGACGATCCGCCGCTGTTCCGCTCGACCTCGTACTACGACGCGGCGAACCTTCAGATGGATCACGGTCCGGAGCCGAAGCTCGCCCACATTACCGACGTGTTCGCCGCGATCGAAGACCTGGCCAAGGCCAAGAGGGCGTTTTGCGTGCCCCACTGGGGCGGGCGCCCGGGCAATCCCGAGTGGCATCATCCCGAGGCGGAGCGGCTGATCGAGATCTTCAGCGAACACCGCCGCAGCGAGCCATGGGTGAACACGTTCCTCGACCGCGGGTATCGCCTGGGCATCATGGCATCGACCGACGGCCATTACGGCAACCCCGGCCACGGATACCTGCGTCCCACGTTCGACTGGGACACCCAGGAGATCGGCATGGCCGCCGTGGCGGTCTACGCCCCCGAACGCACCCGCGAGGCGATCTTTCGGGCGCTGTACGACCGCCGCGTGTATGCCACCAGCGGCGAGCGGATCGTGCTCGACTTCCGTTGCGACGGCCATGCGATGGGCTCGGAGTACCGCACCGATGCGCCCCCGACGATCGAGGTCGAGGCCGTGGGGACCGCCCCCATTGCCCGGCTCGAAATCCAGCGCGACGGCCGGACTGTTCACCAGATCGAGCCCGGCTCGGCCGGCGTATCCCTGCGCTGGAGGGATGCCGACTTCCGAGCCGACGGGACCCACTACTACTACGTTCGGGTTATTCAGAAGGACAACGAAGAGGCAATCTCGAGCCCGATTTGGCTCAATTGAGCCACGTTGGCGGCCGATGGGCCGGTTGGCGTAGGAACGCGAAGAATTGGGCTTGCTTTCGCGGGCGGTTCTGGCAAATATGAAGGCAGAGAGGTCGTGCTGACGCGGCACGAGGGACTAGAGACCCGCGAGGTGGTCGGCTCTGGCTATTCGACCGAAGCGGGAGGTTCTGGCAGAAAGGAGGTGGTCCGTTGGAATATTGCTGTACTAGCCGAGGTGGTTTCGCTTGACGACAGTCGGCGGGCTGTCCGTCGGCAGCCACCCCTCGTGCGGATCACCACTGATCCGGACAACGAGTTACAGGGCCCGGTCACCGCAAGGCGACCGGGCCTTGGCTTTTCTTGCGGGTTGGCCCGCCCGTGGTCCTGCCCCGGGTCGCCGTGGGTGGGCCGATGGAATTGCCGTTTGACTACCGGGTCCCGTTTGTTCATAATCAACGCAAACGATCAGACTATCACAAGGCACGCTGCGGGAGTCCCGTCTCGTTTGCGTGGTACGTCCCATGAATCAGAGGTCGCGGCAGGCGCGGATTCGCGAGCTCGTGGCTCGTAACGGCGAGTGTTCGGTTGAGGAGCTGGCGCAGAAGTTGGGCGTCAGCGGGATGACGATCCGCCGCGATCTGCACGCGCTTGCCGAAAACGGGCTGGTGATTCGCACGCACGGGGGGGCGACCCTGGGAGAGCGCGCGACCTTCGAGTTCGCGTTCCTCGAGCGCATCAATCGCAACCGCGAGGCCAAGGGGGCGATCGCCGCGGCCGCCGCCGAGCTGGTCCGCGGTTGCCGGACCGTGATGCTCGACGGGAGCACGTCGACCCTGGCGGTCGCCCGGCGCCTGCGGGGCATGTCGGGCCTGACCGTGGTGACGACCTCGCTGCCCGCCGCCGCCGAGTTGCAGCACGAGCCGAACATCGACGTGCTGCTGCCGGGCGGATACGTCCGCCCCGCCTCGCCCGACCTGACCGGCTCGATGACCGAGGCGAACCTCGAGCTGCTGCACGCGGACCTGGCCTTTCTCGGGGCCGACGCGATCGACGGCAAGGGGAACGTCTACACGAATCCGCCCGACAACTCGTCCGTGCTGTTGCGCATGGCGGCGTCGGCCGACCGCGTGTTCATCGTCGCCGATCACTCGAAGCTGGGCAAGACGGCGCTTCGGCGTTTCGGCCGGCTTCGCCAGTGGGCTGGGCTGATCACCGACGCCGAGTGCGACATGGAATACGTCGAGGGTTTGAGGGAGCTGGGCATTCACGTCACCATCGCGCCGGAGGAGTGACGGCCAAGGGAGAACACGATGCCGGGTGCCGATTCGTTCACGCTTGGTTTTCTCGACTACGTGGCGTTCCTCGGATTCTTCGTCGGGCTCTCGGCCGTCGGCTATTGGGCGGGGCGCAAGGAGCGGGCCGGAGCGACGGAGTATTTTCTGGCGGGCAAGCGCCTCCCCTGGTACGTGGTGGGCGGATCGTTCATCGCCTCGAACATCAGCACCGAGCACTTCATCGGCATGATCGGGGTGGCCGTCGTCTACGGCATCTGCGTGGCCATGTCGGAGTGGGGCAACGTGCTGTCGTTCACGCTCTTGATCTGGTTCTTCATCCCCTTCCTGCTGGCCTCGCAGGTGTTCACCACGCCCGAGTTCCTCGAAAAGCGTTTCAGCCCCGTGGTGCGGCAGTTCTTCGCCCTGGTGACGATCATCAGCAACGTCGTGGCCTTCCTGGCCGCCGTGCTCTACGGGGGAGCCCTGGCGATCCAGAAGCTCTTCGAGACCGAGTTGACCCGGCTGACCGATCTGCTGCCCATCGAAGGCGACCCCAGCCGGCTTCAGCTCTGGATCTCGATCGTCGTCCTGGGCATCGTGGCCGGTTTTTGGGCCATTTACGGGGGTCTGTCGTCGGTGGCCTGGACCGACCTGTTCACGGTGTTCGTCATGGTCGTCGGGGGAATCACCGTGACGCTGCTCGGACTGGGCGTGCTGGCGGGCGACGACGGCTCGCTCGCCGACGGCGCGGCCCTCATGATCGAGCGCAATCGGGCCGCCCAAGGCCCGTGGCGCGAAGCGGTCGAGAGCAACGTCGAGCAGCTCGCCGGCACCGATAGGTACAACCGCCTCTCGGTCATCCAGCCGGCCAGCCACCCGACCCACCCCTGGCCGAGCCTGCTTTTCGGCGTGTTCTCGGTCAGCATCTGGTACAACGTGCTCAACCAGTTCATGATCCAGCGCGTGCTCGGCGCCCGCGACGCCTACCACGCGCGCATGGGCATCGTCTTCGCCGGCTTCATGAAGGTGCTGCTCCCGGCCATCGTCGTGATTCCCGGGCTGATCGTGTTCGCCATGCACCCCGAGATCCTGATGATCGAGCCCTGGGCCCACGTGAAGCCGGCCGCCGATCAGGCGTACGTCCACCTGATCCAGACGCTCGTGCCCGCCGGACTGCGCGGGCTGTTCCTGGCCGCGCTGTTCGGGGCCATTCAATCGACGGTCAACTCGGTGCTCAACTCGACGGCCACGATCTTCACGCTCGACGTGTACAAGCGGTGGATCTACCGCGCGGCCGGCGACAAGCACCTGGTCAAGGTCGGCGTGGCGTCGTCGGCCGCCGTGCTGCTGATCGCGATCGTGCTGGGCGGGTTTATCGGCCGGATCGGCGGCAATCTGTTCGTCTACATCCAGACGCTCTACGCGTTCTTCGCCCCCCCGTTCTCGGCGGTCTTCCTGCTGGGGATCCTCTGGAGGCGAACCAGCGCGGCCGCGGCCGTCACGACCGTGTTCGTGGGGTTCGCGTGGGGAATCGCAATCAAGGTCTACGTGCAGTTCGACGCGGCCATCCAGCAGGTCTTCCCGGCCCTGCCGCTGCACCCGGCGTGGCTCGAGCCGTATTCCAACCAGGGCATCGTGAGCTGGATGTTCTGCATGGTCCTCTGCACGGTGGTCAGCCTCATGACGGCCCCGCCCCGGCCCGACCAGATCACCGATCAGCTCACCTTCAACTGGAAGAAGCTGAACATCTTCGGCAACCTGGGCCAACACTGGTACACGAGCGTCGTTACCTGGTGGGCGCTGTTCGTTCTCACGATCGTCGCCCTGTTGATCGTCTTTTCGGGCTTCATCATCCCGGCGGGCAGCACGCCGTGAGGATTGGAGATGGAAGAATGAAGATTGCAGAATGAAGATTGGAGATTGGAGTTTGAAAGCGATGATGCCTCCAGCCTACGGTCTCCAGCCTCTTTTCTAAGCATCGCAGAAAGGCTTGAACGTCATGACCACCGTTGCTCGCGGCACGCTCGAGTGGGCTCGAGTCGACTTGGGTCGCCATCCGCAGATCGTCGTCCCTCCGCCCGGTCCCGGGTCGAACGCGTACCACCGGCGCTGCACCCGGTACTTCAAGGGGCTCAGCGGCCAGGTGAAGCTCTTTCCCGTGGTGTTCGAGTCGGGCGAGGGCTGCATCCTGGCCGACGTCGACGGCAACCGCTACATCGACTTCTCGTCGGGAATCTACGTGACGACACTGGGCCATTGCCATCCTAAGGTGAGCGAGGCGATCGCGAAGTACGCCTCGACGCTGATGAACGCCCACGACTTCACCACGCCGATCAAGACCCGGCTCGTCGAGAAGCTGGCCGAGGTGCTGCCCGGCGATTTGAACGGGTTCCAGTTCTACGACGCGGGCACGGCGGCCGTCGAGGCGGGCATGCGCGTGCTGCGCGCGGCGACCGGGCGCAATGAGATGGTCAGTTGCTATTACGACTTTCACGGGAAGACCGCCGGGGCCGTGTCGCTGGCCCACATCCGCTCGCCGGTTTACGGACGGGTGCGCGTGCCCGGCTCCCACATGGTGCCTCGGCCCGACACGTACCGGCCGATCTGGACCAAGGACGACGGCACCATCGACACCGACCGGTACATCGCCTTCTACGACGAGTACATCGACAAGGCCACGGTCAACGACGTGGCCGGGTTCGTGCTCGAGCCGATTCAGGGATGGGGCGGTTCGATCATGCCGCCCGACGATTTCTTCCCCAAGCTGCGTGCGTACTGCGACGAGAAGGGCATCCTCCTGATGGCCGACGAGGTGCTCACCGGCTGGGGGCGCACCGGCAAGTGGCTCTGTCTCGAGCACTGGGGCGTCGTGCCCGACGTGGTCTCGATCGGCAAGGGCTTCGGCAACGGGTTTCCCGTCACGTGCGTCGCCGTGCGCGAGCCGCACAAGGAGAGCTTCGAGAAGATCTCGGCCTCGAGCAGCTACGGCGGGAACCCCATGGCCTGCGCCGCGGCGCTGGCCAGCACCGAGGTGATCGAGGAAGAGAACCTGCTCGATCACTGCGCCGCCCTGGGCGAGCACTGCATGCGCATCATGCTCGGGATGAAGGACCGCCATCCCATCATCGGCGACGTGCGCTGCAAAGGGGCCTTGATGGGCATCGAGCTCGTCAAGGACCGGCGGACCAAGGAGCCCTTTGTCGAGGCCGGCGAGTTCGTCTACCGGCACGCCTTCCGCAACGGGCTGGCCTGGATTCCGGCCGGGCACATCCTCCGCATGAGCCCGCCCATCGTGATGGACTTCGACACGGCGGCCAAGGGCCTGGAACTCATCGAAGAAGCCGTGGCCGCGGCCGAAAAACAGTTGACCTGACCGATCCTCAATCTTCAATCCTCAATTCTCCATCTCCCAGGAGCCCCCGTCATGAAACCGTCCACGTCGCGACGTTCGTTTTTGCAGGCCGTCGGCCTGGGCACGGCGGCCTTGGGGCTGGCCGGGTCGGCCTCGGCCGGCGAACAGCCGATCCAGGGCTTCGAGGAGGCCCCCGGCGACCCGAACGCCTCGAAAGAGTGGAAGCCCGTCTCCGACCGGCGAATCCGCGTGGGCATCGTCGGGTACGGCGTGTGCCGATTCGGGGCGGCCTTCAGCTTTCAGGACCATCCCAACGTCGAGGTGGCGGCCGTGAGCGATCTGTTTCCCGACCGCTGCGCCGCGCTGGCCAAGGCATGTCGCTGCGAGAAGACCTATCCTTCGCTGGAGGAGATGGTCAAGGACGATTCGCTCGAGGCCATTTTCTGCGCCACCGACGCCCCCAGCCACGCCCGGCATGCGATCCTCGTGCTCGAGCACGGCAAGCACGTGGCCAGCGCGGTGCCGGCGGTCTACGGATCGCTCGAAGACGCCGACAAGCTGTTCGAGGCGGTCAAGAGAAGCGGCCTGAAGTACATGATGTTCGAGACCTCGTGCTTCCGGGCCGACTGCTACGCGATGCGGCAGGTTTACCAGGCGGGCGGATTCGGCCGGCTCATCTATTCCGAAGGCGAGTATTATCACTACTTGAGCCACGCGATCGACTCGTACAAGGGCTGGCGGATCGGCTCGCCGCCGCTGTGGTATCCGACCCATTCGACGGCCTACTACGTGGGCGTGACTGGCAAGCCGTTCACCTCGGTCTCGTGCGTCGGGTTCGACGCCGGGTTCGACGATTATCGGCCCGGCGCCAACCGGTACAACAATCCCTTTACCGACGAGATCGCCCTGTTCGAGACCGCCGAGGGGGGCGCGTCGCGCATGCTCATGTGCAAGGGGGTCCGCGGCAAGGGGGCCGAGACCGGCCGGGTGTTCGGCGAGCAGGGCTGGATGGACGGCACCGAGTACCGCGGCGCGATGAAGGATTTGCCCGACCTGTCGCGCCCGCCCCTTCCGCCCGGCGTGCAGCCCGGCGGCCACGGCGGCTCGCACGGGCAGCTCAGCCACGAGTTCGTCCTGTCGATCCTCGAAGACCGCGCGCCGCTGGTCGACGTGGCCCAGGCGCTCCGCATGACGGTCGGCGGCATCGTGGCCCACGAGTCGGCCCTGAAGGACGGCGAGCGCATGAAGATCCCGCAGTACGAGTCGTGACGCGGGCCAAGGCGGCAACCGGGCGGGGCGGATTGACGAACGACCCTCCTATCCATCCACGGGAGAAACCAATGAGCGAAGTTGGCATGAACCGGCGTGGTTTTCTCGGCGCCACGGGCGCGGCGGGCGTGGCCGCTCTGGCGGGGCGGCAGGCTTCGGCCGCCGACAGGTCGAACCCGGTCCGCGTCGCCTTCATTGGCGTGGGATCGCGGGGCACCGGCCTGCTCAGGCAGATGCTCCGCCTCGAAGGGGTCGAGGTGCCGGCCATCTGCGACATCAACGTCGACCATCTCGACCGGGGCATCGAGATCGTCAAGCAGGCCCGCGGCAACGCGCCCGCCGGGTTCTCGGAGGGGCCTTACGACTACCGGCGAATGCTCCAGCGCGACGATTTCGACGCCGTGTTGATCGCCACCCCGGCCGTCTTGCACGCCGAGATGTCGGTCGATTCGCTCAACGCCGGCAAGCACGCGGCGAGCGAGGTGCCCGCCGCCTACACGGTCGACGAGTGCTGGGCCCTGGTCCGGGCCAAGGAGAAGACCGCCAAGCGCTACATGCTGCTCGAAAACTATACCTACGCCCGGAGCCGCATGATGGTCGGAAACATGGTTCGGGCCGGGGCCTTCGGCGACTGCTATTACGCCGAATGCTCCTACATCCACGATTGCCGCGCCCTGCGGTTCGAAAGCGACGGCACCCTTACCTGGCGCGGCGAATCGAAGCGCGACATGTACGGCAACCTCTACCCGACCCACTCGCTCGGACCGGTCGCCAAGTGGCTGGGCCTGAACCGGGGCGACCGCATGGTCTCGCTCGTCTGCCAGATGAGCGAGCCGGCGGCCCTGCGCCACTACGCCGTGAGCCGCTTCGGGCCGGACAGCAAGGCCGCCCAGATCGACTTCCAGGCGGGCGACCACAGTCTCACGCTGATCAAGACCGCCAAGGGCCGCCTGATCGCCGTGTTCTACGACTCCGACTCGCCGCGCCCCGCCTCGATCTTCTACCTGGTGCAAGGCACCCAGGGCGTCTACGACTCGCGCAGCGGCATCTACATCGACGGGAAAAGCCCGCCGCACAAGTGGGAGCCCACCTCGAACTACGCCGACGAGTACGACGACGAGCTGTGGAAGACCAAGGGCGACGAGGCCGTCCAATCGGGGCACGGCGGCGGCGACTACCTCGAGCTGCTCGAGTTCGTCGAAGCCGTGCGCGAAGACCGGGAGCCCTACATCGACGTCTACGACGCCGCCTCCTGGAGCTCGGTGGTCGAGCTGTCGGCGCGCTCGATCGACGCCGGCGGCAGCCGCGTGGAGGTCCCCGACTTCACCGCCGGGAGATGGGAGCAGTGGTCGCTGTAGCGCCGGCCCGGCCGTCGAGCACGGCACCGGCGAAAACACAAGACAGAATGGACGCGGGAGGTAATTCCTTGGACCGACTAACTTCGTGTTTCGTCGCCCGGGCGTCGACGGCGCTGGCCCTGTGGGCTTTGGGCGCGACCCTCCAGGCGGCCGAGAATGCAAAACCCGACGCCGACCCGGCCAGCGAAACGGTCCGCCTGGAATTCCGGGGGAAGATCGATCGGCAGGTCTATATCCAGAGCGATTGGGGGCACCCGCCGCAAATGGCCGTCTGGCTCGAAACGCCCGACGGCCGAACGATCCGGACCCTCTGGGTCACGTACCGGACCGGCGCATGCGACTGGAAGGGAAAGGCGTCGTGTCCCGTGTCGCTGCCCTACTGGGTCAGCCGCTACAACCGGGAGACCAACACGACGGGCCCGCCCACCTTCCAGCAGCCGGTCGCCGACGCGATTACCCGGCCCACCCCCAAGGAAGAATTCTGCGCGACGGCCGAGGTTCCGCGCGGCAGCACCTGGGATTACTTCATCGAAGTGAACGTCTCGGGCGACTACAACGCCGCGTTCCCGTCGGTCCGCGACGACGGCGTCGAAGACCCGCAGGGAAACGGGCAACCCTCGCTGGTCTACCGGGGGCGCATCACCGCCGAGGCCGGCGCGCGCAGCGCGCCGAAGCTGGTGGGGAGAACCGAGCAGCTTGCGCCGGTCGATCGCCTCGTCGGCGACTTGGACGGCATCACCAGCGCCAAACGTCTCCTCTCGGCGTTCGAGGTCACCTGCACCGCCGACTGAAGGCGCTGCCCCGTCCGGCCGCTTTTTCTCGCCGTAAGACGGATGGATAATCCGTCCTACAGATGGGCCGTCGGGGGACGCGGCCTCCGCTGCGCTCACCGATGTACTGCCCCCATCGACCGCGCGTCAATTCGTCATTGACGTGACGCCCGGCTCGACCGTCGTGACGAGGCCGTCAACCAAAGCCCCGAGACCTTCGCGGCTAATTCGACGTCATGGCGATGTCGTACGTGTTGTTGCCTCCCTCGACTTCGGCCGTCAATCCGCTGCTGCCGAGGTCGTGGTACTTCGAGGGGATTGCCGCGGCGGCATCCGCGCCCGCGGCTTGATCCGACAGCGGGTCGATCTCCGGGGGCGGGCTGACGCTCACCTTGTACGTGCCCGGGCGCAGGTGCAGCGTATAGGCGCCGCCGGCGCGCAATTCGGCGGCGTCGCCGTGGCCGTCGTCCGTCATGAACAGCACGGTGCCGGCCTGGACCGGCGCACCGTCCAAGGTCACCGTGCCCGATACCACCCCGGTTCGCTGCTCCGGGTCGGAGCAGCCCGCCAGGGCGACGATGGCCGACAGGAGCACGGCCTGCCACAGGCGCGCACCACAAGGGCCGGTTGGGTTAGAAGACCTCATGAATCCCATCTCCCTTGCTGCCTGGGTTATTCGAGAACGCCCCCGGGGATGACCTCGCGGTCGTCGCGGATGCAGATGTTCCGCAATACGATCATCTCCATGGTCTCGGAAAGGAACGTCACGCCCCCGTCGCATCGAGCCGCCTGGGCTCCCCCGGGGTGCTTCGAGTGCAACGTGTTGTTCAAGCCGTCGCGATAGTTGCCGCCCGTGCCGGTCAATTGGGTGACCATGCCGACCGGGTAGCGCATCGTCGTGACGTTGCGGCACCAGGGGCTGGCGGTCCAGGTGTACGTGCCGCCCGATTCCGGCGGTCCGGCGGTGGCGCCGCAGCCCTGCCAGCAGCCCCATTCGGCGCTTCCGCGGATTTCGACGTCGGTGCCGGTCGACGTCTTGCCCCAGGCCGACGACTCGCCGACCATGATCGTGTTCGAGGTTCCGTCTTCCACGTCGCGAATCGACACGACGCGATTGGGAACGAGCACCCCGTTCGCGCAGGCGTAGCCCTGGTTGCCCGACACGCACCGGCCGCGCCCCGTCGGGTCGGTCGCCACGGTGGCGCTGGTCGACGCGCCGGCGATTCCGATGTAGCTCGACGTGGAGACGCGTGCGCGCCCCGCGTCGGTGCGGATGTTGATCCGGTTCGTCGTGCTCGACGGGCACCAGTTGAACTCCGGCGTCCAGCGGTCGAGCACCGCCATGTTCGGGCCGCTGGTGCTGCCCGACCCCGAGTCGAACACCAACTGATCGAACACGGCGCCCTGCTCGACCTCGGGCAGGATGGACATCATCCACGAGTGGTACCAGAGGCCGAAGGTGCCCATGGGGAAGCACTTGTAGCGGTCGTGATAGTTGTGCAGCGCCAGCCCGATCTGTTTCAGGTTGTTGCTGCACTGGGAGCGCCGGGCGGCCTCGCGGGCCGCCTGGACCGCCGGCAGCAGCAGCGCAATCAGGATGCCGATGATGGCGATCACCACCAACAGCTCGACCAGGGTAAAGCCCCTGGCACGACAATCGCGCTGCTCGGCTCGCGTGGAGCGAGGCACTGCGCGCGGCGTCGCACTGGAACGCCCGCTTCGGCTTTGGACAGCATCGATCATGACGGTCCTCCGATGGAAAAGGGTGAGACGGACCCGGCTGTTAAAACGAAACAAAGATTCACATCCAGTTGAGAGAGCCTGAGCGATTATCACCCGGACCGGACCGCTTGTCAAGCAAATCTGGCGAGCATGTTCAAGTTCTTTGCTTCGGGGTAAGCGGGGCAGGATGCACCCGCGACGGGAGCCGGCCGAGAAAACGGCGATTCCGAGCGGTGGCCGGTTGCTCCGCCGCAGGCTGCCCTCGGCCGGCTTGCCGAGAGGATTCCGCGGCGCCCGGCTCGACGCCACTTTCCTAAAGCATTGTGAAATAACGGTTTGCATCGCGATGATCGCGATGCGGCGACGTGTCCGCTCGTGAGGAACAGTGCCCTACCACCCCGTCGCTCCACGCGGCGCGCCGGGCCCGCGCGCACGCCAGCCCGACCTTCGAGGAACGGCGCGAACAGGGTATGGAGCTTCCGCTCTTGCGAGGGATCCTGGCCCATCGGGCGGTCCAGTCGCGGCGAGCCTTGTGCGCAGATGTGGTGAAGGACGAGCCGGGACTCCACGATGCCTCGCTTCGTTAAATGCTCACACGAGCGAACATGGCGTACCGCAACGAAGGCGTTAAAACATCATAACAGGACGCCAGAAACCGCCCGAACGACCCAGCCGGGGCACTGGTTCCCGCACGTGGGCCGACACGCAAGAACGCGAGCCGCAGTTGACTCGTGCGCCCCGTTTTCGCACGATGGGCCATGCGAAACCGCGGCATCCGCTTCGGCCCCCAGATAGCGCCGCCAACGGGGGCCGGCAGGTCGGGTCGGGAGACCGGCCAGGATTGTCCGGATGCTCGCCAGTCGTTCCCCCGCGCAGATCGCGCGCATCGTCGACAACCGCATGAACATGCCACATAATGGAGAGGAAGAGGAAGCCGATCCCCGGCACGATTAGCACGGCAGGACGTACCAACACCCCTCGCAAGTTGTGTTCGTGCCTACGCGCCCTGTTCCAGAAAATCCGCGGGAGCCCCCCCTGATGGGGCGGCGGTCGGCCCTTAACTCGACAGGGATTCGTGAGGTGGACCATGCCCCAGGCGATCGTCGACCCGGAGGAGCTGCGGCGGTTTGCCCGCAATCTCCAGAAGTTCAACATCGAGGTGCAGGAGCGAATCGGCGTCCTGGGCACCCAGTTGGCGGCGCTGGGCAAGAGCTGGCGCGATCAGGAGCACCGCAAGTTCGCCGAAGAGTTCGAACGCCACATGAAGGTGATCTCGCGGTTCACCGAGGTCACCGAGGAGCACATCCCCTACTTGCTCCGAAAGGCCGAGATTATCGAGCAGTATCTCCAGCAGCGATAGAGGAGGCGCAATGGGCCGGGGCGCCAAAGTCACTTCGATCGACGCGGTCGACGAGTTCGCCGCCGCGCTGCGGTGCTTTCAGCACGACGCCGCCGAGGCGCTCGAATCGCTGCAACAGGGCGTCCAGCGGGTCGCCCAGTGGATCGAGCACGACCAGAAGCAGTACTGGACCGGCCAACTGCGGCGGAGCGAGCGCCAGGTTCAAGAGGCCCGAATCAACCTGCAGCGGGCCATGACCTACAAACGAGTCGGCGCCCACCGGCCCGCCTGTATCGAGGAGAAACGGGCCCTCGAGCGGGCCCAACGCCGCGAACGGCTCTGCCGCGAAAAGCTCGAGGCCGTACGCAAGTGGTCCCGCGCGATCGGTCGGGCCGTCTTCGAGTTCCGGTCGGGGGTTGGGCAGTTGAGCCAGTGGCTTGAGGCCGACGCCGAGCGGGCCGTGGGGCTGCTCGGTCGCATCCGCCACACCCTCGAGCAGTACGTGGCGGCCGGTTCGACTGCCGATCTCGACGGGGCGCTTGCCCGTCTTCCCTGGACGGCCCCACCCGAGCAGGAGCCTGCCGCCGACGGAACCGCCGAAGGCGAGTCGGCCGCGGGCGGCGAAGCATCCGGCCAGGACGCCGCGACCGACGATTTCGAGTCGTGGGAGGGCGGCCACCACGATCGCGGCGAGCAGGAGGCGGGCCCATGAAGCTGTTCGACTTCGCGGGGCCGTTGGCGCGACTGAACGACGCCTACGATACCCTCAAGGCGGCTTGGGCCGAGGCATCGTCGTCTTGGGACGATTCGGCGAGCCGCCGGTTTCAAAAAGAGCATCTCGACCCCTTGGATCCGATCATGCGCCGATCGCAGCATGCCATTGAGCAGTTGGCCGAAGCGGTTTCGCAGGCGGAACGGGAATGCAGCGAGGCGCGGGCATGAACACTTCCGAACAGGCGAGGCGAATCACTCGCGACCGGATGGCCGGCGCCCTGAGCGACTTGTGCCTTCTGGTCCAACGGCGCGTGCCGGCGCAGGCCGACCTCGTCGCGCGCCACGCGGCGCTTTGCGAATCGACCGAGGCCGCCCATCAGCAGGCCAAGGACGAGCTGGCCGAGCGTCGCCAGCGCGACAAGACCGCCGTCCAGACCGAGTATGCCGCGCTGCGGCGCGACATCCTGACGCGATACAAGACCCAGGAGCAGGCCACCGAGCGGGAATACCAGCGCGTCCGCGCGGAGATCATCGGGCGTTTCGAGGCGAAGAAGGCCGCCGCCGAGCAGGCGCGCACCCAGACGGAGTGGGAGGCGTCGGCGATTCTCGAAGCCACCGAGTCGCAGGCCGCCGCCGACCTGGAAGAAGCGAAGAAGCGGGTCGACGCCCGGGCCGGCGATCTGGTGAACGTCCATCGCGAGGCGGTCCAACTGCTGCTCCGCCAGCGGCAGTGGCGCGAGGATGCCGCTTTCGAGCCGACCGTGGGTTCGTCGCCGCGAGGCCCGGTCGCCTATCTCGATGAGTTGATCGCACGGGCTCGAGGGCAGCTCGATGCGCTGCGCGGGTTGTCGCTTCCGCGATTCTTCGAGGGAGGGCAACCGGTGGGGTACTTCCTGCTGGTGACCCTGATGCTCGTGGTGCCCACGGCGCTGGTCGCGGGGATGTCGGGCTGGCCTTGGGTGTTGGCCAGCGGGGTCGGCGCGGTCATCGCGTACGGCGCCGTGGCCACGTGTCTGTATCGCGCGGCGCGGCGTCAGACCTCCGAGATCTACTCGGCGCTGAAGGCGACCGTGGCCGAATTGGGCGTGGTTCAGCGCCAGGCCCACGAGGCGGTCCTGGCCGAGCATCAGCGGCGCCTGGCCCAGGCGCGGGCGAGGTGCCGCGGCGAGATCGAGCGAGCCGACGCGAAATGCAAGGCCCTGACGGCCGAGATTGGCGCCCGCCAGGAGGAAGAGCTGGCGCGGGCCGACGACAAGTATCCGCCCCGGTTGAGCCAAATCGCGGCCGACCGCGACCGAGAGTTGGCCGAGGCCGAGACGGTGTGCCGCCAGCGCATGCACTGCATCGTGCAGCAGTTCGAGGAGGATTCGCAGCGGATCGAGCGGGAGTTCGGCGAGAAGGCGGCCGAAAACCGCCGCCAGCACGAGCGCGACTGGAACGAGCTGGCCGACGCGTGGCACTCGGGGATCGGTCGGTTCCAGGGCGCGATCGACGAGGTCGAGCGGTATTGCGCCCCTCGGTTTCCCGACTGGGACCGCGAGGATTGGGACCGGCGCCCGGCGCCGACCGAGACGCCCGCCGGGTTCCGCATCGGCCACTTCGCGATCCACCTCGACCAAATCGAGGGGGGGACGCCCGACGACGAGCGGCTCAAGCCGCGTCAGATCGAGTTCGCCCTGCCGGCCTTGCTGCCGTTTCCCGAACGGTCGCTTCTGCTATTGAAGTCGAGCAGCCGGGGTCGCGAGCAGGGCATCCGGCTGATCCAATCGGTGATGCTGCGCATGTTGACCTCGATGCCGCCCGGCAAGGTGCGATTCACGATCATCGACCCGGTCGGCCTCGGCGAGAACTTCTCGGCCTTCATGCACCTGGCCGACTACCAGGAGCAGTTGATCAACAGCCGCATCTGGACCGATCCGGGCCACATCGACCAGCGTCTGGGCGACCTGACCGACCACATGGAGAACGTCATCCAGGTCTATCTGCGCAACGAGTTCGAGACGATCCAGCAGTACAACGATTTC
>Ga0334901_1002272_pt1 | contig 16961 bp, 20 predicted proteins | sample GraSluR3_MG_3_FD_207216 | JGI IMG/M metagenome (GOLD analysis project Ga0334901, IMG submission 207216) | Sludge microbial communities from methane-producing bioreactor in Wageningen University, Netherlands - Granular Sludge_15_08-R3 | ecosystem: Engineered > Bioreactor > Anaerobic >... | reverse complement strand
TTGGTAGCTTCCAGTGCTTCGATAGCTTGGCGCGCTTTCTCCATGTATAAGCGCCGATCGCCTAAGTTTGAGCCCAAACTGAGGTAACTGATCATGAGCGGTAGCGTTCCATCTCCAATTCGACCGAGCTTAGCGATCCGTTGATCGGTACAGACGGTTTCTTTATCTTCACCACTGCATGAATGATACTGGGAAACCTCTCCAGTACACTGTCTAAGATGACATTGGCACAATCTTCCAATAGATGGAACTCACGGTTTAGAAATATGTCTTTGATGATACTGTACACCTTAGTGTAATCGGTCGTATCATGCAGATGTTTGATCTTTTCATCATTCTTCGGATCGGTCTCGAAAGTGAAAGTGATGACAAACCGCTGTCCCAGCTTACGCTCCTCGGCATGAATACCATGAAAACCGAAAAAAACCATGTCGTGTAAATGGATCTTCATAATTTGTACCTATAATTTTTCTGCTATTTCTATATGCACTTTTTTGGCGAATTTCTTGTCGATAAGATAGATGAAAATTCCGCTGATCAGTAGCCCCACAAACGAGAAAACTATGGCAAATTCTTCTTTGAAGGAGAGTAGATAATTTCCGATCAGATAGAATAATATCATTGCTAATATGGGGATGATGAAGATGATGAAAGATGAGAGTATCTTTACTCCGGGGGAGATGTGGAGTCTTACCTTGTCATCCACAGATAAATTCATATCGGTCGTGATCGTGTGGCGGATTGTCTTGTCGTCACCTCCGCAGAGCGAATGCATGGCGCATGACTTGCAGCCACCACCGGCCTCTATTTCTACGGTAACTCTGTCTTTTTCCACTTTTTTTACCACTGCTATATCTTCAGCATATTCCATATTATCACCCTAACTCTTTGATTTTATTGATAATGTCACTTGTAGATCGGGCGGGAATAAAATCAAGACTTTTTATTTCTCCACCATAAGAACGGACAATATCAGCTCCTACAATCTCATCCGGCTGCCAATCCCCACCTTTGACCAATACATCCGGCTTAATGTGATTTATTAAGTTATATGGCGTATCTTCTTCGAATATAACGATATAATCTATGCAAGCAAATGCGCTCAACACGGTGGCGCGTGCTTGTTGGTCGTTTATCGGACGTTTATTTCCTTTTAGTCTCTGCACCGATTCATCACTATTGAGACCGATGATCAAAACATCGCCCAGCGCTTTTGCCTGGGTAAGATAATGCACATGCCCGGCATGGATGATATCAAAACAGCCGTTGGTGAAGACTATCTTCTTACCAGTTGTTTTTAATTCGTTGATGATCTCTTTTAGCTCATTTATTTTTTTCAATTTCATTTTAACGGATATTTCCCATCAAAACAAGCGTAGCAATAATCATCGGGAGTAGAGACCGCTTTTTTCAGTGTATCGATGGAGATATATTTGATCGTATCCACGCCCACATAAGTTCTCAGTTCTTCCAAAGTCTTGTTATTTGCCACCAGCTCTTCTTTTGTAGGAGTATCGATACCATAATAGCAGGAGAATTTCACCTGTGGTGATCCGATACGGAGATGGATCTGGCTGGCTCCTGCTTCTCTTATCATATAGGCGATTTTTTTGATCGTCGTACCTCTGACGATAGAATCATCTACCAGGATCACCTTCTTACCTTTGAAATAGTTGGGCAGGATATTGAATTTCTGCCTCACACTTTCGTCTCTGATCGTCTGCTCCGGTTTTATAAAAGTTCTGCCCACATAGTGATTTCTTATCAATCCCATCTGAAAGGGGAGAGCTTTCTGTTTTGCATAGCCGAAAGCGATGAAATTGGAGGAGTCCGGCACCGGGATGACCACCTCGGCTTCCACATCGTCCTCATCTGCCAGTAGAGCGCCGATCTTCTCGCGGATCTCATAGACATTCTCGCCGAAAATGAAGCTGTCCGGACGGGCGAAATAGATATGTTCGAAAATACAATGCTGATCATGGGAATATGGTCTGAATTCATTCGGATTGTTGACTATATTTTCTATCCCATTATCGGAAACCACGATGATCTCAGCCGGTTTTACTTCCTTCTGCCAGCTGGGAGAGAGGATATCCAAAGCACAATTCTCCGAAGCGGCGATCACAGACGCATCTTGTCTCTCTCCGTAGATCAGAGGTCTAAAACCATTCGGATCTCTGAAAATATACATCTTATCCTTGGTTGCCATCACGGTGGAATATGCTCCTTTGACGGTTTTCATCACCATCCCGATAGCGTCGGTGATATTATATCCTTCCCGCTCTACCAGATAGACTATGTATTTGAGCAGCAGCTCACCATCGTTATCACTGGCAAAATAGACACCGTGCGCCTCCAGCTCACCACGCAGCTCTTTGTAATTGATAATATCACCGTTACTTGCCAACGCATAGGCAGGTCCGGAGAGCGTCTCCACTATATGAGGTTGGGAATTGTACACCGAAGAAGTGCCGCAAGTGGGATAGCGTACATGCCCGATAGCTGTATGTCCGCTCAAAGCTTTAAGTTTTTTGGGAGTGAAGACCTCTTTGACCAAACCCATCTTCTTCCTTAGTCTAAAAACTTTGCCGTCATTGACAGCCATGCCGCAGCTTTCCTGACCACGATGCTGCTGGGCAAACAGTCCCAAAGTAGCCAGATGAGCTGCATGTTCACTTCCATAGATTCCAAAGATACCACACATTTATACTCCTATTTTTTGAAACTTATTTTATTCTCATTTCCATTTATCAAACGTTTGATATTGCTTCTATGCTTGAATATGATGAATATCACGATCAGCGCAACGAAGATGAGCAGTTCCAGCTCGGTAAATCCAAGTTGGATATTGCGGATGAGGGAGACGATCAGAAGCGTGATAGCTGCCAAGATCGAGCCCAGAGACACATATCTGGAGATAGCTACAGTGATGACGAAAACAAACAGAGCAAATACTACAGCCGTAGGAATGAGCGCTGCAAATACGCCGGCTGAGGTTGCTACTCCTTTACCGCCTTTGAAGCGGAGGAATATCGTGAAGATATGCCCCAGAATGGCAAAAAGTCCAACCAGAATCAGAAAAAGATCGGAGATTTCCGGAAAAAGCGCGCGCGCAATCAGAATAGGTGCCGCTCCTTTCAGTGCATCCAGAATGAGCGCCAATACACCGTATTTGGTGCCCAGAACTCGCAGAGCATTTGTAGCGCCCACATTACCGCTGCCGTGTTGGCGGATATCCAGTTTCTTTATCAGTTTACCCAGTATATAGCTGAAAGGTACGCTTCCCAAAAGGTAGGCGACGAGCAAAAAACTAATCATGAAAACTATCATAAGATTCCCTCCCACGGAAAAATAGTTTGATCGTAGCACCGGAAAATTTGTATTGTTCCCGGATTTTATTCATCAAATAGCGTCTGTAAAACAGATTCACCAATTTCGGATTGTTACAGAAAAAGACGAAAGTGGGTGGATTGGTCTTTATCTGAGTGCAGTAGTAAATCTTCACATGTTTACCGGTGGAATGTGAAGGCGGATAGCGGTTTATGATAGTGCGCAGAAATTCGTTCAGCTCGGATGTGGGGATACGTTTGCTGCTCTCTTTTTCTACCTCCAAAATATTGTTCATCATATTATGCACCCGCAAGCCGGTTTTGGCAGAGACAAACATCAGCGGAGCAAACTCTACAAACGGCATCTCTGCGATGACCATCTTTTTGTATTCATTTGTCGTATTGGTATCTTTCTCCACCAAGTCCCATTTATTGAACACGAGGATGATATCCTTGAAATTCCGATGTGCATAAGAAGCGATGCGCTTATCCTGATGCGAGATCGCCTCGGTGGCATCTATAATGATTAGTACAAGCTGCGCTTGGTTTATACTCTCGATCGTGCGCATGGTGCTGAAAAATTCGACACCGTATTTGATGCGGCTCTTTTTACGCAGACCGGCTGTGTCTATGAAAACTATCTTCCTGCCATGATAGGTGAGCTGCGTATCGATAGAATCTCGCGTAGTGCCGGGGATATCGGTAACAATGGTGGTATTCTCGCCTATCAATCTGTTTATGATGGACGATTTTCCCACATTCGGTTTGCCGACAATGGCAACTTTGAGCTTATCCTCATCTTTCGCTGCCTCTCGCTTGGGGATATATTTTACGATCTCGTCCAGATAATTACCGCTATTCCGGCCGCTTACCGCAGCTACGGGAAATGGCTCGCCAAAGCCCAAACTCATGAAATCATAGACCGAGAGCTCATCTTTCTCGTTATCCACTTTGTTCACCGTGAGCAGCACTTTATCTCGATAGCGAGCCAGTATCTTGGCGATCTGCATATCCATAGCGGTGATTCCGACTTTTACATCAACGACAAAGAGGATGAGATCCGCCTCCATAATCGCTATCTCAGCTTGGAATTTTACCGCTTTTTCTATACTATCATCGGAGCGTGGGATGATGCCACCGGTGTCTACTACCACAAATTCGTAGCCGCACCATTCGGCTTCCTCATATTTTCGATCTCGGGTCACCCCTTCTTCAAAGTCCACGATCGCACTCCGCTTCTTGCAGATGCGATTGAACAATGTCGATTTACCGACATTGGGACGTCCGACTATCGCTACTATAGATTTTTTCATATCTTATTCCTCTTTATGCGAAAGTCAATCTCTAAGCTCAATTGAAATTGTCAAACTAAAATGTGTTTTGATGTAAGAGAAGCAAGATGAGGTTTAGGAGTTTAGGGTTGAGGGCTTAGTAGGCAGTAAGTAGTAGGGAGTAAGAGGATAGAAGGTAGATGATAGAGAATAGAACATGTCACACTGAGTAGCTTCGGCGTAAGCCGGAGCGTATCGAAGTGTGTCTTGGTGCAAGTGAAGCAATCCCCCTTCACCTTACAGGCTTCGGAGGACAAGGGAGAGGTTTAGGGTTGAGGGTTTAGGTAGAAGGTATTGGTAGGAATTTATAGGCATTTGTTCGCTTCGCTCACGGAATTTGTTGTGAGAAAATGCAAGTAGAATGACTGAGAGAGGTGGTAGATAGGAGGTTAGGAGGATAGGAAGATTGGAAAACAGTAGACAGAATCATTCGATTGAGAATGAATAATAAATAATGGTTAATGTATAATGGTTAATGCAGATTAGGGATTAGTAGGTAGTAAGCAGTAAGTAGTAGGAAGTAAGAAGATAGAAGATAGAAGAAAGATGGAAGAGAACAGAACATGTCACACTGAGTAGCTTCGGCGTAAGCCGGAGCGTATCGAAGTGTGAACTTAGGAAGTGTGGCATTATCACCCTTCGATACAATCCCGATAAATCGGGATCACTCCATCCTTCGTTTTACTACGGAATGGCAGGCAGGGTGACAGATGCACGTCATTTCGCCTGCCATTCGAAGCCCAGCGGAGAATGGACCGAGTTCGGAGTGGAGAAATCTCTTTTACAAATGATGTATAGCAAAGAGAAATGTTGATTAGTTTATTAGTTGATTGGTTGATTAGTTAATTGGTTGAATCGTTGAGGTGTTGAGTCGTTCAATCGTTTCGGTCATTTGGTCATTGAAATTTGGAATTTATTTGGAATTTGGGATTTGGTGCTTGGGATTTGGGAAGATCCTACACCAGAAGGCGCAGGCTATTTCACCTCTCACTTTTCACTCCTTTTCCGTATAACCTATCCCTTTCGGTGCCTTCGGTGGTTAATAATAAAAATTCGTGTAATTCGTGGATCATGAAAAACATTGACATATATTTTATTAAAAGTAAAAAAGCCCCAATACTCGTCTTCACAATATTTTTTGGAAGAGGTGTAATTTTTCTGAAAAATTTTGTGCAAGTCACGAGGCGAAGCTGTATCTACTCGCGAAAAACGGGCGAAAAGGTTGTTTTGTATGTGTTTATTTAACAGTTAATTGTGAGATGGCGGAAAAGCGGATTTCAAGGAAAAAATGGTGAAATTATGGTAGTGGACAGAAGAGGAAAATTAATAAAAAGATTAAAATGAAGATGAAGAAAATACAAAAAACTTGACAGCAATAGATTGCCAAAATGAAATTCGCACCGGTTATTAATAAGGAAAAGAACTATGGATGCAGTAGATGGAGTTATCATTAAAGTTCGCATATTGTTTAGGTTGCTAAATGAGCAGCATATACATTAACAGAAAAGGAGGTAAATGGTTGTATAAATCAGACGATTGTAAAGAATTGACTAATTTCAACGAACCGAGATTAGGTGGTCGAAGAAGACAAAACTTGTATTTCATCATTGGCACGGATAGTTTTATGTTGAACGGAGAAAGATGAAGCGGATAAAGATCACATCAAGTGTTGAGTTAAGCGCACTCTTGGATGCGCTCGCAGACGAGATCATCAGTGCTCACGTAACCCATCGTCTGTACTGCGATCTCGTTGATGCAATTCCTGAGTATGAGAAAGAAATGAATCAGTCACAAACATTTTGGCGGCTCACGATAGAATCCCTGCGGGATGCGAGAATCCTCCGTCTGTGCCGAATCTTCGATCAAGAGGCAAATAGCTTGAATCTTGGCAATCTCTTGGAGACCATCCGTTCTAATACAAAACTTTTCAGTGCAGATGAATTCAGGAGACGACTTAAGGATAATCCTCATGTGGAGAGCCTTGCCAAACAACACCGTTCTCCTGACATGACCGAGTTGAAGGAGGATTTGACCATTGCGAGCCCAAGCAATGAGGTCGTCAAGAAGTTGATTCTGTGGCGGAACAACATCGTCGCCCATCGAGGAGCCAAGTTCACACTTGGAAGAAAGAAGATTCTTGAGGACAACCCTCTGTCACAGGAAGAGATTGACGACCTTCTCGACAAAGCTCTCTCGATAATCAACAAGTACTCCAGCCTCTTTCGCGCCTCAAGTTGGTCCCGAAACATGGTTGGCCAAGACGATTACAAAGAGTGTCTATCTCTCATACGCGATGCCGTCATCAAGTGCGAGCTGGACATCGAGAATGAGTTTCAGCAATTTAAGACTAGGCGAAGGGTAGCAGAGCAACACACTGAACAGGTATCGTCTGAAGCCGCGCCAAGCACGACTCCTGACGAACCGTCAGCGTGAATTTTTGTGTTAAAAAAAATATATGTAGGAGTTTATTAAACATATGAGATTTGAAATGAATGAGTTTATTTCTATTATATCTATTCTTATATCTATAATTGTTGCTTATCTTACAACGCGTATCACGTTGAAAAAGGAAAAGAATAATGGCAAAATAAGGCTATTAGAAATAGTTAAGCGATATTATATTAGTTTCCATAATAGCTTTGATTTTAAAAATAAGAAAATTAAGGATGATATGATATCAAAAGGTCAATACCTGAGAGTACTTGAAAACATTGAACTGGAATTAGCAAATTTAATTTCTAACGATTATTATGCAAAACTACTCATAGATTATCCTGATTTGACTATGTTACACATACATGTTTCTATGGAAATAGTCAAACATAAAAATACGCTAAAGTTTGGATTAAATAAAGAAACAGCAAATCAAATGTATAAATTATATGTGGCAATAAAAAAAAACATCCCAAATAAATTATTGAAAACAAATTTAAAAGAAACATGTGTTTTAATTGAAGAATACAACAAAATTATAAATAATGATAAATAAAATTTGCCTAAATCCGATAACAACCAGTGTATTTCCGCTTGTTGCGATTTCGATGACATTTGGAGTACCTAACGTAGCATACTGTAACATTATGTTGTTTATTATGTATCAATTATCATCAGTTGTAGCTGTTACAATAAAGTGTTTTATTTGTTAATGGTTATTCCTTACTTGCTCAGATTTTGTTGATGTCAATATCTCAACGCCTGAAAGAGAAAGAGTTATTTATGTCGGAGAAACTCAAATTGAAAGATTCTCTGGTGACCGAGACGTCGACTAACATAAAGATTTACGGATCAATTATTGTTGCGCACATATTTTTTCATCAAGCGCAATCACCCTATGGTTCTAAAGCTTCGTAAACTTTCAATGTTTTTTCGAGATAAAGGATGATCAGAATAGAGAATTGTCTATGAATTTATTAGAAAAATATAGAAAGAATCCTGTTATGAGGGGGATAGTACAGCTTATTCCTTTAAGTATTGGCTCTTGCGTAGATGTAGCAATAACTACTCAATTAGATAATATTATGGAAGATCGGGCAAAAACTTTTTTTGATGAATTAGGAAATGGAAGCGTTGAATTGACGAAATCATTAATTGAAACCGAAGAATTTTTACATAAGTACTTTTCTACTGTAAAAGCAGCACTAAACACAATAAGAAGAGAAAAAATAGTCTATTTTGCAAGGTTATTGAAGTCATCAATCATTATTGGAAATTCAAGAAATATTGATGAATATGAAGAGTATTTATCAATACTAGATGAATTGTCATATCGAGAGTTAGGAATTTTAATAAGACTTTATCATTTTGAAAATCTTCATCCCAATGCAGAAGGAGAAAATGAACTTCAACGAACAGCTAAGTTCTGGGACGAATTTTGCAAAACCATTATGAATGAATTTGATATTGAAGAAGATGAAATAAATTCAGTTTTGGTAAGATTAAAAAGAACTGGTTGCTATATGTCCTTAATAGGATATTGGGATGATGAAGGCAATAAAGGAAAAACAACTGCGACTTTTAAAAGATTAATAAAAATGATTGGTGAAAAATCGACTAACAGATTGCACCATAGATAGATGACATATATGAGCAAACTATCCCCCAAAACCAAAAAATTAAAGGAACCAAATCATGAAAAATCTACTAAAGCAATATCTAAAAAATCTAACTGACACTTCCAAGCGAGGTGATGCTCGTGAAGAGAGTTATTACAAGCATCTCGACGAGTTGGTAAAGCAGTATGCCGAGATGCAAAAGATCGAGGATGTGCATGTAACCATCCTTCCGAAAAAGACGGAAGCGGGGAATCCCGATTTTCGTATTTGGGACGGTAAAAATCATATTACCGGCTACATAGAGGCAAAAGATCCATCCCATACAAATCTGGATATCATCGAAGGAACAGAGCAATTACAGCGTTATCTCTCCACCTTTCCCAATGTCATCCTCACGAATTTTTATGAATTTCGGCTTTACCGTGATGGTGAATGTAGAGCACATGTTATGATCGGGCGTCCTGTCATAGCCAGAGATATGCAAACTACACCGCCTTTGGAAAATATCGAGCACTTCAAAGAATTACTTGATTTGTTCTTCTCCTTTTCTCTGCCCAAAGTGCAATCCGCTCGCTCGCTTGCAGTTGAATTAGCCAAACGTACCCGCTTTTTGCGCGATGAGATTATCTCCGTGGAGATGGCAGAAAACGGCGGTAGGGGGCATAAACAAATTGTCGGCTTTTATGAAGCATTCAAAAAATATCTGATCGCCGGCTTAACTGAGCAGCAATTTGCCGATCTTTACGCTCAAACTATTACCTATGGTCTCTTTGCTGCCAAAACCAGAGTTCCGAGCGACCATAATGAATTTAACCGTAAACTCGCCTTTGATTACATTCCCCATACTATTGGATTTTTGCGCGATGTATTCCGCTTTATCTCGCTGGAAGAACCACCCAAATCACTGCAAATTATCGTCGATGACATCGCCGAGATTCTGAATGTTGCCGATGCCAATAAGATCCTGCATGAATATCAACGCACCGGTAAAGGCAGAGACCCGATCATTCATTTCTATGAGACATTTTTGGCGACTTACGATCCGGCTATCCGCGAACGGCGCGGTGTTTATTACACGCCCGAAGCTGTGGTCGGTTATATCACTCGTTCTATCCATTCTATCCTAAAATCGCATTTTGGACTCGCAGACGGACTTGCCAATGAGGAAGTAAAACTGCTCGATCCGGCAGGTGGAACTTTGACATTCCCCGCTGAGGCTATTCGGCTGGCAGCGGACGAATATAAACAAAAATACGGAACCGGCGGTTTACATTACTGGATCAAAAAACATGTTCTGGAAAACTTTCATGCGTTTGAACTGATGATGGCGCCCTATGCAATCGGGCATCTGAAGATCGGATTTATATTCGAAGAACTCGGCTATAAGATGACGGACGAGGAACGCTTCAAATTATACCTTACAAATACGCTGGAAATGGAAGAGATCGACCAAATATCCATTCCGGGCGTTTCATCTTTGAGTGAGGAAAGCCACCTGGCAGGAAAAGTGAAAAAAGAACAGCCGGTACTGGTGATCCTCGGTAATCCGCCCTATAGCGGAATATCTGCCAATAAAAATGACTGGACAGAGCGTTTGCTCAAAGAAGATACTGGCGGTACACAAAGCTACTACAAAGTTGATGATAAACCGTTGGGCGAGCGAAATCCAAAATGGTTGCAGGATGATTATGTGAAATTTATCCGCTTTGCCCAGTGGAAAATTCAGACTACCGGACATGGCATAGTAGGCATGATCACCAACCACAGTTATCTGGATAATCCCACTTTCCGCGGGATGCGCCAAAGTCTGATGAAAACTTTTGATGAGATTTATATCCTCGATCTGCACGGTAATAGCCTCAAAAAAGAAACCACTCCGGAAGGCGGTAAAGATGAGAATGTGTTCGACATTCGCCAGGGTGTGGCTATCGCCTTGTTTGTCAAAAACAAGAAAGCTAAAGAGCCGCAAGTATTGCAGCGGGATTTATATGGATTGAGAGAAGAAAAATATGAATGGTTGGATAAGAAAGATTTCCATAGAGATAACTATCAAAAGATAGAACCGCAATCACCTTATTACTTTCTGGTGAAAAAAGATACTGATAAAATAAAGCAATATCTTGATTGGAAAAAGATAAACGAAATATTTCCGGTGAATAGTGTGGGAATCGTAACGGCAAGAGATAAGTTGACAATTCAATCAACAGAACATGATATGTGGAATACAATCTTGAATTTTTCCAAACTTGAACCAGATTTAGCTCGAGAAGCTTATGGACTTGGAAAAGACGTTAGAGATTGGAAAGTAAGTCTTGCTCAAAAGGATTTGAAAGATAGTGGAATTGATAAAATCAAAATTCAAAGAATACTTTATCGCCCTTTTGATATAAGATATACTTATTACACTGGTAGAAGTCGCGGTTTTCATTGTATGCCGCGTCAACAAGTCATGCGCCACATGCTGGAAGAGAATATTGGGTTGTTAACAACAAGATTTCAATTTAAAAAGGATATTCCATGGTCATGTGCTCACATCTCAAATAATATTATTGACATTAATTATTTACAATCACCGGGAACTGTACAAGTGTTTCCACTATACCTATATCCCGATAAAAACAACAAAGATCTATTCAACCAACACCAGACCGAAAAAGAGCCGAATATCGCTCCCGCTATTTTTGAAAAACTGCAATCAGCCTACGGACAAAAGCCTACGCCGGAAGATATCCTCTATTACATTTATGGTATATTCTACAGCAATATCTACCGGGAAACCTACGCCGAATTTCTGAAGTACGATTTTCCGCGGGTGCCATTTACCGCAAATTATGAGCTGTTTGAGGAGATTGGCAAATTGGGTAAACAAGTAGCAGACCTTCACCTGCTCAAAAGTCCGGCGCTCGATCAGCCGGTTGCCAAATATCAGGGCAGCGGAACAAACGACCGCATTGAAAAAATCAGCTACAATCAAGCGGAAGAGTGTATTTACATCAATAAAGATAAGTATTTCGAAGGAATCACACCACAAGTGTGGAATTATCATATCGGTGGCTATCAAGTATTGCATAAATATCTCAAAGACCGCAAAGGAAGAAACATGGACGATGCACCGCGCTATTGCCGCATAGTAACTGCGCTGGATAAAACAATAGAACTGCAAACGCAAATAGACGAAATATATCCTCAAGTAGAAAAAGATATCTTGGTGGATGGGAAGTGAGAGGTGAAACGGAGAGAATACGGAATACGGGAGACAAAAAAAAGAAAAAAGTAACCACAGAGAACACAGAGAACACAGAGGAGGGCTAATATGGATAAGGATCCACTTACCGGAAAAGTTATAGGTTGTGCTATAGAAGTGCATAGGATACTGGGTCCAGGGCTTTTGGAATCAACATATCAGCAGTGCTTGGCGCATGAACTTTATTTATCCGGCATTCCTTTCAATTTGGAGTATCCATTGCCGGTTAAATACAAAGGTTTAAGGCTAGATTGTGGTTATAGAATTGATATTCTGGTTGATGAACAGCTTATTGTAGAATTAAAAGCTATAGCAGATATTAAGTCTATTCATAAAGCACAGCTTTTGACCTATATGAAGTTATGCGGAATAAAAACCGGCTTACTGATAAATTTCAATGTTTATAGGCTTAAAAACGGTATTGAACGATTTATACTTTAAATCTCTGTGCTCTCTGTGTTATCTGTGGTAAAAAAAATCCTGATAATGAAAACGAGTCAAAAAAAAAGCAAAGGATGAAAAACACCGTCTATGGGCATAAGCATAGAGAATAACTATATCAGCTTTATAAAATTAAGCTTGACTTATATTTGAGAAATTTATATGTATGCCACAATATAATTATCGGAGATGATGATGGGGAAGAAGAAAAGTTCGTATACATTACCTAATATGAGGTATACAGGAACTTGTTCGTTGATACAAACGTTAGGCGACATTTTGGGAATAGAAAGTGAAGGTTGGTGCAAAAATGAAGAAAGACAATAAAGTATTTAAAAAAAATCGCTGTTTTATCGTTACTCCATTTGACCCAGCTGGCTTTCGTATACGTGATGCGATATCGCGAGCACTTAGAGAAATATCAATAGAAGTGACCGGAGCCGATCAAATGCCTCATGGAGAATCTCTCATTGAGAGTATAACACAATCTATTGAAAGTGCTGACATTATTATTGCCGATTTAACTCGCCAAAATCCAAACGTTATGTATGAGGTTGGATTTGCGCATGCACTTAGAAAACCTACGCTTATAATCGTTAGTAAAGAGCAAAAGAAAGCGCTTCCTAGCAATCTTATGGGTTGGTTGTTTATTGTATACGACCCCAGTAATCTCAGAAGCCTTCAAGAACACGTTATTAGATTTGCCTCGGAGTATATAGTTAGAGTTCGGAGGGAGAGTGATGAATAGTCGACATGAGTGTTTTATTATTATGCCATTTGTACCCGAACTTCATTATTTCTATTTGTTTTTGCAAGAGCATCTAAAAGAAGAACATAATATTGATTGTGAACGTGCAGACAACCGAATTTTAACGATTCCATTGTTAGAAAAAATTAAAGAACAAATTCTAAATGCGGGAGTAATCATTGCAGATATCACTGGAAGAAATGCGAATGTTTTTTATGAATTAGGTTTAGCCCATGCATATGGAAAAAAAGTCATACTTATTACAAGCGATCCGATTAAAGAAGTTCCATCAGACATTCGCCATTATGACTTTATCCACTATGATCTTCAAAATCATGTTGAGTTTTTTTCAAAGCTTAATAATGCTCTTTATCACATTTTTATTGAAGACTATAAAGATGCCTATAATAAAGCAATTACATTTTTAAAAGCATTTAATAAAGAAACCAAGATGAATTGTAAACCTGTTTCCGATCAGATTTTTCGAATAAGATTTATAAAGGCTGAACGAACACAAGATATCCCACATAAAACTGATACAAAACGGTTAAGAGCTTCTTTACTGCCATTAATTATTGAAAATAGCACACAAGTTGATGTCATGGAGTGTATCATAACATGGCTAAAAGAACAACGAGTATAAATTCCAAAACGGCGCCTAACAATCGGGTAATTGGCTATGGTGCTTCCCATCTTCGTCAATATTCTCACATTGCTCATACTACAAAAATATCCGCCAACCGAAAAGAAATAAAAAATGCTACGAATAAGATTAAAAGTCATTTAGATTTGATGGTATTATAAGATGTTTAATATCGAAAATAAATATGCGCTGATTTGTTTAGAGATGCAAACATTATAGACATTTTTAGGAGGAGATATGTCAGATCATGATTTTTTGAATTCGATTGTAAATTATGCGGAAAGGTCGTTAAAAAGAGAAATAACCGAATATGAGAGAGAACAAATTATTGATAATTTTAATTCTTCAAAAGAAAGGACAGCATATTTACGTGCGATAGAAGCTCTTGATAAAACTTTTAATATAAAAGTGCCTAAAAAATCGAATAAAATTATACTTGAAAAAACAGCTAATTTTGATGATATTAATAATAAACTTGAAGCAATGAAAAGAGAAGCAGCAAAATGGGAAGCTAACAAAAATAATGGACGAACCAAGTCTAATTGATTCTTTATGATCGATAATACACAATATATTAATGCTTTTAACGCAGTTTCTTTCTTACTTGGTGGTGTATTAGGTTGGATACTGAAAAACCTGAGAATTAAAGCAGAAATTGAAAAACTTAAATTAGAAAGCACTTCTAAGAAGATGGATTTTTTAGACAAAATTCAAGAAAAAAGAAAACAATTTAATTCTGACAAAGAAAATCTTTGTCTAATCTTTGATGAATGCGTAGAAGCAATGGCTTCTAAGGATACATTAAAAGCAATAGGTTGTAGAAAAACAATGAATCACTTTTTTTTTCATAGTTATTGGAATTCTTTCTTCGAATATTTTGAAACTAAAATCACAGTAAAAAATAATATTAAAGATAAGATGCTTATTATAGAAGATGAGGTACTACCTTTTCTTGAAACTTGTCAAAAATTTTTAGAAGTAACCAATTCTAACATTTTTGTTATGCATTTAGAACAAAATAAATTGGCTATACAGTACCAATCAATAAAATATTTGTATAAATTTTGCTTATATAACATTAAGTTCTTTAATCTTAAACTTAGAAAAAAAGTAAAAACATTAAAAAATGAGATAGTAAGTGAATAAATATCCACTAATATCTGTGTCTGCATTAAGGTTTTTGCTTTACATTCTCTAATTCATTCGAATCGTACGAAATTTGTGGTACGTTAACAAAATGATTTATAATGGAAAGCAGCATACAGATAACATTGTAGGCAATTAAAATGGAGGAGGTTTAGTGACAAAGAAACGAGATGTAGTTCAAGTAAAAAATCCGAAATCAGGTCATTATGTCAAGATTGATAGAAGTGCTGGTAAAATATTGTCTCATAAAAAATCACCTAAACCATATAAAAATATACCAGTAGCAAGGAAATCTAAAGAGAACAAGAAATGATTTTCTATCGACCAACTGAAGGAGATGTGGAGGATAAACCTATAGTATTAACACCACGAACTTGTTTTCTGATGACAAAATTAGGCAAACCTATTTCCGAGGATATTCTAAAAATCAGAAAGTCAATAACTTCAGTACTTAGCAAATATGAATTTGGCTGTATTGATGCAAACAGTTTAATGACTGGGAAGGACTTTTTATTAAAAATTTGGCGATTAGCTATGGGGGTCCCCCTTGGAGTTGCAATCATCGATAGCTCAATGAAATCACAGACGATGGCTAATATTTTCTATGAAGTTGGCTGGATGCAATCTCAGGGCAAAGAAACTCTAATAATTAAAACAATAGATGCAAAAATTCCATCTGATTTTGTTCGTACAGAATATATAAATTTCGATACTGATTTCATAAATAGATTTAATGCTTTTTTAACTAGTATTGATGAAGCTGCAGTATATTATGGATTTTTAGGTGATCAGCTTGAAAATAATCCACTTTTATCAATAGATTATTATCGAAGAGCTTTTTTGATAACTGGTTCCGAGGAGTATCAATCAAAAGCAAAAGAAGTTTTTGAAAGGTCTGATTTTAAAGGTAGAGCAAAAAATAGTGTAGAGTCTCTTCATTGTGGTTTTGCTACAGGAAATCAGATTATTAAAAAGATTTGTTCAAATTGATAGCTGGTAAAAAGCAGTTCATCAGTTTTTGGTTGATGTTTTTGCTTGAATCGTATCGGCTCAGAGTTTGGGTTGTCATTTTTAGATAGAATAATACTGATCCCACCACACACACAGAGCATAATAAGAAATAGTGATAACTATCGAAAGTGAGTTTAAATAATGAAATTAACCTGGAATTTTTATAGTGGGATAGTGGCTCCTATACTAACGCTTACTGCTGCTTTCATACTGGTATTGTTTGCTACGGATCAACTCTATTTTTCATTATACTATTTCCCCTTTATTTTGCTGGGGATGGTAATGGTCAATGTACTACTATTTTGGTCTTCATACTTACTTTACATAAGAAAAAAAATATCCAAAAGACTTATGATAAGATCAGGAAAGTTAAGCATAAAATTGGGACAATTTTACCTTATTGTTTTGCTTATCATGTCTTTATTGAAGTTAATCTCAAATTTTCTACCCTTTCACCTTTTCGATTATGAAGCAGATAACATCTATTGGCTGATAAGTATTTGGACATTTATCGAAATAATTCATCATTATTTTTACAAGCTTATCTATGATAAAAAGAAAGCATTCTTCGAAATAGTTAGTGATGAGAATAAGAATGGCTTAACTTCACCAACCGGTGGGGCAATCGGAATAGCAGTAAAAAAACTGGAACGATAATGATCCCTCTGTGCCAAGATAACACTGGACACTTTTTCACCCTAAATTAGGTTGAAAAAGTAAGGTGAAAAATGATTGAGATTATTTGTAAGACGGAGTTTGGCGAATTGGAAGAGAGTATGGTTCGACAAAAGAGTTGCCTAAACCAGAAGTTTGTTTTTATATCAAACTTTTTTACGGGATGACAATGATGTGCTTACTTTGGCAAGTTCAGTACAGGTCTATTCTGCTATTGCACATACACGCAAACGGCTAGATGAAAAAACAAATAAAGGAGGAAATCATGGAAAGAAATGTTAGCGTTTTTGTAGTAGTAGTGTTGATATTGTTGCTGGTCGGTTGTGCAAGAGTACCCGACA
>Ga0334901_1002270_pt1 | contig 16972 bp, 14 predicted proteins | sample GraSluR3_MG_3_FD_207216 | JGI IMG/M metagenome (GOLD analysis project Ga0334901, IMG submission 207216) | Sludge microbial communities from methane-producing bioreactor in Wageningen University, Netherlands - Granular Sludge_15_08-R3 | ecosystem: Engineered > Bioreactor > Anaerobic >... | reverse complement strand
TTATGCATTTCAAACTCCGCTTTAAACAGGCTGAGTGAAAATAGAAATTTTACTCTTTTGTCAGAGTAGAATAAAGTTTAAATACGATGGTTCATTTTATCAAATTTTTAAACGCTGATCCAAAAATTAAATAACTGGTATTTCCGCCAATGGTACCTTCGTTTTGTCCCCACAGAAATGGCCAGTCGTCGTAGTTTTCAAAGTGGTCGGGTTGCCGGAACAAAATGCCCGGCGCCACATTGCCCGGAATAAAGGAAAAATCGGCCCTGTTATTTCCATAAAACACTTCTTTGGGACGGGCGGCGCCCAACGTTGCAACTAACGAATAGTTGTGATACGGATGGCAGCCATACAACCAGTTGGCAGCCTTGAACGCATGGCTGGCGTCGATAATATCGGGAAAATGGTTGTGGGCAAAACAGATGGTGGTGCCAAAGTTCACAATGGCTCCGCTGCCTGCCCAGTTGCCCAAACCGATGGGCACTCCGTAGGGATTATCCTTTTCAAGCCCTTCGATGTATTCTTTGTACTGCTCAACATACGGCCGAAGCTTTTCTTTGTAGGAGGCGTCCATGTGCGGAATGCCGTGCAAGGCCGTCAAAATAATGTAACTGAGGTTCCGGTCGAGTGCGGGCCATAAAAGTTCCTGGAACTTGTCGGCATATTGTTGCTCCCCGGTTGAGATGTACAACTGAAGGTTGGTGCCCACATCTGCCGCTCCGAAGCGCCTGCTACGATTGTCCTGCGGCTGGCTGGCAAGCAATTCCGTTGCCTCTTTCAGAAGTCTTTTTGACTGATACAACGCTCTTTCAGAAAGATCGTTGTTATATCCCTTCAACGCCCGGCTTACTGCGGCAAACATGGTGGCCGCTCTGAGGTCGAGGCCGGGATTGCGGCTTGTGAAGGCCCACATATCGTCCTTCACTCCGCTGGAAAGGCCGTCGGCGGCAACTTCGTAAGGACCGAGGTTCGGGTTGTACGGAAGGCCGTCGGTGATGGAGGCGGCATCGCCCAGGTGATGGTAATTGTAAAGCACCGAGTTGGAAAGCGTTTGTGCCATGTGGCCGATAATCTCTGCCTGGGCTACCAGGTTCATGGCTCCGTGCTCGATAAACTGCAATATATCCGGTGTCCCGTCCGGGCGGTGCAGATCCACATAACGCTGCTCCTGACTAACAAAAGTCTGGTCGCGCTGGGGTTTGAAATATTCCCAGGTCTGCACAAAATTCTGAACCACGCTAATATTCGAACCGGTCTCAATATCAAAATCTCCGGCATCGAAAAAGCCGCCGATGTTTAACCCGGGAATCAGTTCCAGTCCTTCATATTTTGTGTCGGTTGTCGGTCCCTGCCAGTGAAGGTCGAAATGATCGGTATCCGGCGGCGCCTGCCGGTACCCTTCCTTAAACGGTTCGCCGTGCCACACCCGGTAACCCTCGCGCACAAACATGTGGTTCATGTGTATGGGAATCCAGATATCGCTGGTGGCGTCGGTAATCTTGTCATAAACGGTTTCGCCGATGATGAAGTTATTGGTTTTCTGGTCGCCATACTGAATGTAATAGATACCGGGGGTGTTCACGGAAGAGAAATCGAATTTCACATAGTGGTATTTGTAATAGTCGCCCCAGGATTGGATTGGCCCGTTGAACACTTCGGCAGCCCGACCGTGTTCGTCGATTTTATACAACGATGCGGTGGCAGGCGGTGTATCTTTTTTGTCGAGCTCAATTACCGAAACTTTGGGTTGCGACGGGAGGTAACCCACCTGCGAGAACCCGATGTTGGGCTCCCGTATCCAGCCGTCGATGGCATGGGGTTCCACAATCCAGCTCAGCACCTTGCCTGTTCTTCCTGCGGGGAGCAGACTGCGCACCACAAACCAGCCGTTTTGTGCCAGCACCCGGCCGTCAAACAACATCAGTTCAGCATCTTCGGAAGTGATTTTTACCCGCCGTTCCGGGTCTTCGGGCGCAAGCAAAAAAGTGTGACCGGTTTCCAGCGGCAGCGGATCGACAAACCGGCCGGTGCCTCTGTCGTCGGCAGTGACGTACCCTTTGTATTGTTTTATTTTTTCACGGTTGGGCCGGGTAACGGTGTTGCCCACCACATAGCGCGGGAACCGGTTGAGGCGCCCGTCGGCCAGGTAGGTTTTTCCCCAGTACTGCGAAGGCAGAAACTCCAGGTTAAACCCGGCAGCTCCTTCCAGTTCTTCAGGAACGGGTTTGTCGAGGTAAACCGCTATCTCGACGCCTTTGCCTTTGGCGGTGACCACTACCCGCGAATCAAAACCGTAATCTCCGTAACTCAGCATCGCCTCGATGGCATTGGACTCCCGGTTTACCGTGCGGGTGGGAATGGCCGGAACCAAATCCCACTGCTCCGGCGTGTTGGACAGCCGCACCGCCCCGCCCTGCGCGGTTCGCACGCCATGATGAATCAGTTCGATGCCGGCGGTTTTTTCGTCGTTAAACCCCCCGGTAAACAGGTTGCTGTACACCAAAATGTTTACGCCCTGTGTTTCGAAATACTCCAGATCATTGAGTTTTAACTCCTGGCCCGGAGCCTGCTGGAATGCCGCCAGCAGCAGCATTAAAAGTGTTGAAAATGTAAGTTTTTTCATATCAGTTATAATTAAGCCGTGGTAAAAAAATCAATAGGTTTGCCCCGGTTGCTTCTGCATCAGGAAAAACAAATCTATTTAAAATGTGGAGGGAAACAAAATTATTATTTTGGGGTAAGATTGTATCTTATAAATACCAGTTTTTAAGAAAAAAAATGAAATTGATTACACAATGAAGACAGCATGAACGTGGCCTCCCTTTTTTAAGTTAGATATTTTACTGGTGAAATTTGCCAGTATAATTAAATTAAATGATTTTATAGATTTAATAATAGTTAGCTCATTATTAAAGTTTATATAATTTCATTTTTTTGAATCTCATATTTCTCTAATAGAAACTCATCTATTTCATTTTTATTAGGCAATTCTTTAAGAATTGATCTTTCTTCATTTGATAAATTACAAATTCCAAAATTTTTAACGTAGTTCTTAGCAAGTGAAAAATAATTCCCAGAATATGGCTTGCTAGTATGTTTGATGTAAAACCAAAACACTTTGGACATTAGTATCTTTTGCAGAATCAATAAATCTTCTTTGGAGTCTGAGATAACTGCATAGCCATTATAAAAAAGAAGTTCCCTATCTTCAGAAAAAACAAAACAAGGAGAATTAGATATATACGGAAATAACAACTTATAACCTTGTAATGTTAATGCTTGATTTCTTCCATAGGCATACCATTTTTCATATTGCCTTGTTCCTTTATCCCGTTTAGAAAGAACTTCTATTTGTGTTTCTAAATATTGATACACATATGGGAAATTTTTTTTCAAATATGGTTCATCCAATATTTTAATTGATCTTTTGTTACTATTAAATAAATCCTTTTCTTCAATGAATTCGTATGGGAAAATCAATTTCTCTGTATTGTTCTCAATTTCGGATTCAGATTTTAGAGTGTTTGGTTTAATTGCATTTTTACAGATGTCTTTTTCAACTCTAAATTGGTTGCCATCTTTCTCAAAAAAGTAAAATTTATCTGATTCAGAAGCAGGTTTAAAAACGTAAATATTGTTTTTAAGTGTTGCGAAACCATTTCGAATTTCGAATTTCATGCCTAAAGGTTCTCCTATATCTTCAATTTTTGAAATAAGTTTATTTATATGTTTTTCATTTAAATACCATCCCTCAAAATCATTTAAACTTGAATATGGGATATTAATGAAGTCTTTTCTCTTTAGTTTATTAACACTTTGGCTATTTGTATTTACATAGCTGATTTCTGAAGATGAAATTTTTCCGATTGTGCAAATACATGTATAGGTCGATCTGCTTTTAAACAACTGTTCTCCTCCAAAATCAATAATAGATAAATCGTATTTATTTTCGGAAAAATAACTTCTAATGGCTCTTCCATTTAAACTTTTATAAAATGTGTTAACAGTAATGTAGCCCAATACACCAGCACTATTCAGATTTTCTAATCCAATTTCAAAAAAGGGAATATATAAATCTGCCTTACCGGAGTTGGACACTTTCCAGTTTTTCAATAATTGTTTTGACTCGTCATCTATTTTGGTTGCTCCTACGTAAGGGGGATTACCAACAATAATATCGAAACCTTTATTTTGATTTAATTCTTTTACTGAATTCCAATCAAAGCTCAAAGCATTTCCCTGGAATAAGTTAAAATCAAAACTTTTGCAATCTTCACCTTCTGATAAAGCAAGCAGAGATAAAATTATTTTTGTTCGCTCAATGCTATAGCCCTGAATATCCAATCCATAAATATTATCACTGTATATGACAAAATAACTTTTGTTGGTTTCATTTTTTATTGTTTTGGCGATTGTAATAAAAAAGCCGCCACAGCCACACGCAATATCACCAAATTTGATATCATCTATTCTTTTCTTATTTTTAAATTTTGTGATGGCTTCTTTTACAATGTAATTACGAATAAATTCAGGAGTATATACTGCTCCATTAACTTCTTTGTCAGCGGGCGAGATTACAAATTCAAACAGTTTAATTAGTTCTTCAATGTCGAATTTTTCATTTTTGAAAAGAGCAGTAAATTTTTTTAACTGTATAAGTTCTTCTTCATCTTTCGAAATGATGTACTTTTTAATAAATTCATTTTTAGTTTCATAAATCCCATTTATTTTTAAAAATGAAGAAACCATTAATCTGTTGATATCCCATACATTATATGAATAGCTCTTGAGAAATCTTAATATATTATGATCTATGTCCACTGTTCTAAGAATTAAATAATTGTGGGCATATAGTGTTAGGATTCCAAAAACTGTCATTTGCAAGTTTCTCAATAGAATAAAGCCACTTACTTGCATGTGTATGAACATAAGGTTTAAGAATCATATCCTGATACTCTTCAATCAGATTCACATATTCACTACTTTCTGTTTTCATTTTTGACCAAACATGCGGAAAGAAATTTGAAAAGATGAAGTCAATTCCTAAAATAGCTTCCATAGGAAAGTGAGGTATTCTTGGACTATCAAAAACTAAAAGATTACCGGTCTCGATAGAATCATTGTAGTTTTTTAACTTCCTACCACCAAATTGAAAATGATATAACGGGTGAGGATATTCTGTTTCGCCATCATCTTTATCGTGTATATGTCTATCCAAGTGATACGATGCTATCAGTGGAATAGGCTCTCTTTCAATAAACTTTATCCCTTCAATTACAATATTAAACTCCAACCATCTTAATGGATCTTTCATCGTTTTTAAATCCTCACAATTACCCACTACTTTGATATCTAAAATGAGCTTTAAATCTTTACAATTGTCAGGAGTTGTATGCTTTGGAACTTTCTCAAAATTGAATATCATTCGACTTAGTGTGTAACCCCAAAGTTGAGTGTCAGTTTCAATACCTGGGATTTGGGGAATTCTTTCATTGTTTCTGAGTTCTGTTATTGCACTTTCGAATGAGCTTATTTCTGCAGTAGGGAAATACTCATAGATAATGGCTTGCAACTTTCTTAAATCAGTCGCAAGTTTCTTTCTGCTTTTCATAATTTCACTTGAAACAGCCATTACATGTATTCTCGTTTTATGTCCTCAAAACGTTCCTTTTCTTCAGGATGAAGTACGAATCCTTTTTCCTTTGCGTCGCGTTCAAGAATTGATTCCAGAGAGATGTATCTTCTATCTTGCCATAGTTTTAACTGGTTGCCATCAATTAAAAAACCATCCTTGGGGTCTAAAGGTTTTTGATATGCTTGACAAACAGTCCAAAATTTTGTACTAGTGGTTTTAGGAATTGCTTCTGCAACAACAATCTTTTCAAGGTTAAATTTTTCAATAATCAACTTGACTCTCTGTGAAGCATCTAGTCGAATCAAAATGGCGTTCGGGAAATTATTATTCCACCATTCAAGGATATCACTAAACCACCATCTTTTTAAAGGTCTATTAAAAATGCCTGAATATTCATAATCCTTCAGTAATGTTAAAAATTGCTCCCAATCCTCAGATTTTTTAATATCGATTCCGAGTCGGGCAGCAAGTACATTTTCCTCAATCAAGATTCCAGACTTTCTAATTATTTCATTAAAAATGTATTGAGATATTTCGGACACCGATGTATTCTCACCTGTAAGGAATTTCGTAGTGAAAATTCTGTTCTTAATTTCGTCAATATTTTTACGATTTAGAATTTTATTGAAATCTGTTTTCCCTTCGCTAATAATTTGATAGGCTTCGGTTATTGATTTAATGATTTGTTCATAAAACTCACCTTTGCTTCCAACATTTGCTTTTGTAAATGTATAATCAAACAAATCATGGCTTGAAGTATCAGAATCAAAGTATTTTTTCAAGTTATCCTTACTCGATATTAAAAAAATCGGGAATTCTTTTTTAAATCCATTTTCCAATAATCGCTTTGAGCGAATACCTTGGGCTAAAAATGGAGCCGTGTATTTAGCAACTCTTTCACCCTGTTGGTTCCCATCTAGTCTAAGGTCAAGTATCAAGGCATCAAAATCTGATTGTTCAGCAATTAATTCATCAAGTAAAACCTCGACACTGGTTGGTGTTTTGATTGAAATTTCAATCAATCCCAGACCAGATAAGCCATCCGCATATGCCTGACTATTTTCTGTGGTTTCATCATCAATGTATAAAATATTATAAGTCATCTTCTTCTAATTCATCTTGTTTCGCAATAGGTACTGTTATTCTAATGTTAGTTGTGAATCCTTCCGGTGCATTTTCTATGGAAATTTCACCATTATAACTTTCAATTATGTCACGGACTATTTTTAATCCCAATCCGGTTCCGGTTAATTCATCTGTTGATGAAGCCTTATGCCCTTTGGGACTTGATGTGGTAAAAAAAGCATTGAATATTTTATCCCTGTTTTCCAATGGAATACCATCACCATTATCGATAAACTCAACGACAATTGAATTATTCTCTTTTCCAGCCTTAACTATAATTTCACCTTTATCTTTTTTAGCCCTTTTTATAGCTTTTTTAGAGTTACTGTATAAATTAAACAAAATTGAAGCCCATTCTGAAGTGTGCATTTTACATGTGAACAGATCGTATCCGTTAATTTCAGGTTTCATGTCAATATTGTTCCTTTCGCGATCGGGCTTTATTGTTCTAATAAAAGGTTTTATCACATCTCTGATTTCAACAGGCTTTAACTCCTGATTAACATTTTGAGATATAGTTTCATCAAAGTAAGAAGCATAAACGTTAAAAGATTTGAATGTTCTCCTAAGTCTGATGGCTCTTTTATATTCTTCAGAAGCTCTATCCAAATGCTCTAAAATGTGTTTGGTATCAATGTCGAAAACACCCAGATAGTTCATGATTTCATGCGTGAACTCGCCAATTACCAATCCTAAGCCAGCTAAAACCCTAATCATGTTTAATTCATCAATACTTTGTACTGCATCCCTTAGTTGTTGTGCTTTTTTCCTGAACTCTTCAGCTTTTTCCTTTTCTTTCTGATTATCATCTTCACTTTTCGTGTCCTTTTTGTCTTTTTCTTTTTCTTTTTCTTTTGAATCTTCTTCTGTCTCTTTTTCTAAATCATCTGCCATCTTTTCCAGATCATCCGCTGTATCAAGAATTGATTCTTTTGGACTTTTAGAATATTTTGATTCCCAACCTTTCTGTCCTGTTGATTTCTTTCTTCCTCGTGCTTCAGCAATTCGATTAACTGCAGCAATAATACATTTATAAACAAAATCAATTAATTCGTGGTAAGCATCATTTTTAAAAAGACCTTCACGACTTGATAATTCAATAAACTCATCATTTGATTCTCCAATTTCAACAATACCAAAGAAATTAATATTTCCGTGAACTGGTAGTATAGTCCTGCGTCTTATTGAGGCATCTAATCCAAGCCAGTCATCTTGTGGTTCAGCATAGGGTAAAACTCTAAAACCGTTTCTGTACAATCTAATCCCTCCATGTTCTTTGGCGGTTTCATTAATGTAACTTGAAACTTGTTTTGGTATTAAATCAGATTTATAAATAAAATAAAAGGCTTTAAACCTAATTCCGTTCAAATGTAAATATGCATCTTTGTCTTTGGTTGTTATTTCTAGTTGAATAGGTATTTTAGTTTCAGCATCAACTTTACTATTGTTAATCATCCAAAAAGGACGACCTTTTTCATCAACATACCCTTCGATTTCAGCCAAGGCATGTTGGTAAAACATTGATTGTTGATTAGCTATTTCATGTTTATCTTTTGAACATCGTATTTCAAAACCAGGATCAACAATTCTCCCATTTTTTATCTTTCCTTTTTTTGATACTGGAAACGGTTGAATAACATCTATGGCATATCTGTAAACACGTTTTATCATAGCCTCTGACCACCATTCCCGCAGGTCTTCAATAATAAGTGTTGTACCCTGTTCTTTTTCCTTTGGTATTTCCTCTATTCTATTCGAGATAATAAACAAATCATCATCCATCAAATATTTTGTCCAGTCAACTACAATTTTTAAAGCTGTTTCAGATTCTTTTGTTTGAGTAATAATAGTTAATTTATTTCCCAAACGCTGCGTTGAGAATCTTCCAATTCCCTTTTTGCCAGCCCTGCTTCTCCCATAAACTGGTGAAATTGGTTCGTGAATTTTTGATGTTGAAGAAATCCTCATAAAACCATTAATTAATTGGTCTCTCGTCATACCGGTTCCATCATCATCTAAAATTAAAGTCCCGCCTTCAAGGTCAACATTTAAAAAATGAAGTGATGCTAAACTTGCATCAGCATCATATGCATTTTTAACCAACTCGGAAACTGCGGTTTCATGTCTTGCAACTAACTCCTTACCAAGTCTGTCTATCACTCCTGAGTCTACTGAAAACCGGACATTATTCTTATCAAGAGAAGCTAATTCATGTGAAAGCTTCAATATTTTATCAATATTGTTGGGATCTTCAGCTACTGTTCTAGCCAGTTCCTCTCTGATTGTAATTTCATCCATAATATCCACAGTCAATCAATAAATCACACGAACTAAATAAAAAAAATTCATTTTTAAATTAGATTATCTCTATTAATTCTGTTTTCAACCAAATAAAAGTCTCTCTCCTGCTGGCGCCAAAGGTTTAGTGCAAGTTTTCGGGGTAGTCTGCATGCGTTTTTCCGTTCGGGGGATGGCAGACAATTTGGTGGGAATCCGAGGCGACAACATGTACCGAACACCGTAAAGCAATTTACAAAATGTTGAACTAAATCCCTTTGGGATAGCTCCAATTAAATACTTTCCTGTCAATTCTTCCAATAAATTTAAAATCATTGTCAATTCCTTCATCTAATTTTGTGTACCATGTTTAAAACTTATTACTTCAAAATTCCTATATTTGATTTTTATACTTCTTATTGTGTTATATTTATTCTTCTATAATTTCCTAATATTCAACAAGAACCAAACATAAAACCGTCATTAAGTACATAGAAAAAAATCCTGCAAAATAAACCGGGTTGTAGTTCAACATGGACTCATCGCTGGGTCTTGCAGACCGCTCAGAGTCCTATTTATTACCGACAGTTTTTATTCATGTTTTGATTCTTTATAATAGTCAGCCAAGTCAGATGAATCAGTAATTTGCAGGTCGTATTTATCCGTAAAATGTCCAAGGCAGTTTCGAACAATAAAATATGAATAGGAAATAATTTCTGCAAACTCGGTATAAGTTTCATCTTCTAGCGGATTTCTAATTTGTTCTTCTTCGTATGTTAGATTTGAGTAATGCACGAAATCTGAAAATTTTCGCCAAATGAAATATGCTCTCCTTAATTGATTTACGTTATCATCTATGTCATTTAAATCACGTATCAAATTTCCAATAGATTTAAACGTTTTAAATTTAAAGTTATCCTTATCAGAAAAGTGCTGCTGCCTTTTAGGCGAGTTCTTCATTTTCTCCTTTACTTCTTCCAATATTTCGTATGTCGGGTAATAAGGATAAGTTCCTCCGAGTTTTTCTTCATTAAGTTCCGCTAGTTCTTTTATTTTATTGAAATTTTTACTCAACGCATCTGCATTTAATTTTGTTACCATTTCGTTTTTATCATCTTGATTTGAAATGAAAATTATATTAATAAAGTCGTCAACTAAACATCGATAAAGAACAAATTTAGACGTTAAAGTTTGACTCTCATTGTTTGAAAAAAGTAAGAAAAGGTCTTTATTAATCGAATGTTGGCGGATAATCATTCCAACAAAAAAGCTGTTATGTTCATCGTTCAAATCAATATTTAATTTTTTTATCTCCAGAAGGTTTTTATCGGCAAACTTTACTATTCGTTTGTGAAGTTCAATTAGTTGGTCTTTTGTGAAATGCATATTGATTTTTATTTTTACTTAATATTTTAATAGTTGAGATTTACGTTTTGTTTTTTAGCTAACTTATGAATAAGGGAACCGCAATTATAATATTCAGTTACTCCAACTACCGTTTTACACCATTGGTATCTAACGAAGATAACTTTAAAATTTGAATCTTTCGGCTCTTCAACAACTGTCTCAAACCCTGATTTTTATCAATGTGGACATTTTGATGATGAAATCATTTTTTATTTCTTTAAATTAATACTTGCGATATCTTTTGGACTAATCTCCTCGTTCTTGTCGACTTTTAAATAAGTAGAATTCAGCACTATCCGGTTTTTCAAAATTTTTCCACTTTTTAGTGCTATGTTGACTATTTGATATCCCATACCACTTTCTGGCAAATCTTCTAAAATCTTTATTTGTTCATCCAATAATTTAACTGATTTCTCCATATTGTTTTGTCATAAAATAAGTATTCTCAGATGTTCCATTTTCAAAATATGCTTCTATTCCACCTCCCTCGTGTCCAAATGCTGGTTGAACAATTCCTCTTTGAAGACTGTCATTTGATTTCGGTTGAATATAAAATGACCATTTTATAGTTTCATCATTTGGTAAAGCATACCTGTCAACAGGGTCATCTTTAGTTCTTATACATGAAAGATAATCATGAAGTGTTGTTGTAAATGAACCTTCTTTAAGTCTATTTTTAACGAAGTCAATTCTTTTATCATTTTGATATGCAGATAAACGAACAAAAAACTCTTTCCCATCTGCATTTTCTTTTGGACTGTCTATCGCTCCTTTACCACCCGATTGTCTATTGTTTATGTTTATTTTAGTCTGCGATAAACTTTTACTTTCATATAATGACCTTTTCGTAATTAATTTTATGGAATCAGTTTTAATATCCAGAGGGTTGGCAAAATTTGATATTAAAGTATATCCCCGAACAATTATTAATTGTTTGTTTGTCTCGAAATCATCATCTAGGTCAACAATTAAGTCAGCATTGTATACAACATATCTTTTTGTTTGTGAACTGCCCGTCAATTGCCCGTCGATGACTTGATATCCCATCCCTGTTTCAGGAAGGGATAACAATTTATTCGCATTAGATGAATAAGCTTTGTAAATCATAGTTTTTGGTTTTTAATATTGCTAGTGACTTATTTATCAATTCATATAATCCACATCCACTGCACAAACGGTTGTTGGCTATGCACAGTGATTATTCTTTTCGGAAACTTCAAAGATTTTTTGTTTGGTCATTTCAGCATTCATTCCGGTTTAAATTTTAGCGGATTAAAGCTATAAAAGTATTTGATTTAAACCAAGTGCCGGAATGAAGATTTTGGAAAAATAATATGTACAAATTTAAAGTAACCGAAAGAGGTCATCCCGGGGTGCCCGGAGGTGGCGAAAAGAAGTTCATTTTTAAATTAGATTTTCTCTATTAATTCTGTTTTCAACCAATTAAAAGCCTCAACTTGATTATATGATATTTCCGGTCGCAGAAGGCCTTCAATATCACCAATAAATTCGGGGCTATTTTCCTTTTCTTTAACATTTAATAAAAACTCCTTTTTGCCGGGAGGTCTTTTGCCGGTTGCAAACGATATGTATTCCCTAAAACAATTAATTATAAAACTTTCGCCCCATGACCACGAACCTGAGTAGTTCTTTTTTCATCAAAAAAGGTAAGTACCTCGTCAATTCTTTGCAATATTGGTTTTACTGGTCCGGGTTTTACTTGAACCAAATCGATGTCTTCAGAATATCTTGCTGCCGGACTAAGATAGATTTTGTGTAGAGCGGTCACTCCCCTGAAGGCAAGATTTTCTCTAAGGAACTCATCGGAGAAAATCTCTACCAGCGTTCTGGAAATAATTAAATCCTGCTCAACTTGTGCAAACTCTTTCCACGGAGCATGTTGTTGCCATTTTGCTATATTGGGCCTTGGAATCATATATCACTTTCCAATTTTGTGTTAACAACAACTTTCCACCGGTTTTTTACTGCCCCTGGTTTTTCATTTGAATCAGGGCTAAGCAATACAGGGAAGATTTTTGTTGTTTGCAAATTCAGAAATATTAATTCCTGAAAATCTTTTTTAATCCCAAGTTCTTGCAGCAAAAAGCCAAAACGCTGTAACGTACTTTTATTTGGATACCAACTTACAAGCTCCTCCAAATCAGGTCCATGCAATTCCTCTGACAATTCTTCAAAAACAGCAAGTATTCTGTTTATTCCGCCTAATTTGGTTTGATGATGAATTAAATCAGCCATGGTGAGGGCCGGACTTGAAATTTTATATATACCGGCATCTGATTTCCTGACCTGGATATTCTTTTCAATCCAGTTGCTAGTAGTAAAAAACCGAATATCAATAGTATTTTTTGAGATATCGTTAAATTTAGGTTTTTCAGTTATAATGTAGTCTCTTTGAACCTGCTGATGGCTTGCTCCGTGAATTTTTGCTGCTGAAAAAAGAGCAACATAATAATTCCTGTTTAAATACCTGAAAAGTTTCTCGCAATAAAGCTGAAGCGGTAATTTTTGCGCTGATGAATATCTTGGTGTTATAATAAGATAAAAGCCTTTTCGAAGATTGACTATCTCCTTTTTGGCAATGAGCCGGGAGAGTTCACTTTTTACAGAAGTCTCACTTTTGGGAATATGCTCAGTTAATTCAGTAAGAGAGAAAGAATATTCCTCGCTGGCTAATAATTTTTTTATGTAATTTGCAACTGTCAATCTTAGTAAAATTTAGACAAAGATACTTAAATTCAGTACTAATCTCTAATTATTACTATAATTTTCTGATCTGGGTAAATATCTTTTTTTTTGCGGGGGAGTAAGAAGTTGACAAAATTACATTTGTGTTGGTAAAAAAGGCAGCAGATTTTGCGAACCTGCTGCCCTTTTTACGGCCCATCTGTGCCCTGATTCCTTAAACGGACGAGCACTTTCCGTGTTCTTTTTTATCAGATGGGTTTTACCGGAACACAAATGTCAACGATAAATTTTCCGTCTTTGGGCTCCTCCGGGTACATTTCAAAACAAGGTTTGTCATCGGGCTGGTACCCACTTGTTGGAAACCACTGACCGTAAACCCAGTCCCATGCCTGCTGAAAATCCTGTGCAGTAAGTTCAAACCGGGCAATGACATACCGGGCTGCCTCAATTTCCATTTTCCCGACATCCCCTTCAACTTTGGTGTCGGCAGGCACCGTAATGCAAACGCTCATTCTCAGTTTGTCTTCGATGGTTACATTGGGATCGTCATGATAAATAACCAATGATTTAAAGTCGTTACCACCAATTAAACCCCGTGGTCCTGCCCACGAAAACAATCTGTTCCAAATACGGTCGAATAGTTTATCGTCCCCTTTGTAAGGGCCAATGTGCCTGATATAAGCTACCGTCATTTTTGGAAGCTCTTTAACTTCCACACTTTTGTTGAGTTTCATATTTGTCCTCCATTTAATTGTTTTTAATTCAGGACAAAAATATAGAGTCGGTTTCTCGCCGATTTGACGATTATTGCTATGTTGTTGACTAAAATTGCTATTGTTTGATTTTTGAATTCTGTATTGAGAAGCAGATACCTGGAAATACTTTTTGAAATTTCTTGAAAATACCGATATGTCGGTAAACCCACATTTGTGGGCTATTTCAGAGATGCTCTCCTTTTTATTTACAACAATCAGCATGGCAGCCTTTTCCAGCCTCACCCGCAAAATAAACTGAAAAGGAGTTTCTCCAACTATGGAATAAAATATTCTGTTAAAATGAAATTTGGAAAAACTAGCCACTTCCGCCAGTTCCTTCAATGTCATTGGTTTTTCAATGTTTGATTCAATGTAATCAAATGTTTTATTTATCCGGGACAGATATTCTGTATGTACTGCTTTTTTTTCAATCATTATTTGGCTGAATTACTGGTTTCACTTGTTTCCTGAACTTGCTGCCTATTGGTTTAATCGGTCATATAATCCATATCCTCTGCACATACAACTGCCTGACATGCCAGGCTTTTCGCAGAACTCCTTCCCCTCCTAAACTTTGATGAATTTTTTGTCTGGTCATTTTAGTATTCATCCAGGATTAAATTTTTTCGGACTAAAACTATAAAACGATTTGTTTTAAAACAAGTACCGGAATGAAGTTTTGGAAAAATAATAAGTAATCGAAAGAGGTCATCCCGGAGTGCCCGGAGGTGGCGAAAAGAAGTTCTATGCCTCTGCCAACCCGAGCGGAGAGTTGACACTTAACGGATTGACCAAATCCATTGAGAAAATCAGTACCGTGAGCGGCGCCGACATCCGCGCCGTATTGTATGCCACGGTTGACGTGATGCAGGACGCACTGGCCAAGGGGCAGATTGTACGCCTGGGCGAACCGGGCAGCCTCCGGGTGGGCATCAGCAGCGAAGGAAAAGCGACCGCCGAAGAAGTGAACAGCTCAGCCATTCTTTCATTTCGCTGGTTCAATTTTCAAATTGCGCAATTTACAATTTTCGTTTTGGTCTTCCCGTGTGTGCCGGAAATATTTATTTTTTCAGGTCAATGAGCATGAAAATTTAATATCTAACCTCTCAATGAATTGAAAATCATTAATCCATTTAATTCCCATGTTTTCACATACGTTTGGAATCCTGATTCTTTTTGAATTTAAGGCAGTTTCTTTGTTTTCCTTTGTCACAACAATTGCATTTTTGTCCATTGCATGTGCTATTATCCAGGGGTCTGCCAACGAACGACCACGAATATTATCAACTAATTTCCTGTGTTCAGGGTCAGTCGCATATATTTTCTGAAGGCAAATTGTTACCGACTCTGAGATTTTTTCAATTGGGATTTTACTTGTCTTTAGCCATTTTGAAAGCTCATCCTCTGTTCTTGTGATTTCTTCGTAAACCACTTCCGGGATAAAGATTATTTCTCGTTTACCAACCTCAATAAGTATTTTCCAATAATCCGGGCAGAATTTTGGATTGTAATATTTTTGCCATGCCTGGATTAGCACATTAGCATCCAAACAAAATTTGATTGCTTTTGTACTCATTTATATAATTGGGATTCCAGGTTTTGAAATTTATTTACCTGAACATTTAACAGGTTACTTGCCATTGTTGGCTCAATAATGCCTCCACGAAAAGCATCGAGAACAGTTTGGGTAAACAATCTGCCATTTCGGTTTAACTGTAGTAAAAAATAGTTTGGTCCACCTTTTTTCCCTTTTTCTTTTTGTTTCGCTTTTTTTTCAGCCTCTCTTCTTAAAAAATCAGCAAAGTCAATATCTGCTTGTCTCTTTAACTTTTGATAAGCTGTAATAGTGATAAGATTGAGATTTAAAGCCCGAACTAAAAGAGCAAAAGAACTCACGCCAATTTGTCTGGCTGTTTTAAAAACCAATTTTGAACTTTTAAATATATCTGAATTAAAAGCCAAAATTATTTCTTTTGGCATCAGGGCATTTGCAGCTACTTCATTGCAGAACAATTCAACGGGATGAAATTTGTCCTTATTTTGTAGTTCAGGTTCAATTTCATTTGAGATTCCTGTTTCAGCAATCCAAATATGTGCAATTTCATGCACAAGAGTGAATAATTGAGGTGCATTCCAGTCTTCTGAATTTACAAATACAAATGGAGCATAAGGGTCAGCAATAGCAAAACCCTGTAATTCTTCAGAGTCGAGTTTAAGTCTTGAATGAATGAAACTTGTTCGTGATACAAAAATTCCATTTTTCTCCGCTGCATCTATCCACTCTTTTATTGGATTATCAGTTTTGTATGAAGCGGGATTTATTTTTAAGGTCTCTAATATGTCGTCAGCAATTTTTTGAGGATTGTCATTTATTGAAAATCTACCAACAAAAGACAATTTATTTTCCTGATTTTCTTCATAAACATCACTTATCCAGGCTTGTTTCTGTTGAATCTCGCGAATGATAAAAACCGATGATGTTGTTAGTTCTTTAGAGCCTGATTTTCTGAAGTCTTGAAGGGGTTGAAAGTCACGAGGAATTTCCGGTAAAAAGAACAATGCAAATGGTCTTTTATACGCTTTTGCTAAAATTTGAGCCTGCCTGATGGTCGGTTGGCTTTTCCCTTCTTCCCATTCTTTCAATTTTTTGATAGTGACAGAAATTTTGGCTGCAGCAACTTCTTCGGTCATTCTTGCCGATTCTCTTGCCCATTTCAGAACATTTGGTGTTATGTATGCTTTGTCTGCCATTCTATTTTCAAAAATACATTTTTTCAGGTTCACTCAGTCAATTTTCTCATGTTTTAATGGTAAACTTTCTTTTTTTGTCAGCATTGCCGTCAACTTGTTAATCTATTCATACTTTCCACATCCACTGCACAAACGGTTGTTGGATATGCACCTTTATTATTCTTTTCGGAAACTTCAATGATTTTTTGTGTAAGCATTCGGCGTGGTACTCATTGCTAAAAAAATCCTGAGGCGCTAAGTTTGTCGGCAAAAATTATCATTATGACCGAAGCTTTGTTTCAGGATTTATTAAATCGGCAAAAAGAATCAGGATTAA